>Ga0114919_10003646_pt1 | contig 12398 bp, 14 predicted proteins | sample BlataG_FD_88682 | JGI IMG/M metagenome (GOLD analysis project Ga0114919, IMG submission 88682) | Deep subsurface microbial communities from Black Sea to uncover new lineages of life (NeLLi) - Black_00105 metaG | ecosystem: Environmental > Aquatic > Marine > Oceanic > Sediment | place: Atlantic... | reverse complement strand
TCGAGCCGTATTTTCGGACATCCCAGACTTCGCCGCCGCTACCGATAAATGCTTCTCTTTCTGGTTCAACTTCATCAGTCTCCTCACTTGTTGATCTGTGACCACCCTGTGTCCTCCTTTACATTTTTTTTCAGAACACAGGATCATCTATTGTTTGTTCGGAAACCTCAATTCTAATTGTCGTTGAACCTCATATATCATTGTCGCCCATCACCCTCCTTTATTCGGTTGCCATTATTATCTATACAAACATAAGATATGGGGTCGTTTGTTCTAAATCTCGGATGTTTTCTTCTTTCTTTAACTGTCAAGTCTGCTCCTTAATATTGAAGGCTTTAATCGTGATTATTATCAATTTGTTGTTGTTCTCTCATTAAAATATTCTTCAATATAGGAATGTTAACATTCATATAAATATCAACTCGTTTTTTCCTCACAATCATTCCTTCAACATCTATGGATTCGCCGCATAACAATTTTACTGTTCCACGGACCCTGTGTCGAAACTCTATCTTTCTATCATTAAAAAATCTAAGCCCCATTTCAGAAATATCTGCGACTTCAAACTCATTTCCTCCAACTTTTAATACAGGCCTTTTATCAGGTGTATACGTTACCCTTACACTCTTTCTTCTCTCTGGGCCTTTGTATTTTTTATTTTTCATTAAAAACCTTTTTGCTTAAATTTCACCCAATTTATCAACATCCATTTGTACTACTATTTAAGAATTTGTAAGATTTTTAGCTGACTTAAATGGAGTTTATGTTCAGGTATTTTTTTTCACTGTTCCGATTATGTCATGCAAAAATCGTACAAAAGTTAAAATAGCCATTTTAGAAGGGTGATAACGAATAAATTCAACAAGATGGCTTAATTTCGATAATTCCACATACCAAAAGAATTTGACAATTTTGGTCGTAAAATGTGCCATTCTTTGACATGTTATACTCTATTTTAGGGCGAAGAGGGGGAAGATATATTTTAATGGTGTTGAGACGACAAAAAAGGTTTTTTCTGAAAAGCCCTTCTTTTACTTTCTTTTCACGAAATATTCAGGGTCGCATCTTATTTATTAATTATTCGCTTTTAGGGTTGATTTGTGGTGCTCTACGGGACATCCTAAATTTATAAGTTTCTATTTTTCCTCAGCACTTTCATCTATCTTTTTTAATCGATCCGCCTGTTGTTGCCGGGCCTTATTGATATCTTTTTTCATCTGGTCCATTCGATCAATGTTTTTCTTTCCGGCGAACTCCTTAACCGTATCATCCACCTGCTCGCGAGTCTCAGTCCCTTCACAGCCCGCAATGGCCAAAAATGTGAATAAAACAAGAACCAGCGTCAAATTTTTACACGCTTTTACTATCCAGGTCATGGCGTTCTCCTTTTTTAATCAAATAATAATTATCCGCCCCAGTGCGATCTTCCGGACCTACCCCAGTACCATCTGCCGGAGCTACGGGGCAGGCGGGGCAGGCAGATTGCGCGGATTGATACAGATTATTTTTTAATCCCCCTAAAAAACGGAACTAAACAACTGATGTCATGGCTTCGCGAGAACCAATAAAACCCTTGCATAACAAGAAACCAGCGGGACGCCCCTCAAATTATAAGATTCTTTTTAACCATTAGATTTGTTTGGTAAAAATAATCCTGAAAATCGTGCCCGTTGAATTTGAAACTCATTCAAACGGGGTTCATCCTGCTTATCGGAGTGAAGCGTAGATCCCGACATCGGGGCCTAGCCTGCCCCGTAGCTCCAGAAGATGGTGCCGGGGTTAAATCTTTTGTTCTTTATTTAACCGGGGTCTAATAATAACTGCGTTCATCCGTTTCCAAACTCTTTATTCACCAAACTGCGGCGGCAAAATTACACGGTGGTCTCCTTAATCCCTTCCACCTCTTCAAACTTCAGGCCCCTCTGTCGCGGCAATCCGTTAAGCATGGCGCCGATCAGGTTTACCAGTTCCACATCACCGGATCATTATCCAATGGATCGGTGACCGTTTTTCCGATTTCATTAACAGCCGCCAGATCTTCTTCAGACAAGCGAACATTTGCTGCTGCGGCATTTTGAGCAGCTTGTTCGGCGTTGCGGGCACCGGCAATGGCGCATATTCCGGGCTGGGAAATAATCCAGGCCAGGGCCAGCTGCCCCAAAGTGATATTATTGGCCTTGGCTATGGGACGGAGTTTTTCCAATGCCTTCTGAACCCGCTCATAATTTTCCGGCTGAAACAGTTTGTTTCTGTAACGGTGGTCACCTTTGGCAAATTTATGGTCCGGACCGAATTTTCCGGTCAACACCCCCTGGGCCATGGAAGAATACGCCAGCAACGTGATATTGTTCTTGAGACAATACGGCATGGCATCTGTTTCAACCTTGCGCCAAAACAACGAATACGGCGGTTGGAGACTGTGGATTCTTCCGTATGTTGCAGCTTCTTCCAACTGGGATCGGGAGAAATTGGAAACACCGATGGCGCGAATTTTAGCCTGTGCTTTCAAGTCGGTCAAGGCGCGCATGGTTTCTTCCAAAGGCACGGGTTTGGCGCCAAAGGAACCCGGGGGCCAATGGATCTGATAGAGGTCTATATAGTCGGTGTTAAGATTTTTTAAAGATCCATGACATGCATCCATGACCTGTTGGTATTTTAGATGATTCGAAAACACCTTGGTGGCGATCACGACTTTGTCACGCACATCCTGAATGGCATTTCCGACGATTTTTTCTGAATGGCCGTTACCATACACCTCTGCCGTATCGAATGTCGTGATACCCGCATCATAGGCTGCTTTTATGGCCTTTGTCGATTCAGTATCATCGATGCCCACCCACATTTCCTTGCCGGCCTGCCATGTTCCCATAATGACCGAGGATATTTCAATTCCGGAAGTGCCAAGCATACGAAATTCCATAATTACCTCCACAAAAGGGATCGGGGATCCCCGGTTAAACAAAAAACAGGTTTCATCCCGCTTAAATGGAACAGATAGATTTAACAGGGGTCTGAAAACCCATCTCAACCGGCAACCGGTCGATTCACCAAATAAACACCCATACCCACCAAAACAAGCGCCAGCAATAGACTGCTCGTCATGGGCTCATTCAGCAGCAGACCGCCGGCAAGCACGCCGAAAAGTGGCGTGAGAAAAGTGAACGATGCAAGGCGGGAAGGGGGATAGTGGCGGATAAGCCAGAACCAGGACAGGTACGTGATGAACGCCACCCAAACCGTTTGATATACCAGGCTTGCGGCAATCAGGGGGGTTATCAGAACAATACCGGGTTCAGACATTGCCAGGGACCCCAGCGGCAGGACCACCGCAGAAACGGCAAGTTGGTACAGCAGGGTTTTGCCGGGGTTAATCCCGGAAAGGGGGCTGGCCTTGATCAGAACCGTGGTGGCTCCCCATAATACCGCGGCTCCCGCCAGCATGCCGTCACCGATCAGTATTCCATAGGAGGGGGAACTCAGGGACTCTCTGAACGCAACGATGATACCCACAAAGGCACAGCACAGACCCAGAACTTGAATCATCCCAAGGTGTTCGCCCGGAATAAAGAGCTGCGCCCCCAGTGCCACAACGAACGGCGACATGTAGAGGAAAATCACGGCGCGTGATGCGTTTGTAAATTCCAGGCCCCAGTAGATCAGAATGAACTCTGCGGAAAAGAGAAGACCCGCCGCGATTCCCCACCACAGGGTGCGGTCTCTTTCCAGCAAGGGTTCCCGGCGCACGGCCATCCAGATCCAAATCAGAATCGTGGCGCCCACCGACCGGATACCGCATTGCAGGAGCGGCGAAACGCCTCGAATGGCAACCTTGATAGCGACCTGATTAAGTCCCCAACTCGCACAAAGTACCACCAAAATCGTCATGGCGGTTCGGTCTAAAACCTGATTCTCGTTTGTACGGATATCCGTAACGCTCATAACTTTATGCACTGGCCCTTATTTCGAATCCGCCCAAATGAGGTCATAGCTGACACTTCGGCCTCCGCCCGGGTTCTGTTTTAATATGTGCTTCGCAGCCAGGTTGGATATCTCTCGAAATGCGGTCGCCCGGCTGACTTTTGTCATGGCCACATATTTGCGGGTGGTCAGGCCGCCCTCAAAACCACCGGGACCGGCATCTAACAGACGGTTGATGACCTTTTGCTGGCGCTCATTTAGTGTTGTCTGCCCATGCCGCTGCCAGAATCGGGCCTTTGCCAGAACAATCGAGATCAACGTCTCTGAATGCTCAATCGCCCGTTCAAAGCATTCTATAAACCATTGCAGCCAGTCTGTGATATTTCCGTCTCCTTTCTGGCATCGCTCCATAACACGGTAATATTCATTCCGTTCGGCCATAATACGGGTCGAAAGGCTATAGAACCGGTAAGGCAGCTTTTCATCCTGTGCCAGCGCCATATCAGTAAGCGCTCTGGCAATCCTGCCGTTACCATCTTCAAAGGGATGAATGGTGACAAATCGGAAGTGGGCGATGGCAGCCCGAAGCAGTCCCTCGGTTTTTTTAGACTCCTTTTCCCACCAATGGATGAAATCCCGGATTTCCATATCTATTCGGTCTGTGGGAGGCGCCTCGAAGTAGACCTTTTCTTTGCCTATGGGGCCGGATACAACTTGCATGGGTTCCAAACCTCTCCATTGGCCGGTACGAATTTTCCGCAGGCCTGAATAACCGGCAGGGAAGAAGGCCGCCTGCCAGCTCATCAATCTTTCAGGTGAAAGCGGTTCGTCATAGTTAAGCGTGGCATCCAACAAAACATCCACCAGACCGTCCACAGCCCGATCCGCCGCCGGCAAACCGGCTGTGGGCAGCCCCAATCGCCTTGCGACTGAAGATCTCACCGAATCCCTGTTTAGCGCCTGCCCTTCAATGGCAGCGGTTTTTACGGCTTCCTCAATCAATATTTCGGCTCGGGCCTCTTTACTGGATTTTAAACCCAGGACCTCCAACTTGCTCAACAAGCTGCCCTGGCGCAGGCGCAGGTGCCCAAGTGGCCGAACCAGCGCCTCGTTATCCCATCTGAAGTCTGTCCAGTTTGTATTTTGCCAGATATAATGCATTACAGCCTTCTAATCGCTTCATAATTTAAAGCGATTATATCCGCTATTCGCCTCAAAAGCAAATACTTTTATGGGAAAGGGGGAAAGTGTTCAGAGGTTCAGAATTCAACAGACCATTACAACGTTTTAGAGCATTAGGAACCGGTGACGGCGGACCATTGCTCCATGAGATCATCCCGGGTAATTATCGCGGTCACGTCTGTGACATGTTCACGGATGTTTTCAATCCCGCCCTCCTGGCGGTCAACCAGGATCACCGCCTTTACCACCTCCAGTCCTTCGGACCGGGCCCGCTCTATGGCCTTGATCGTGGAACCTCCGGTTGTGACCACATCATCGATAATCACAACCCGCTGTCCCGGGTTCATATCTCCTTCGATCCACCGCACAATACCATGGTCTTTTTGGGTCTTGCGTATGGAAAAGGCATTGACGGGTATTGCTTTTAATTCTGAAACAAAGGCTGTGGCAACAGCCACGGGATCGGCACCGAATGTCAGTCCCCCGATCCCGTCCGGTTTCAGATCTTTGATGGCATCGAACACCAGATGGCCCACCAGAAACATACCCCGGGGGCTCAAGGTGGTGGGCTTGCAATTGACATAAAAATGGCTCATTTTGCCTGAAACCAGTTTAAAACTCGGCTCCCGGCTGTATTTAAAAGATTTTTCACATATGATTCGGATAAGCTCCTGTTTCATCGTAACCGCACTCCGTGACATGGGGTTTATTTGGCCATGAGATGCCTTACCGCTTCCTCCAGACCGTCCAGGGAAAGCTCGAACATGGGGAAAATTTGACGGATGGTCGCAATGGTGGGGGCGTAGTCCTACATTTGCGAAGATGCCGGATTCAGCCATACACTATGGGGAAAGGTTTGAGCCAGAAATTTAAGCTGCTCGATGCTCGGCTTTCCGCTTCGCTCCTTTACATGTATGGATCCGTCTGCGGCCATGAGTTCATAGGGGGCCATGCTTGCATCCCCTACCAGGATAAGACGGGTCTGCGGGTCAAAGGCGGCAAGGTGTTTCACTGGAATGGGCTTGTTCACTCTGGTCGGATCTTCCCAGAGCACGTCATATACCGTGTTGTGGAAATAGCAGGTTTTAAGATCCTTGAACTGGTCGCGAGCATAATCAAAAAGGGTCTGGACAACCGGTATGTAGGGATCCATGGACCATCCGCCGTTGTCGATGGCAAGGATCACCTTGAGGCGGTCTTTTAAACTTTTTGAAAAAACGATTTCGATTTCTCCGCAGTTTTTCATGGTCTGGTAAATGGTTTTATCGATGTCCACCTGATCTTCGAAGCCCACCGGTATCATGTTGCGAAGCCGCTTTAAGGCTTCTCCAACCATGTCCTGGGTCAGGAGGCCCCTCCGGGTATAATCTTTGTATCTTCTTTCCCGAGCAAGTTTTACTGCCGACTGGTTTCGGGAAACCCCTCCCACACGCATTCCTCCCGGGTGGTGCCCGGAATGGCCCACCGGCGATGTTCCGCCCGTACCGATCCAGGTTGCGCCCCCGTAATGACGTCCTTTCTGATCTTCAAGGCGCGCTTTGAAGTATTGGATCAGTTCATCAGGGGTCAGTTGGAGTAACTCCGCTTCATCCATATCCAGAGCCTGGGCAAGGGTCTGGGGGTCTTTGAGCCATTCATCCAGCATGGCCCTGGAAATATCATCGATTTCAAACCCTTGATACTCGGGCAGTTCCGCCCCTTCAAAGCGGTGGGCGAAAATCTGGTCATAAACATCAAAATACCGTTCGCTTTTCACAAGAATGGCCCGGGCGGATGTGTAGAACTCATCCAGGGAATTAATCAATCCCATATTGAGCGCCTTCTGAAGGGTCAGAAACGACGTGGGGCTGACCTGAATCCCGGCATTTTTTAGGCTATAGAAAAAATCGATAAACATTGGCTTATTGCTAAATCACAGGGCCGCCACTTGTTGCTTCCACGGCGCGTTCGTAATCCTGGCTTTTCTTAAACAGAACCCCCAGATAGGGGATGTCGCCTGTGATCAGGGCCTTGGGCTTAAAATCCGGATCGGATTTCAAGGCGCGTATCCAGTTGATCAGTTCACGGGTTGCCGGCTTCTTTTCAACGGCGTCAATTTTTCGCACGCTATAGAACATTGTCAGCACATTTTCCATGAGGTTGGAATCGATATCCGAGAAATGAACCCTTATGATTTTGCGCATCATTTTGGGGTCCGGAAAGGCGATGTGATGAAAATTGCATCTTCCCAAAAAGGGGTCGGACAGGTCTTTTTTGGCGTTTGACGTAATAATGATTACCGGACGATGTACAGCCTTCATGGTTTTATCAATTTCGATGATATCAAACTCCATTTGATCGAGCACATCCAGCATATCATCCTGAAAATCGGTATCGGCCTTGTCGATTTCATCAATCAACAGCACGGTCCTTTGTTTGGAGGTAAAGGACTGGCCGATCTTGCCCATTTTTATATAATCTTCAATATTGCTGACATCTCGGTGAGAATCGCCAAAGCGGCTGTCGTTAAGGCGGGTCAGTGTGTCATACTGGTACAGGGCATCCACAAGCTTCATGCTCGATTTCACATTAAGGACGATCAGCGGCATGACCAGACTCTCGGCAATGGCATGGGCCAGCATGGTTTTGCCGGTACCCGGCTCGCCTTTCAGAAGAAGGGGCATTTCAAGAGCCATGGAGACGTTAACAATGCTGGCCAGCTCATCATCCAGAACGTACCGGGTGGCCCCCGTAAATTTATTGTTTGAAATGTTATTTTTCATTTAATAACCCCTTTGTAAATGTGAGCGTTCACAGGTTCACGGTTCAGATTTGTGAGGTGAACCGACAATTTTTGAACGCTGAATCCCAAACCTATTTCTATTAATATCGTTATTAGAGGACTTTTTCAAGGTCATTATTTTATAATAACAGTTCGCGGAATTTTTGAAATCCCAAATTTCAAGCATCAAATTCCAAACACCATTCCAAAAGACAAGCAAGAATCTTAAATTCCAAACACTAATGACCTAAACTATTTGGGATTTCCACAACGCTGTGCAGGCGAAATGGAGTTTTTACGAAAACGTGTCTGTTAAGAGATGCCTAAAAAGCTGGAATAGGCGTGTTTGGCCAGCCACTGCACGGAATAAATAAGGGAGCTGGAATAGTGGCCGACCTGGAAGTTGCAGGTGGAAAGGCAGTGCGGGCTGCATTTTTTCTTTTGTCTGCTCAATCTTTCCGGATCAAACTTATGGCCGTCATAGATATTCCCCCAGTCTTCATCTGCTCCGTACAGCTCGTAACAGGGTGCAAAACTGCCATCCAGACGGATGATCATGGAGTACTTCCCGGCCATACAGGACCAGGCCGGCAGCCGGTGACGAATGAACAGTTTCATGGCACTCAGATGCTCAACCGAATTAACCATGGTATAGCCTTCAAGGTTTTTCCGGATCACCCAATCCAGAAGTTCATCAACCTCATGAAATTCCGCTTCCGTGATCCATGCCCCGTCATGTTCATGGTTAAAGTCCTCATATTTAATTTGCGGAGGTTCATTGATATGATAGTCGGTTGCAATCCCGTGTTTATGGGCGATTTCCGTGAGCTGCTTTGCGTCTTTCACGTTATTTTTTGTGATATTGATATTAAAGAAGGTGATGTATCCATATTTCTTTTCCTGTTGCACCAGGTATTGGAACTGAGGTTTTATCCGATTGAAATATTTGGGTATTCCTTTATACCCCTCCATGGCATCAACAGCAAGGTTGATGACGGATATGCCTGCTTTTCCGATGTCATCAATAAAGGCCTCGTCCATTAAGATGCCGTTGGTGGGCAGATACACAAAAAAACCGTTTTTTACGGCATAGCGCGTTAATTCTATAATGAAGTCTTTGCGCACCAAAGGTTCACCGCCCATATAAGCCAATACCCTACACCCCACGGATTGAAGCCATTTTACAGCATCCTTTGCCACCTGCATGGTCATGCCCGGTATTTTTTTCCCCCGGCAGTAACAGTAATGGCAGTTGAGATTACAGTTGAGATCCGTGTAAAGAAAGGAAAGCAGCGGCCTGAATTCATGGGAATGGATGCGGGATTTCAGGTAGGGGACAAACCAGCTTCTATAGGCCCGGGCAAAATTAGAAAATTGGTAACCTTTGTTCTTGTTATGCGTTTTATTGAAAAAATGGCGGGGCGCGGGAATCCCTTTGCGCCAATAATTGGAAACTGTTGTTTTTTTTGAGGCCGCCACCATAATATACACCAATATACACCTCCATTCATAAGATTAAAAATCCAAAAAATTAATCTCATCAGAAAAACAGGTAAAAAGTGGGCTTACCTCAAAAAAATATTAATATAACTTTAAAAAATTTTGTCCATAGAGGAAAAGGTCTATTTTTATAGGAAAATATCCCGGAAAATAGGGATTTATCCTATAGGTTACATCCCTGCCTCTTGAAACAGTTTGCGAAAATCAAGGTTATTGACCAGGTCTGTAAAAATTTCTCCCAGAACCTTTTCCACATCACCCTGAGAAAGCAATTTGTATCGTTTTGCATTGCCGCTGATAGTCTCTCTGGCGAGAAGCCGGTTTTCTTTTATGAGCCGGGCTTCATAACTGATTTCGGCAACCCATTTTCGATCGGCCAGATCCAGAAGAAAATTTTGCAGATCGATTTCAATGACCGGTTCTGTTTCTTTCTGTTCCGTTAAAATTTCTATTCCCATATTTTCAAGCCGTCTCGAAAATGCCGTCTCGAAAAGGGACGGAAGATCAAATGCGCCGATCACATAGTTCTTTTTTTCCCCTTTGGATAAAGAAAATAAAAAAAGGCCGGTAAAGTTTTTAAATTTGGTTTTGGCTTTTTCACCAAAAACAGCTTTATCGGATCGCATATCCTTTATTTCAAGGAACACTTTCTTACCCTTAAGGTCATACGAAGATAACGGGAGCCGGTAGTTGACATTAATGTAAGATTTTGTGCCACAACCGGCGCCCAAAACGCCAATAAGCATAACCAGGGAAAACAGCAAAACATTCTGAATTGTTTTTTTCATTGATAGAGCCTCCGTAGTTTTTTTATTAAACCATTAGCAGAATAATCATCACTTGCCAATAGTAGGTTTTATGTTAAAGAAAAAGCCTTGACTTTTTTTTGTTCAGACTCTTATATCGCCATATGTTGACGGAACTCGAAAATGAAATCATTGCGTTAATTCAGGGCGATATCCCCATCACTCAGCGCCCATATCTCGAAATGGCACAAAAACTCGGGATTTCCGAAAAGACCCTTCTTGAACGGCTTAAAGATCTTTGTGACAAAGGGGTGATACGGCGATTTGGCGCAACAATATATCATCAGAAATCAGGGTTTGAGGCAAATGCCATGGTGGCGTGGAAGGTTGATGAAGACCGCATTGATGACGCCGGAGAAAGGATGGCTTCTTTTAACGAGGTTTCACACTGTTACCGGCGGAATCCAACCGGCGATTGGCCGTATAATCTTTATACAATGATTCATGCAAAAGATGAGGAATCCTGCCGGGAAATTGCCCGCAATATTTCCGCAAAAACGTCAATCAACACTTACAGCCTTCTGTCCAGTCGTAAGGAATTGAAAAAGACATCCATGAAATATTTTCCAACGGATGATAACGACTAATCCTTTCCATGAAACGCGACACCCCACATATTCTTCTGGTAAATCCCTGGATACATGATTTTGCTGCTTATGATTTCTGGGCCAAGCCTCTGGGGCTTCTCACCCTTGCATCCATACTCCGGCGCCATGGATTTAAGATTACCTATTTAGACTGCCTGGATCGTTTTCATGCAAAAGCGCCTCAAACCGATCCTTATGCCAGACATGGCCGGGGCCCTTATTTAAAAACCAAAATTCCAAAACCCGGCGGATTGGAAGACATTCCTCGGAATTTTTCCGGATACGGAATCAAAGAAAAGTGGTTCAGGGAAGATCTTCTTTGCATACAAAAGCCTGACCTGGTGTTAATGACCTCCATGATGACTTACTGGTACACAGGCATTACGGAAACCATCGGTATCATAAAAGACATCTTTCCTGATGTGACCATTGTTCTTGGGGGTATTTATGCCAGTCTCTGTCATGAGCATGCGCTGAACTGTTCCGGCGCTCACCGGATACAAACAGGACCCGGCGAAAAACATATTCTCAAACTGGTCAGTGAACATACGGGGTTTTCCGTGACCCCAACGTTTGATTCCGATGACCTTGACACCTACCCCTATCCGACATTTGAGCTTCAAAGAAAAATTACCTATATTCCCCTGCAAACTTCCAAAGGATGTCCGTTTGCCTGTAAATACTGTGCCTCACATTTTTTAAATCCAAAAAGAATGGTGCGAAATCCCGAATCCGTTGTAGAAGAGATAAAGTGTTGGCATGAAAAATATAACGTAAAAGATTTTGTATTTTACGACGATGCATTGCTTGTGGATGCAGAAAAACATGCGGTCCCCATGCTCGAAGGGATAATCAATGCCGGCCTTAAGGTCCGTTTTCACACACCCAATGCGGTCCATATCCGTGAAATTTCAAAACAGACCGCCCGGTTGATGTTTCGCGCAGGCTTCAAAACCCTGCGTCTGGGACTTGAAACAACATCTCTTGATATCAGGAATGAATTAGATAAAAAGGTAACGGTTACAGAATTTATAAGGGCGGTGAGCTGCCTGAGGAAGGCGGGCTTTGATAAAAAAATGATTGGTGTATACCTGCTGGCAGGTCTGCCGGGACAACAGACCGAGTTCATTGAGAATTCAATCCAAAGCGTCAAACAAACCGGCGCAACCCCAATTTTGGCTTATTATTCTCCCATTCCCAAAACAGCACTGTGGGGCCAGGCCGTTGCTTCCTCGCGCTACAATCTTGAATCAGACCCTATATTTACAAACAACGCCATATTGCCGTGCCAAAATGAACCCTTTTCATGGCAAACAATCTCTCACCTTAAAAAACTGGCAGCAAAGTAAAAATCCTTGCCTGGAGGACCAGGCTTTGGTTATCCCCAGAGGGGATTTGCTTTATTGAAAGTTCATTGCCTTATTGAAATTCCAAATATCAAATATCAAACAACAAACAAATTCCAATGACCGAAATTCGAAAATCCAAACAATGTCTCGTCCTGGAAGGTTTTGATCATTGAATACTCGCCCTGTTAAATTCCGCCTAAAGGCGGACCCCCGCAAGGCGAGGGGATTTAACAGGGTAAAAATTTGAGATTTACCCGCCTAAGGCGGGTTAATTTGTAATTTGGTGCTTGGAATT
>Ga0114919_10003645_pt1 | contig 12398 bp, 8 predicted proteins | sample BlataG_FD_88682 | JGI IMG/M metagenome (GOLD analysis project Ga0114919, IMG submission 88682) | Deep subsurface microbial communities from Black Sea to uncover new lineages of life (NeLLi) - Black_00105 metaG | ecosystem: Environmental > Aquatic > Marine > Oceanic > Sediment | place: Atlantic... | reverse complement strand
ATATTCACATATCGCGAAAAAGTATGGCTGGAAATACATTATTACGGAGAAGGATGCGTATTTTTATTATCTTTTAAATAAGGGAGCGATCTATGAAACGATGATGGATCCCAACATTATTGAAGATGAGCATATTTATATTCTTAAAAGAGGACCCGCAAGATTTCCATGGCAAGAGAAAATTCGTCAAGCTATTTACCAACAACAGCAAGGAGAGAGGTTTATTGAGTATAATCAACTAAAAGATTTGGAAAGAAGCTATTTTATATTTATAACTCATCTTTATGATGATCTAATAGATAATCTTAACCATAATCTCAAGGGCTTGTTTATATCTTCAAGTATTGATCCCTATGTCGAGGAGTTCTATGATAATACGAATACTATAAGTAAGGAATTAGAAAAATTTGGAATCCCAGCTTATCGTATTCACGCATCTGGACACGCGACGCCGCATGATTTAATTAACTTTATACATGAAGTTAATCCTCGCTATTTAATTCCAATTCATACGGAACACGCTAAGTTTTTTGAGAAATTTTTTCATACCTCAGAAATAGAAGTAATTATTGCCGAGCATAATGAACCAATAAAACTTCAATGATTTTGTTGTTAAAGAATAAGTTGTGTTTAGAATTTTTCTTAGGAAATTATTAATGAATAGTAGACATAAAAAGAGACATAATAAATTTATATCTCAAACTCAAATTATTTAGTAATTATTATTTTATTCTCTTTTAAATCAAAAATTAATTTATCTCCTTTAACAATTCCTAATTTTTCCCATATTTCTTTTGGAATTATAATTTGGCCTTAATTGTTAAAAAAAAATATATATAATAACAAAAAAATATAATATGAATTAAGTTTAAAATTTAAAAAATCTCTGGGGTCTAGATTATTTTATATTTTATAACTTAGAATTAATTGAATGATAATCTTGGAAGACTGGAAAGTAGATTATATTTTTTTGAGCAGGTTTATATCGTTACCTTTATCAGTCCTAAAAATAATTAGACAACGATATTCGTTTTCTGAAATTAAGTATTTTTCTCGAAATGAATTCGAATCTATTTTGAAAAATATGAAGATATATCCAAATGTAGTCTTAAGAGATTTAAGAAACAAAGTTCAGAATTTTGTTAATTATAACAACGAGAAAACATTCAATGAAATTCGAAGAAATCTAGAGTCTTGGGAAGAAAATGAAATTAATATAATTGGCTATTTTGAAAAAAAATTTCCCCCAATGCTTAAAAATATCAAAAAACCTCCGAAATTAATTTTTATTAAAGGAGAAATCAAACAACAGGATGAAATAGCCGTTGCAATGATAGGATCTAGAAACCCTACGCAATATGGTAGAGAGATGGCAATTAAAATTGCGAAAAGGTTTGCCGAGTTAGGATTTACTGTAATAAGTGGTTTTGCGAGGGGCATTGATACAATTTCAATGAAAGCAGCACTTGATTATGGAGGAAGAGCAATAGGAGTTATTGCTTCTGGAATTCTTAATCTTTATCCTAAAGAAAACTCCATTTTGGTTGATAAATTAGTCAATAATGGCGCTTTAATATCCGAAAGATTTCCAGAAAAAAGCGTCAATAAAAGAGCTTTACAAATACGAAATCGAATTACTAGTGGTTTAGGTTTGGGAAATATTTTTGTCGAAGGTAACGAGAATAGCGGTTCGTTATGGCAGCTGAAATTTGGTAAAGAGCAGGGGAAATTTGCAATTGGTGTAAAACCAATTGGAGATTACGAACAAGCTTATGTTCCGAATGTAGTAATTAAACAGGAGAAGGGAGAAGTAATTTCAAAAATTGAAGATGTTGATTACATAGCTGAAATTCTTTTAGCAGAATATAACGATAGGAAGAAGAAAGTAAATAAAGAGATAAAAAAAGGGAAACCTTTAAAACAATCTAATCTTTTCGAATTTAGAAGTTAATACTATAAATCTAAAATTTATATGGAAGACAATTCAGAATCAATTTTACTAGAGGGTAAAGTTCCTATCCGTTTAATTCAAGAACCTTACTGTAAAAAGTGTTTAAAAGAAGTATCTGAGGGAGAGGATTTTTGTTCTTTCTGTCTTTCTCCAGATTTTGAAGATTTCTATTTTAATGAAATTAAAGCAATAGGAAGTTATCACAGTTTTGATACCTTTTTTAATAAAATTCCCGTTAATATTCTTTCTGAATTAATCTTAATGTTAAAATATGGACGGTATGAGCAACATCGAAGATATGCGGGATTATTATTAGCAGATGGACTTTTCCAAATCATCAACCAATATCCTAATTTAATCGAAAATACTTCTTATTTAATCTCACCTCCGAAATATGGAAATGAAGAAAATCAATGCGATTATATCATAAATCCTTTAAGAGAAAAATTGAAAGAATATAAAATATTGGTTGAAAACATAACTGAAAAGGCGGTAAGATTGAGGAATACAGAAAATTATAAGAAATTATCTAGAGAAGAACGATTTGAAGAAATAGAAGGAATTCATTCGATAAACATAAATGATCTCGAAGGAAAAAAAGTTCTAATAATAGATGATGTTCTCACTACTTATGCTACTGTATGGGATTTGTCTAGAGCTCTTAAAGAAAAAAATGCTGGGGAAATCAATGTTTTAGTTGCTGGGCGATCTAGAACTTTTGACGAATGGGATGTTCCTAAGGATTTAAGCTTTGATGAATTATTAATCTATTTTTCAAATCTAGATATAATTAGGGATCCTAATAAAATAAATGAAGTTGTGATTAGGAACTTTAAATTTTTAAAGGATAAATATATTTCCTGCGAATTTTCTGGAACTCGAGATAAATATGACCTATATATAGATTTTGACAGGAAAAATTTAGAACATAATTGTAGAGATTTTGAGATAACCAGAATAAAGAATAAAGGGTTTTGTAAACATATAATAAAAGTATTTCTTAAAATTAAAGATGAATGTGGCGAAAAATACACAAGAAAATTATTAAGATTTATTTATTGGGATTTAGACTCTTGGGAATTTGAACTTTCTTAGAAGATTTTTGTGTGGAAATTGAGTTTTTATGTATTTTTTCGCTTCTTGCGTCGATTTTCAAGTATCTCTGAAATTTTTTATGTTTAAGATTTAGTAATTATTATTTTATTCTCTTTTAAGTCAAGAATTAGTTTCTCTCCTTTAACAATTCCTAATTTTTCCCGGGTTTCTTTTGGAATTGTAATTTGGGCAATTTTGCTAACGATAAAAGCCTCAATTATTTCTTTTTAAATATGTTTTTAGGGATTACTTCCAAACTCACACTTACACGTAGTATCGCAGAAATTATTTAGTTATTCTTTCCTCCCCGGATTCATCGTAAATTCGATTAAAATATTCAATAGCGGGCTGAATTAGGTGTTGGTCTTCTGTAATTATTCCTGCTTCAAAATTACGCCTTATAGATTTTAAAGTCATAGATCGTTTAAGCATATTAGCAGAACCTATATACATTTTTTTTTCATCTGAAATAACTAATTTTGTATGTAAGTATTGATTGGTTTCGATTAGGAAGCGTTTTTTCTTGAGATCTTTCAATGCTTTATAATGTGTCGTATTTATTTCGGCGGGACGTGTTAACAAAATAATTTCTACTTTATTATCTCTCAAATTAGTTAATTGATTATGGATATCAACGATATCATCAATCCATGGGGAACAAATCCAAAGTTTATCTTTTGATTCAGTTATAATTTTATTGATTGATTCTGATAATTCTATGTCAGTTAAAAAATGACTGAGAGTAGGACCCTCTTTATCTTCATATTTCTTCATTGTGGTTGTCGTTATAATTTCACTTTCTTTTTTACGTATATATTCATGTTTAATTTGTTCCATATCTAATCTAATTAAATCTGTTTCTATATATCTAGATTCATCGTTTTCACTTGTCATATGATCTAAACCTAAATGTGCTATTTCAGAAAGTCGAAAAATAAAATAGCTTAATTGTTTTAATGTTATAAGACAATAATTTTTATCATTATCAATATTCCAACGTTTATACAGACTCTCAGATATTTCTTTAATTTCTGCATATCGTTTTAGGTCATAATCATTACCAGAATAGTCTAACCCGTCCTTAGCTATCGAATAGAGTTTATTAGCCCAACGTTTAACTTGGTTGGGTCTAGTTTCTATTACTTCTTTTTTTTCACCAGTCATTTTAATCGTTATTGAATTAATTATTTTGGTGTAATAAAATTCATTTTAATTTTAAAATGAGACAATATATCTTATGTGTATATAATTGCAATTCCAAACGATCTTCATCGTTTAAGATTGTTTAAAAATTTTTAGATTAAAAAACCTTCAAGCGGTATGTAATTTATACTCCCTTTTTCGATATCTTGATTTAATAAATCTTTAACTTCATCTTTTACTGTGAAATATATAATTTGCCATCCGAATTTAGAAATCTTTTTTAACATTTCAATTTGGTTTTGTAATCTCTCTGAATCAGCCTTTATGAAAGGATCATCCATTATGAAAAAACCAGTTTTATCTTTAAGTAGTTTTTCCCCTAAAGCAAGTCGGATTGAAAAATATAATTGGTCATAAGTGCCTCCAGAGAGTTGTTCTGCATCTAATAATAGACCATCTTTACGTCTTACTTTAATCTTTCCCGAGTCTACTTCAAAAATAACCGCTTCATAAATTCCAGCAGTAATCTCCTTAAAGTAGTCTGATACTGAGCTTTCTTTACTTAATAATTCAGAAATTTTTTCTTTTTCTTCACTTTCTATTTCATTAAAAATTTTTATATCATCCAAGACATATTTCTGTCTATTGTTATTTTCTTTTAGAAAAGTATTTAGCTTTTCTTTAACTTTATTTAAATCGCTAGTTGTTGTACAATATAAGTAATTTTCTCCTAATCTTAAAATATCATTAGTATTTCGTTCAATTTCTCTAAGCTTATTATGAAGGGCGGTAATCTCTGTATAAATATCTTTCAAATCATTTTCTAATTTATCTTGTTCCTCTTTTAAATTAGAGACAAATTCTTCATTGTATTTTATTCCCATAGCTATATCTTTGAATTCTTCAATCTTTTTAATTTCTTTTGTCCAAAATAGGATATTCTCCTCTAAAGTCTCACCCTTTAAAGGAAAATGACTATTTAAGATAACTTTTTGATTTTCAATTGAATTTTTATAATTTTGCTTCAAATTAAGCTTATTGGTATAATGTTGTATTGATTGAACTCCAGATTTTTCTTTTAAGTCATTTATTGCATTTTCAGTTTTTCCAATTTCACGATCTTGAGAAGGAATCCACACATCTCTCAATTGAGTAATTTCAGTAAGTAAATTTTCTTTATCTTTCCATAAATTTTGTAGTTCTTCGCTCTTTTTGTTGTATCCTACCTCAAACTTTTGAATGTTAGAAAGGCATCCTTTTATACTTTCTGATTCTAAACCAAGTTTTGAAAGTTTAAACTTTGTTCTATCAGTAATTCCAGCCAAATAAGCTTTTGCTCTTATAAATTGGTATTTATATAGTATGAAACCTACACATAAAATCCCAAAAATTATAGTAAAAATAGAAGCGCTTAGTGTTGTGCTAATTAAAAAACCAAATAAAGAAATGCTTAATAAAATAGAAGAGATTAATAATAAATAAGTAAAATATTTTACTTTTTCAGATTGATTTGCTAATTCTCCAGTTTTAATTTCATATTCAAACAAGTCTTGATTTTTAATTTTATCTAATTCTTCTTTATTATCTCTTGGTGTTTTAAAATCAATTTCTTTCTCCCTTAATTCTTGACTTGTTTCATCAATTTTTATTTCCTTTTTACTAAGATCATCCATAAGACTTTCCTTTTGTTCAATGTTGTTTCTGATCTTACTTTCATTATCTCTCCATTTTTCTTTGTCAACTTCATTGAAAACTTGGAATTCCTTAAACTTTTTGATATCTTCTATTATTTTATCTAAAGCTTCCTTTCCTATTTCATATTTCTCTCTTATTCTTGCCTTTTCAAAATTTTCAATTTTTAATTTAACATTTTTTATGTTATCTCTACAACTTATTGATTTCTCTTCAATTATATCAAGACTTTTGTTTTTAATCTCTTCATTTAATTCATTAATATTGTTAATATTTTTTAGTGCTTCATCCATTTTGTCTTTTAATTTTTCATCGCCTATATTTCTAAAGATTCCTGTTTGAGTAATCTTTCCAATTTCTCTTAAATTTTTTTCGATTTTATTAAGATCTTTAGTCCTTAAACCTAATAGGCGATCTGTCACATCTGAGTAAAACTCTCCTTCATTTGATATAGAGAGATCACTATCTCTAATTATAAAAAGGTTACAACATTCCGCAGATGATACATTTATAATATCTGCTAAATTTTCTGCTCCTTTTAATTTAATTTTTTTATTATTATCAGTTAATATGATCACATAACCTTCTGGTTTTTCATCTACTCGATCTATACGTTTAAATTGTTTGATATTACGTCCTAGTAATAATTTTACGAGTGCATCAATAGTAAGAGTTTTTCCACTCTCATTTTTACCGAAAAGCAAATTAAAGTCATTAAGAGAAATTCGGCCCCTCTCCGGTAAAGGTCCATAACGGACTAAGGAAAATTCACTTATTTTCATGATTTTATCCCCGTCATTGCTTTAATTGCTAATTCACTCATTTCTTTTTTTGCTTCTTCATTAAAATTGGTGCTTTCAAGTTTCTCTAAAAACTTTTTAAACAAATCGTCTTCGAGAATTGTTCTTATATCTTTGAACTCATAAGTTTGATCAATGCATTTTTTATCAACAATCTCTTTTATTTGTTTTACAAGATCCTCTTCGTTGAGTCCGATATATTCGCTATTTATATATCCTCTAACTCTTAAAATTATTTTTGCGTTTGAGTGAATTTTTTCAAACCTTCTTTTCACAAGTTCTATAGGATTTGATTTTTGAAAAGGATCTAATTCAAGAATTATTTCTTCAAAGTGAGGGGTATCTAGAGGAAATTCTTCAGGTGGTTTTCCAACTTCAAAAAGATTGACTTTTCTTTGCCCAATTTCTCTTTTTGTTATTGAGATAGGTGAGCTAGGATAAACGAAATATCTATCATCATCTATTTGCCAAATTTCAAATTTAGTATGAAAATGCCCTGCGAGAACATAATCAATATTTAGGTCCTTAAAGTAAGAAAGTTTAACTGGCATATATCTCCCCTCTCCCTCATCGCCAAATTCATTTCTGGAAAAGAACGCATCAAGTAATTCTCCATGATATAGTAAAATATTTGTTTTATCAGTAGTTAATTTATTTTTTATGGCATGAAGTTTTTCAAGAACTATGTCTTCTCCAATAAATTCAAAGGGTATTCCCCATATTCTCAAATTTTCATATTCAAAGGGCTTTTCAAAATCATTTAAAATCACTGTATTCGAGCCAAAATAAAAACCTGGTTCATAAGATTCTATATCATGATTACCAGGAAGTAGAATGATTTTAAAGTCGTTTTCTGAGAAAGTAGATCTTAATTTTGGCCTAAGTTCTTCAGCATTGAAATCTCTATCAAACAAATCCCCACATATCACGAGAATATCAATTTTTTCTTGTGTACCTATTTCAAGGAGTTTAACAAGAGTTTTCCATCTGGCATCTTCATATTCTTTTATATGGAGATCTGATGTATGAAGGATTTTCATTTTTATTATTTAGATTTTTTATATTCTTGTCAAATTGAATATTAATTCAAAAAATATATAAAGCTTTTTAAAATTGGAATAAGAATTTAGTAAAAAGAAAATTTAATGATCTTTTTTAAAAGATAAATATTATAAATTAGAAAATAAAAATGCTAGTTTTTTAAAACTAGTTATTAGTATGATGATTTTGGTTAAAGAAATCTATAATTAGCCTTGTTTTTGTTGTAAAGGAATTGGAATAGTACTGGCTTATAGAAGGAGGGCAACATGAGAAGATTAATTCAATTTTAAGAATTAGATATTAATCGAAACTTTTTCACTTCTTGCGTCGATTTTTTAGAATTTCTAAAATTTTATTTGTTTAGGATTTAGAAATTATCAATTTAGTCTCTTTTAATTCAAGAATTAGTTTATCTCCTTTAGCAATTCCTAATTTTTCCCGGATTTCTTTTGCAAATAATCTGTTATTAATTTTAATAACAAAATTTAAATTGAATTTGGTAAAAATATATAAAATGGTAAATTGTTAGGATGTATTGTTTACCATCGATGTGGATTTACCATTGAGATTAATTCATATAAAAAAAAATAATATTCAACATTTATAATATTATATTGATGCTACGAGATCTTTATTTTGAAAAATCTAACTGATCTAATCTGCTTAATAGCAAATTAATCCAACTTATCGCTTGAATACATAGATTTGAACACATTTCATTATCAAAAGGATTTGGGTGCGACGCATAATGAGATAATAAACTAAATATATTATATAATGAATTGACTTCTAGATGCTTTTCACGATTCCCAGGTGTCAAATTTAAAATACTTTTTTTCTCTAAAAATTCTAAACTTTGTCGCATATTTTTATCTATCCCCTTTAAGTCATGAACTATGTTTTTTACAACTCCTTTAAGCACTACGCGTATCAATCCAATTGGAGATTTTCTCTCTTTTTGAAATAATTCTAATACTTCATTGAAATCTCTTAATAATTCATTATATTTTTGATATTTCAGTTTGTTTCTTATAAAATTAATACCTTGAGAGTAAAATTCTAGGAGGTTTTTAATCTCAGGATCCCGTAAAAAAAGTTGGATGAAAATAAAACCATTTTTATCCCCAAATATAATATAATTACCACTTGGTAAAAATTTCATATGATAAATCTCGGATTCATGTTCTATTCTATTAACAATTTTTCTGGTGTTTATGTCCCATACATCTATAGACCTTCTATAGAAGCTAACACTCGCAATATATTTTCCATTGGGAGAGAATTCAACATCAAGGTCTCCCACTGAATAATTAACAATTTCGGGGTCAATCCATTTTCTTAATTTATATATAATATTACCTTTAAAATTCCAAACTATGGTTGTACCTAAGCCAAAAGTCCCAGCAATGTATTTATTATCATGTGATATTGCAACCGCACCCGACTCGGGTTCGTAATATTCATCCTTTTCATTAATAATAAACTCTTGTAATTTTTTACCTGAATTTAAATCCCAGAGATAATAAGGAGTTAAAATATACTTTCCATCTCTGGAGATTGTTAATGAATTTACTGTACCTGTTGGATTTTCACAAGACCATATTTTTTTCTTTGTCTTTAAATCTCTAACAGTAATAATATCGCCAGCACATATTAAATATTTATTATCTGGGGAAAACTTCACATAGTAATTATTTTCGTTCCAAAATGATTTTGATTTTAAATTCCATAATAATTCTCCTGATTTAAGTTCCCATAAACATAGCCAATTAGGAGATACACAGGCTATATATCTATTATTAAAAGAAATATCACAACTTACATAATCATTCTCAGGAAATATGAATTCTTGTAGTTTTTTACCTTCTTTTAGGTCCCAAATTTGAACGGTATTATCATTAGTACTTACAAAAAGAGTTCCATCATAAGAAATAGATATTAATGTCCCAACAGGAATTTTTAACACTCTTATAAGACCATACTTTTCTGGAAATTTTTCTTTAGAAATAAATACTGACATATGTCCAGACCTCTTTAAAGTCCTCAAAAATTATTTATTCTAATTAAGTATTATTAAATCAATCTAAAAATTTCTTCCTTTCTTTATTTATATTATTACTTCATATTTAATAATTTAACCGAGAGATTAATTATTTTGTAATATATTTATTTCTTTTTTTTCTTTACTTCACACAATACATCTATAAATTGCATAATTCATATCGGATTAAATTTTCATCAATTTCAATTAACTCTAATTTTAAAGAATCTTTAATAGTAGTTATTAAACAAGAAATTTTATTCCAATCCAATTTTTTATAGGTAGGTTAAAGTTATTTAAATCATGTTGGACATTCCAATGTCAACCCTCAGCTAATTCAATTTTTTTATAAAAATATTGGTAAATAGACCAATTTTAATTGTATTATTTAGAAAGTATGATGATTTATAATAAAAATAATTAAAACCACAGAGGAGGAGAATGTAAAGAGTATAAACTCTAATTAAAAATATTTCAACTTTCAACTAAAACATAGAAACATCATCATTTTTTTTATATTTTTCCAGAACTTTCATACATATATTTATTACAATTATTTATACTCCAATAATCAGAATTTGAAAGATTTTTATATTTTTGTTGATTTTTCTTTTTTTATTGTTAAAATTTTTTTAAAAATTATCCAAGCAGATATAAATTAAAAATTTGTTTATCCTTTCACTTATTATTTTTCATTGCTTGAGTAGAGTCGAAGTATTTATATATCATCTGAATCAGTCATAAAAAATGTAGAAGAAAAAAAATATATACATTTAGAACTTTAAAGAATAATTTTTATATTTAAATATTTGGAATAACATAATATTAATTGAGGAATATTAAATGTTAATGACAGATTTTGAAATTAAAGAAGCTATAGACCGAGAAGATTTAATCATCAACAATTTTTCGGAAGATTGCCTTGAACCAGCAAGTTACGATATGCGGTTGGGAGAAAGAGCTTTAATAAGCCATAGAGAAGATGAAATAAATGTTGAACGTGAAAATAGTATTACAATATTGGCTGGTGAATTTGCACTTCTTACAACCCATGAAAGTGTCAAATTATCAAAAATAATTGCAGGACATATCGGACTAAGATCCTATTTTGCTAGAAAAGGATTAGTTTTATTAGCAGGAATACAAATTGATCCAACTTTTGAAGGTATCCTAGTATTAGGTGCTTATAACGCATCCTCAAGAAAAATTACAATAGATTATCTAGATAAAATATGTACTATAGAATTTCATAGATTAGCGAGACCAGTAGAAAAACCTCATAAAGGAATTGAGGAGCAAAAAAAAAGAAGGATTCCCCAAGCAGATAAGGATTATTTAAGAAGTTTAGAAGTTGAAAGCCTTTCTGAATTATCAGAAAACGTTAGACGTTTGAGTCAAAATGTTGCTACTTTAACTACAGTAACCTATAAAATAATACTACCAATCCTTTTATTGATCTTAGCAGTCTTATCAGGAGCCATGATTCCTTTGATTATCAAATTGATAGAATTAACTTAACACAACCCCTCAATCGTATTTCCATAGCTATGATCTATTAACAAATGAATATAAAGTATTAAGCGAATGTAATTTAAAATAATAGAAAGTTCCTTGAAAATCCTAGGGCTGGAAGTGATACCACTCACCATTTATTACGGCAATCCCTTCACCGGTTTCATAAATTCTTTCATCACCAAGGTCGAACAAATAATAAATGAGACGAACTTGTCCTTCAGGAAACTGTAAGTTTAGCCATCTTTAATCATAGATGTGAAAATTCGAGGAGATACCTAAGCTAAGTTCGACGATAACTCTCCCATCAGAAATTTGTATTTATTTTAACTGAAAATAAACGCAAAAATACTAATAGCAATTGCTATTCCACTTAAAACTAGAGAAATCGCCGAATAAATTCTCTCTCTTTGCAAAGTATAATATTTTAATCTTTTCTCAGTTTTAATTAATTCTACTTTATTTTTAAAATGCCGACAATATTTTTTTTTTGGTACTTCATTTTTAATGGTACATATGATTGCAACTTTATTTGGTTCATCAACAACTTTAAAATCTTTACTTTTTTTTTCAAGAAATGCACAATTTTCACAAATTTTATTATTTTTAGATTTTCTTGGAAATATCTTTATTTTTATCACTTTTATATATTTAAAATTAAATTTTTGATTAATTTTTGATAAATATTATAAAATTAGATATAAAAAGAGATAAAAATATGATATTCATTTAACAAATCTATTTAATTTCTTTTTTATCCTATTATTCGTCGAATTTTTTTATATATAATCTTATTCTCGCTAGCAAAATTTCAATCAAGAAAATTCTATTGTTCTGGACTGAAAAAAAGATTAATTCTTGTTTTAAATTTTATTTTTTGTGATCTTTCTTGTATAGTATATATTATAAATATGCAATTAAGTTTTTATTACTCATAAAAATTGATATAAAAAATTCTTGAATTAGGATTTAATTTTAAATTAAGGTTTTAAATTATGAAAGGTAAAAATAAATCGATAAATAATATACAAGATATTGATACCAAACAAATAAAATTCAGTAAATATATTAGAAAAATTGAACCAACAATTTCAAAATTATTATATATTATTTCATTTGTTAT
>Ga0114919_10003644_pt1 | contig 12398 bp, 11 predicted proteins | sample BlataG_FD_88682 | JGI IMG/M metagenome (GOLD analysis project Ga0114919, IMG submission 88682) | Deep subsurface microbial communities from Black Sea to uncover new lineages of life (NeLLi) - Black_00105 metaG | ecosystem: Environmental > Aquatic > Marine > Oceanic > Sediment | place: Atlantic... | reverse complement strand
CTGCCGGTGACGGAATGGGCTATGTGCTCTTCCAGCACGATATAGACGGAAGCAGCCCCGGCGCCAACACCAGCCTGGTCAACTATGTCGCCACGCAGTACACCAAGGGCACCTATATGGTTGATGCGTCAGGCACGGTGACTCAGCATCTCACCGGGTATGAGTAACTGCTGAATCGATGGGGGGTTGAGGTGGTGTGGTCAAAGAAAGATGCCCGTAATGGGCATCTTTCTATTTTACCGCAATTTAGTATGCAAAGCGGTTGAGTATCAAAGGGAGATAAATCTTACTGATAACTCACTACTTGTCGGTCTGGGTTTTAAGCTTGATGCTGCCACCTCTGGTATAGGGGTAACCTTCCGGTGGTGGTATCGGCGTGGCAAAACGTCCGCTTTCCTCAAGCACCGTAAGATAAGCTCTAAAGGACAGGTAATCTTTAGCACTGCAGTTAATGTTTATTTCATTTTTCCCATGCGAAAGGGAGGACACCTCAACCTCCAATTTTTCTGCTTCTCCTACAATCACCATTATATCTTCTTTAAAACTTCCACTCCTGGCAATAATGGAATTGTACTCATTAATAGCTTTCTGCAGTGGGTCACGCCTTTGTATTTCCATCATTTTCATTTGCAACTGAGTATCGAGGATTTCGGACTTCCGCTCCAAAGCAGACGTCTTGTGCATGGTATCTGCAGTGACCTCCCATAAGGGAAAGATTAGGATAACGGCAGCTATGAGAATGATGACTGAATAGAGCTGTTTGGCGGTCGGACGCCAAGGACGATAGGCCTGGGGAAGAAGGTTCATATCAAGCGGTAAGAATCCAGCGCCACCACCGGTATCACGTACCGACATCTCCTTACGCATGGCCAGCCCGATATTCACCGCATATTGGGATATCGGAAGGAAGTCAGGACAATCCAGCGGCGGCGTCAGTGGTTCAATATTAAACGCCAGCCTGTCCTGCAATTTCCCCATCAGTTGCGGTTCAACAGACATTTGTCCGGTGATGTAGAGTGGAATGTCCGTATCGAATGGTGCATCAAGATGGTGAGCGTTGTAAAAATCAACCGTCACCTCAAGGTTTGTGGCCAGATATTCGGCCGCATCTTCGATGCTCATGTCACCCTGCCGCCAGGCAAGTGAATGCATGATTTCAGGGACACCTTTGACCACCATAATGATGTCGAAATTGGTAGGCTCGATATTGAGAATTACCGCCTCCTCTTTATGCACAACTCTGGTCAGCGCCATTGCCTTGAGCTCGATGATTTGGGGATTAATGCCCGCAGTTTTCAGAGCCCGTATCTCGTCATCCATGACGTCTCTGGGTACACCAACGGTAAGTATCTGCTGTTCCCCCTCATCGGCACTCACCGCCTGCCAGAAAAAGTAGAGTTCTTCCGTGGCAACAGGCATTATCTCCTGGGCAATCTCTTTAACAGACTCATCGAGTGTTGGCGCTGGTGGCAGGTTGTGCACAGGTATGAGACGGCTTACCGTGTAGAGAGCACTGATGCTGGCGATTACTTTTTTAGCTTTAATACCGCTTGATTCCATCAACTGCCTGAGCGCAGCGCCCAAAGCAGGCTCGCCCCTCTGCGCCATGTTTTTCGCTTCCTCAGATTCAAATGAGACCTCAGCCCACCTTCTCACCACTCCACCACGCGTTTCCATAATCCTGACACTGGTCTGGCTGATATCAAGGGTAATCACTTTACCGGATATGAACCGCGCCAGCACTCTCTCCAATGCTTTCAGGAGCTTCGGGAGCGCGGTGCTTAGGTCGAGAGCGAAGACGCCTTGTGATTTATTAGTTTCCCCTTTCTGTTCCGCCACAGTAGACCACCTCTTAAGAAATCGCGGTCATCCTAATTACTCTTTTACCTGTTTGCTAAATAATTCAACAGCTAATTTAGCCACCGTATCATAGACAAACTCTTCACTGCCAAATAGCTCGGTCGCCGTTTCCATGTCCGGGCCATCAAACTGCCGGACGGTGCCATCTGCTTCACAGGTGTAATAATACTCAGTAACGGGTTTATCGATATATATCATCGCCTGATAATCGGTCGTGTTATCAGCCGTAATTTTATCGTGTTCATAGAGTATATAACCATCTAACGGCGTCCCCGCCCCGGTATACCCCTTTTCCCTAGCCGTGGTGATTACATCGGGAAAGGCAAACGTTTCATTCACCGCAACTCCACCTTCAAAATTTATCGGGTTAGGAATCTTATCAAGATTGTTGTCCTGCATCATATCAGCTACCGCCTGGATAACGGCGCGGAACTCGGCTCTTCGAACCTCCTCATCTTCTTCTAATTGCACCTGTACCCAGTCGAGGGCCACCTTTTTCAGCACCATTGTTTCCAGCGTTTTGCCAGCGTCAAGATTCGATATAAACTCCATCACCGTATCGAAGTCACCCGTTGCCCGGATATCATTCAAAGTTAAAACTTGATAGGTGCCCTCGGCCAGTTTCCTTTCTCCGGGTGCCCCTGGAGCCCCAATATTCAATTCGCCACTTTCTGGATTGACATTAATGCCGCTTTCTTTAGCAATATCAACAATCATGGCCAGTGCTTCAGGCGTCTCCACCGGTTCCAGAGCCGCATTCACCGCGTCATATTTGGCCTGCAATTCCTCCATGCTCGGCAAAGGTTTATTTACCACCAACATGGTCTTCATTATCTGTTTTTCAAGGTCCTCCTGTTTTGGCCCCTGCTGGAAATACACGAAGCCGAGTCCGACATAAATAATAACGCAGACACCGAGTACAACAAGAAAACCCATGCGACGTATTCTGGTCAGTATCTCCTGCATTTTACCCTGCTCCCCGTGCTACCATACCTGATTACATATCCACCAATGAAGTACAGGTCAAATAGTATGCCTGATTATTTCCACCTTTCACGTAATGCCCGCTGCACTGTTTCTTCAATCGTTTCCTCCATGGTCTTTTCTACTTTCTTCTCCCTCTTTTCTTTCTCTTCTACCTCTTTCGTCTCCCTTTCCAACCTGGCAAGCTCTTCAAGATAGAAACTCTGATATAGATGCTGGCCACGCCGCCAGCCTACCACCCAGACCATTACCAGGCCAAAAATGGCTACTGATGCCACAATCTCAATGCCAATATCCTGAAATAGCAGAATGATGACGATAATCAGTACCACAAAGAGAAATACTGCCACGTTAAGGTCCCATCTGGCAATTCTGGCCCTCTCCTTCGCCCTGCGAGTAGCTTTCCGCTTTATTTCTTCTCTTGCCGGCTCAGGTGCTGTCTCTTCACTCAATCCGCTCCTCCTTTCGCCCGGCTAATGCGAACCACAGGTTTAAGATTTATTATACTCCCTTAATTCAAAGCCCTACTACAGGAATTCCATGAATGAACGGAAGGTAACCTTACAGCTTTCTGTTTTAACGAGTCCGACACTCTTCACCCCTGATGATATTGAAAGCTCTCTAAGCTACACTGAGTCTATATATCTGCCATCAGTGTAAAGGGTGAATTGCCTTCTGTCAATTAGCCAAAGGCGCCGGTTAGTGTATACATCGGCATGATAACGGAGAGGGCAATGAATCCTACCAGCAGGGCGATGCCGATGGTGCTGATGGGGCCTATCATGCCCACCATGGCCGTCGCCTTCTCTTCCGCCGCCGTTTCGAAGAAATCAGCTACCACACCCATGGTGAAATCGAGGGTGTTACTTTCCTCTCCCACGGCAACCATCTGCACGAGCAGTGGTGGAAACAGGCTGACCCGGGTCATTGGTGCGGATAAACCCTCGCCGAGGAGCAACCGCTCGTTCACCTTGTTCAAGGCATCACGGAAGACCATATTGGTCGTTGATTGTGGAAGCAACTCCATTGATTCCTGTAGTTTTAATCCGGCACCGATCATTACGGAGAGCGATCTGGCAAAACGCCCCAGTTCTGACATGAGCGCCGGGGGCCCGATAATCGGTATGCTTATACGTAGACGGTCGAGTATTCGTCTTCCGGATGGCCTTTTCACCATCCAGAGAAAAACAGCAAACAATACCAAACCGGCAACGAGAAGATACAACGTATAACTCTGCACGAATGTCGTAATTCCAATTAATATTCTGGTGGGCAAAGGCAATTCAACACTCATCGCGGTAAACATGTCGAGCATCTTGGGCATTACTACGGTAATCATCATAATGATCACGATAACACCAACGCCCATGACCATCATCGGGTAGGCCAGCGCTTTTTTCACCCTCTGGGTCGTCGCCTGCTGCCGCTCCATGTAATCAGCCATCTGGTTGAGTACCGTGTCCAGATTACCCGTCTCCTCACCAACGGCAATGGTGCGATAGTAAATCTCACTGAAGGCTTTGGGATTTTTCTTTACTGCCTGTGAGAACGAACCTCCAGAACGAATGTCATTCACGATGCTGGCCAGAATGCTTTTGAAAGCGCGGCTGCTGGCCACCTGACCCTGCAGGATTTCCAGCGCTGGTAGCAGGGAAATGCCGGACCGCAGCAAAGTCGCCAGCTGGCGGGAGAAAATGATAATATCACGTGATTTCAGCTGGAAGAGCGTGGGAAATGCCTCTTCCAGACTGAACATGGACGGCGCCACTTCAACATGCTCCGGTATGAATCCCTTGTCGATGAGCTGCCGCTCCGCGGCAATCTCGCTGGGCGCCTTGATATTGCCCTTTACCAGATTACCCTGCCTGGTGGAAGCTGTATAGCGGTAGGTAATATCTTTCTGTTTTCCGGGCGCCTCAATCATCCCTGCCATTGTTCCCCCCCCCTTAAAATTTAGCTGATTGAGAATACGTTACGCAGGACCTCGAAGGGAGTGGTAATTCCCTCTTTAACCTTCAACATGCCGTCATGCCACAGAGAGGCCATGCCTTCCTCGTGGGCCTGATGGCGTATTTCATCGGAATCGGCGCCTTTGACAATCATCCTGCGGATAGCCTCGCTGCCCAATAACGTTTCAAAGATGCCGGTTCGCCCCAGATAGCCCGTGCCGGCACAGAAATTGCAGCCGGCACCGATAATAAACTCGGAGCGTTTTTCCCCCATTTCCTCTTCATAGGCTTCCCGTTCGTCCGGGGATACTTCGACGGGACGTGAACAGTACGGACAGACACGTCGCACCATTCTCTGGGCAACGACGCCAATCAAGGCCGAGGATATGAGGAATGGCTCAATGCCGAGGTCAATCATGCGGATAATGGTACTTACTGTATCATTGGCATGGACTGAAGATAACACCAGGTGGCCGGTAAGGGCTGCCTGGGTGGAAATTTGCGCCGTCTCGGCATCACGTATCTCACCGACCAGTATCACATCGGGGTCAAGCCGCATGGTGGCTCTCAGTCCGGTGGCAAAGTTTACTCCAGCCGTTGGATTAACCTGCATCTGGTTGATATTGGAAAAATGGTATTCCACCGGGTCTTCAATGGTGATAATCTTGCGTCCAACGGAGTCAAGAGTATTTACCGAGGCATACTGAGTGGTTGTCTTGCCGGAACCGGTAGGGCCGCTTATCAGTATCATGCCAAAGGGCGTTTTCAGCATCCTGTTGTATCTTTCCAGCATATCCGGCATGAAACCGATTTCCGGCAGCGGCATGAAGGCAAAGGCTTTGTCCAGTATTCTCAGCACTGCCATTTCACCGTATATCGTGTTGGAAGTGGCCACGCGGATATCCACCTCACGGTCGCCCATGTCAAAGGTAATCTGCCGTCCTGAGCGCGGCGGCGCTCGGCGATGTTCAATCCAGCCATGATTTTCACACGCGAGAGCAGCGGTGCGTGGACGCTCAGGGGCAGGCCCATCACTTCATTCAGAATACCGTCAATACGATAGCGAACGCGCAACCTGTCTTCCTGCGGTTCGACATGCACATCGGAGGCACGGTCTCGTACCGCCTGTTTTATCAGCAGGTCGATGGCACGCACCACCGGGGCCTGTGCGATTGCTTCCGGTGAAACCCGGGCCTCTCTCAGTCCAGCACCGCCGCGATAACGGGTGGGAATCTGACTCAGCTGTTCCTCAAGCTCACCACCGATACGGTAGTTGAGGTCTATCATCTCCTGAATGTCCTGAGCCGTACTTATCACCGGCTCGATTCTTTTCATGGTTATCGCTGCCAGGTCTTCAATCGCCTCAATATCTTTGGGGTCTTCCATGGCGAGCACAATGGCCCCGTCTTTCTCATCAACTGGTATCACGCCATATTTCCTGGCTACGGACTCAGGGATTAATCTGACGGAATCTGCCTTGACACCTTCTCTTCTCAGGTTAATGAACGGTATTCCCAGCTGCAGACTAATAAAAAAGGCCAGCTGCTGCTGGGTAACCAAGCGCTGCTGAAGCAAAATGTGTTCTAGCCGGTCACTCGTCTTGTGCTGCAGCTCCTGGACGCGTTGTAATTGCTCGTCGTTGATAATTCCAGCCTCAACCAGAATATGGAGGATGTCTCTCTTCACGCTTTTCGCCGGTGCTTCCATTTCTCTTCCCCCCAGACTAGCCCAGTGGTGGAAATTGGCTTTTTTTCATCTCAATACTCGTATTCTCTAATAAACGACTACTGATTCTTCCGTGAAATTTTTATTCGCCGCACCCCTCTTCCGCCCTTTACGTAATGATGTTTCCCCGATTGTTCAGGCAAAACCTCCGCCTCAGGCAACTTGGTAACCAGCACGGAAACCAAGGGAATAGGCTTATCCAAGACCACGGTTATGGTGCTACCCTTATTCCAGGAACCAGCGGTGCGGATAAACTTGATTTCCGGTGTGGTCTGCAGGTAATTATATAACTTAGCTACCATTGTCGGCTCAATGGGCACTTCCACGTTTAGCTCAACCTCACCGGTGTACACCGACTGGCTTTCTGCCTTGGTTACCACCACCTTCGCTGCTTTTTTCTCCGCTCCCCCCTGTTTACTCTCGGCCGTTTCGGGCTCTTTTTCTTCGGCGACAGGCTCCGCAACAGCCGGCTCCTCCTGGGTTTCCGCTTCTTCCACTGCCGCTTCGGCGACTTCCTCCTGAAGCTGAACCGGCTCTGCCTCTTTCTCGGCGACCGCCTCTTCTTCAGTGCCGACCGGTTCCTCCGTTAGTTCTTCAGCGACCTTCCCGGCCACGGAGGTTTCCTCCTGTACCGGCGTCTTTTCGCTTTTAATCTGTTCCGCTTCCATTCTGGCTTCAGCAATGATTTTCGCCGCTTCCTTCTGCGCTTCCTCCACCACCCGTGCTTTCACGGTGTCAACAATCTGCTCAGCACTATTAATTGCTGCCTGAAGAATGGAACGCACTGAAGCCGAAGAAGAAGCTCTGCGCTGCTCCACAAGGTCATTCGCCAGCGCAACCGTCTGTTCACCATTCCCGCTGTCCTCAATGACCTCAGACCCTCGGCTTTCTTCAAGCGGTTTGCTTTCTTTTTCCTTCGCCTCGCGCTTCCGTCCCAGCAACCTGAACATGCGGTATAATACCTCCGCTTTTTCCCAGGCAATTTCCCATTTAATTTACATAAACAATATAGTTCGCTAGACGTCAAATGTCAAGTATGCCAAGTGTAAGCCGAATTCCCGTGATTGTCAATGTTATTTTCATGGGATAATGGTACCAGGTGTTTATTAAAACCTTCTTTTATATTAATAGGCCGAGGTTAAATATACATTAAAATCCCGTTACAGATATATTAAAATGCGTTATTTGGTCGGATATATTAAGGTATTTCGAATACGGGCACCAGTGAAGCCAAAGCCCCGGTTTCCATATTGAAAAGATAGCGCTTTTGCGTTATAAATATAGGAGTGTTATAACGATGTGGTGATAGGGAGGATTCAAATTTGGCCAAGAAAAAACCGGAGAAACCGCAGCACATATTAACGCCGCGCCAGATATCACACTGGGAACAGCAGAAAAAGCGAGAGCGTGCCATCTTGATAATGGGCATCTTCGTCATCGTTCTGGTGCTGGCTTTTGTCGGCGTTGGCTGGTATCTCGGCCAGTATAAACCATCGCACGAGACCGCCATCAGGGTTAATGATACCGAGTTCACCATGGATTATTATGTGGAAATGCTGAAACTGGAAGGTGCTGGCCAGCCGGAATCATACCTGGCATCTATTGCCGACATCGTATCGCAGAATATACAGCGCAATGAACTAATCAGACAGGGCGCTCTGGAACTTGGACTCAGCGTTACTGATGAAGAAGTGAAAAGGGAAATCAAGAAAAACGACCTGCCCGATAAAGAGGTCTATCGTGACCTGGTCCGTTACCAACTGCTTATGGAGCGCTTGCTGGACAGACATTTTGACCCTCAGGTGCCACTGCATGCCGAGCAAAGACAGGTCATGGCGATGATGCTGGAGAGCGAGTCGCAGGCACTTGAGGTCAGGGGCAGGCTGGTAACGGGTGAAGACTTTAGCGAACTTGCCGAAGAGCTGAGCCTGGAACTGATTTCTAAAAATAAGGGGGGGGACTTCGGCTGGGTCCCCAAGGTTATTCTGCAAGAGATGTTGCAGACTTCCATTGTCAACGATATTTTCAGTTACAGAGTGGGAGAATTGAGCCAGCCGATATATGACGAGGAAGCAGAGAAAGGGGGTGGCTACTGGCTGGTAAAGGTCCTGGAGCGAAACGAGGAGGAAGATGAGACCCATCTTCAGCTAATGCTCTTGAGCAGTGAAGAGGAAGCGCAAAACATCAAAAAGCAACTGGAGGCGGGCGCTGATTGGGGTGACCTTGCTATTGAGCATTCCCAGATGGAGGGAGTCGAGGAAAACCTGGGTGAGTATCAGGTATCAGAGGGCATGGCGGCGCCACCAATTGATGAATTTGCCCATAACCCGGATACAGAAATAGGCGTAATCAGCGAGCCACTCCGTGATGAGGACGTGCTCACCAGGGGTGGCTACTGGCTGATAAAGGTACTTGACGAAGATAACGACCGGCGTATTGATACCGAATACAGAGAATACCTGAAAGCCAGAGCCTTTGATGAGTGGATAGTTTCACTTATGGACGACAAGGAAAATGAAATTGTAAACTACCTTGACGAGGATAAAAAGTCCTGGGCGATTGAACAGGCGATGAAAGGTTAGAACCAAGAGCGAGGTATGAGGTAGCATGGAAAAAAGAAGCATTGGCATCGGTCTGATGGGACTGGGAATAGTGGGCGGACAGGTGGCCACGGTCTTAACGGAAAAAGCCGACATGCTCGCCGAGCAGGCTGGCCGTTCACTGGTCGTGCGCAAGATAAAGGTGCTGCCGGTTGACCTGGACCGGCCGCTGGCCAAGAAAATGCCAGCGGAGCTCCTCACCACGGACGATGACGAGTTCTTCAATGCACCCGGCATCGATATTATGGTTGAAGCCATCGGTGGCGAGAACCCGGCCCGGGAGTATCTGAAGCGGGCAATCACCAGCGGCCGGTACGTGGTAACTTCAAATAAGGAAGTCATTGCCAAGCACGGCGCCGAACTGCAGGCTCTGGCCCAGCAGCACGAGGTTGGGCTGCGTTATGAGGCCAGCGTCGGCGGCGGCATTCCATTGATTACGCCGTTCAAGCACGACCTAGTGGCGAATGAGATAACCGGCATTTACGCCATCATCAACGGGACGACCAACTACATCCTCACCCGCATGGCGCGTGAGGGCATCGACTTTCCGGTAGCACTGAAGAGCGCCCAGGAACTGGGCTATGCCGAGGCCAATCCGGTTAATGATATCGAGGGCATTGATGCCAATTACAAGCTGGCCATCATGGCCTCCCTGGCCTTTCAGACCGTGGTCAAGCCGGAAGACATCTATCGGGAAGGAATATCACGGATTGGCAGTCGTGATTTCCACTACGCCCGGGAACTGGGCCTGGCCATCAAGCTCCTCGCCATCGCCAAAAGCGTTGCTAACTCGATTGAAGTCCGGGTACATCCGGTTCTCATCCCGGAGGACTCGCTTCTGGCCAAGGTCGACGGCGTTTACAACGGTATCCTGGTGGAAGGCGACCTCATCGGCAAGGTGCTATTTTACGGTCAGGGCGCCGGACCGCTGGCTACCAGCAGTGCCGTGGTCGCTGACATCGTGGCCTCGGCGCAGGACATCACCTTCAGCGTGGGCAATCGGCTGAAATGGAAACCGGAGTCAGGCAAAAGAATCAAGCCCATGGATGAGATTGAAACCCAGTACTACCTCAGGATGAACTGTGCCGACCGCCCCGGTGTGCTGGCCCAGATTTCCAAGATACTGGGCGATAATATGATAAGCATCGCCTCAGCAATCCAGAAGGAGGCCGATGCTTCCGCTCAGACCGCGGAGGTTGTCCTGACCACCCACCCATCTTCAGAGAAAGCGATGCGTCAGGCCCTGCGTCAGATTGAACAACTAGAGGTAGTCAGGGAAATCAGCAATTTCATCCGCGTGGAACATATTTAATCAAAATTAAAACAAGGTGCTCAGCCTTATGGTAAAAACAGGCGTTCTCTACAGATACAAAGAACTCCTCCCCGTTACTCCCCAGACGCCGCTCTTTTCTCTGGGAGAGGGAGACACCCCGCTGGTCAGGTGCGACCGTCTGGCGGAGGAAATCGGCTGCGGGGAACTGCACCTCAAGCTGGAAGGGTGCAACCCCACCGGCTCATTCAAGGACCGGGGCATGGTGGTGGCCGTGGCCAAGGCGCTGGAAGAAAAAAGCAGCGCCATCATGTGCGCTTCCACAGGCAATACCAGCGCTTCCGCAGCCGCCTATGCTGCCGGCTGCGGCCTGACGGCGATTATCGTTGTCCCCGGGGGCAAAATCGCCCTCGGCAAGCTGGCCCAGGCGATTGTCTACGGCGCCAAAATCCTGACCATTGATGGCAATTTTGACCAGGCACTGAAGATTGTCCGCACGCTTACCGAGAAGCACCCGGTTACCCTGGTGAACTCATTGAACCCGCACCGTATTGAAGGGCAGAAAACGGCTTCCTTTGAAATCATTGATATGCTGGGCGACGCCCCTGACTACCTGTTCATTCCCGTAGGCAACGCCGGTAACATCACCGCCTACTGGAAGGGTTTTAAAGAGTATTATGAAATGGGGAAGGCGAGCCAGAAGCCGATGATGATGGGCTTTCAGGCGGAAGGTGCCGCACCCATCGTCCGTGGCCACCCGATTGAAAAGCCGGAGACGGTGGCTACCGCCATACGCATCGGCAACCCGGCGAGCTGGCAGAAAGCGGAGGCGGCGCGTGATGAATCCGGCGGCCTCATTGACATGGTCAGCGACGCCGAAATCCTGGCGGCGCAGAAGCTTATCGCCACCAGGTCCGGTGTATTTGGCGAGCCGGCATCGGCAGCTTCTATAGCCGGGCTGGTCAAGCTTTCCCAGCAGGGCTGGGACTTCTCGGATAAAACGATTGCCTGCGTGATAACAGGCACCGGTCTGAAAGATACCGATACCGCTTTGAAAGATGCCCCACCGTTTCTCCAATTGCCTGCAGATATAAAAGAGATAGAGAAGGCGCTGGGCTGGGGATAATACCGGGTTTCAGGAGGCGATGATGTTTGACGAAGCCAAAATTATAAAGGCGATAAGTGAAATTATTGTAGCCATTGGTGAGGACCCTAACCGGGAAGGTCTGGTGGGTACACCGGAACGCGTTGCCGAGATGTATGCCGAGATATTCGGGGGTATTAAACAGGACCCGAGGGAGGAGTTGAATGTGGGGTTTGAGCTCGGCCACCGCGAGATGGTGGTGCTGCGGGACATCCCGTTTTATTCAATGTGCGAGCACCACCTGCTGCCTTTCTACGGCGTGGCCCATATCGGCTACATCCCCAGCGAAGAAGGCCGAATCGTGGGCATCAGTAAACTGGCCCGCGTGGTGGAGGTCATCTCCAAGCAACCCCAGCTTCAGGAGAGGATGACCACCGAGATTGCCGATACCATCATGGACGCCATCAAACCGGAAGGTGTGGCGGTGGTTATTCAGGCAGAGCACCTGTGCATGATAATGCGGGGCATCAAGAAGCCGGGCAGCAACGTGATTACTTCAGCAATCAGGGGCATTTTCAAGCGAAAGGCCGCCAGCCGGGCGGAATTCTTCGCCATAATTCAGGGGAAATAGCGTCTCTTTTGCTTTAAATATCCAAGTTGCGCACGTCCCTGGCGTGTGCCTGAATGAACGATTTGCGCGGCGGTACTTCACTACCCATCAGCATGTGGAATATACGGTCTGCCTCAGCGGCATCCTCGACGCTCACCGAAAGCAAAGTGCGGGTATCCGGGTTCATCGTTGTTTCCCATAGCTGCTCGGGAGTCATCTCGCCTAGCCCTTTATAGCGCTGTACCTCAATCTTTCTGACGCCCTTCAGCTCCTTCATCTTCTCTTCCTTCTGCTGCTCCGAGTAGACCCAGTGCTG
>Ga0114919_10003642_pt1 | contig 12401 bp, 15 predicted proteins | sample BlataG_FD_88682 | JGI IMG/M metagenome (GOLD analysis project Ga0114919, IMG submission 88682) | Deep subsurface microbial communities from Black Sea to uncover new lineages of life (NeLLi) - Black_00105 metaG | ecosystem: Environmental > Aquatic > Marine > Oceanic > Sediment | place: Atlantic... | reverse complement strand
CCAGCTACAGTAGGAACCATACCTATCTCACCAACTAATCTAGACTTGACTCCCTCAGGCAGCCCAAGAAATCGTGCAGTGATTTCATCTCCAGCAAGTTCACGTGTTAATTGTCTAGGAGCCTCAAATGCTTTCTCAGCCGCAGCCATAGCAGGCTCCGTCCATACCATCCCCCTTCTGAACGCCTCTGAGGCCATCTCGTATGCATCAAGGACAGTACCTCCACCACCTATTGTAGGGACACCTTCCCTTACTACACTCTCGGCAGCAAAACCAATAGCTGTTGCAAAGCTAGGAAGACCGACTAGGAAGAACTCAGCGATGCCCTTACCTATGTCATAAGGCTGACCGACTAACTTGGATACTTCTGCGAATGTACTAACAAACTCCTCCTTATCCTTGTCAGTTATAACAGGAGCAAACTCTACCTCCTCACCAAACCCAGGTACAGCCGCAGCCATGCCTAGTTCAAAAATTGATGGGACTTTCTCCTTAGAGACAGGAGCCTCAGACACAGGGGCTATAACTGGTTTCTTAGGCATCAGGTCATCTACCCAGTTCCTATCCTTCTCCAGACCATCTATCCAGTCCTCACCCCCACCCATTAACTGACTTATCCAATCAGAATCCATATCTAACCTCGAATGTTGTACCATCCTTCCTTCTCACAGTCCATATCCTAGTTCTGCCCTCCATCCTGACACTATCCACAGAGCCTATACCTTTGATCTTACCCTCTATGAAATCCGCCTTTTCCTTCATGACAGCTCTACTATACGCATCACCCTCAAGGTCGAACAACTTATTTTTAAGATCCTCGGAGTTCATGTACTTGTCAACAGCGGCAGAAAGACCCCTTGGATCAGTAAGAAACTTTTCAGCCTTAACATCAGCAAGAGCCTCAGCCCTTCCCACTACCTCACCTATGCTAATCCTAGTCGCACCAGCCTTCTTCTGCTTGAAGAAGAACTTCATAAAGTCTTCGTCTTCCATAGCCAACTCATATATCTGTTCTATGGTAGTTGGGTCAAGCTGCCTCTCCCACTCATTGTACGATATAACTTCCTCCTTACGCTGCTTAGCATCATATGCGTAATAGGAGTAGGCCTTAGTCTTTGAGTCAAGAGACTTCCATTCATCAAAGGAAATCTTCCCAAGCCCTGGAACATCAAGAGGCGAAGTCCGAAGGCTTTTCACCAGCTCAGTTAATCCCCCGAGCTCCTTGACTCCAGCTCCACGCTCCCCAACAGCAGCTTCACGTTCTGCTACCGTTGCCATTCTACCTTTATACATTATATCAGCTACGTCAGATATCCTCTTCTGACCGATCTCTTCCTTCATAAACTTAAGCTGTAGCGCCTTGGAAATATCCTCAGTCGTCAGCCCTGCCACAGCGGCACTAGAAATCTGTGGAGAGCTAGTAACGAAAGGGTTTGTGTATCCTTGCTGAGATGGCGATATTCCCGCTCGGTCAAACCCATGTTCACTAATACGAGACTGTGGTTGATATGGCTTTGTTACTTCAGGACTCAACTGAAGACTTCCGACTCCAAAAGGATCCTCACCTTGACCTGCAGCAAGAGCTGCTGTAGGTATCTTAAAACTGAGATTGTCCCTGTCTCCACTCATCTTCGAACCAGCAGGCATGCCGCCTAGCATCATCTTCAACAAGTTCATATACTGTGCTGACTGTGCCCAGCCTTTAGCCATACCTCCTCCAACCCGGCCAGGCGAACCCTCAGGCGATAGACCTTCTCCCATTCCAGAAAGAAGATATACCACCATGTTAGTTTGTTCTGGTGTCATTGTTTAACCCTCCATTAATCCATCATAAAAGCTGCAGCAAGCCCTATGCCAGCTCCAATTGCAGCCCCCTGAGGCCCAGTCAATCCACCCTTTGCAGCCCCAGCCATCATCATACCTAGAGCAGCCCCAGACATTGCTCCACCCAATGCAGTCTGCATTTTTGAGACTTCCTTCTGGCGATGTCCAACTCCACCAGACACGGAAGCCAAAACATTAGCTCCATGTGTGAAGACTTCCAAATCCCATAGAGCATCACTCTCATCTATCTTCATATTAGTTTCGTTCTCCTCACCTTTCGCAACCAGTTTGAGTCTATAAGACTCAGCAATCATATGAGAGACTGCCTTTTGATATTCAAGCTTCAAGTTAATAACACTAATAGCATCATCTGATTCAGCTTTATTATGAAGCTCTGCACTAAACCTTGCAACTTGCCTGTCTTGATTCTTTTCTATATTAGCTTTACCTATAGCAAACGCAGAGCTAACAACCATGTTTATGTCTCTCATCCCAGCTTCAAACCTCGGCAAGATTTCGGCATTTAATCTGTCATCAAGATCGGCTGCATATTCATCTACTACATCATCTATCCTTGAGGGATCTAGAATATTGGATATTAGTGTATCAAGTGCAGTGCCTGAGCTGAGTAAGGTAACCAGTGTTTGTAGTGCGTCTGGAGCAGCTAACAGGTTGACTAGGTCAGCATCTGGATCATAGGCAACTCGGCCAACCCAAGGAGAGCTACCAATGGCAGCGTTCATCACATCAGTTATAGAATCAGATATAGTATCAGCACCAGCATGATTCAGCCAGCTTCCATGAACCGCCTCCATATAGGCTGGATAGCTGACAGCTCCAGAACCGGAGCTTCCACCACCACCACCTTTACACTCGGCAATGTCCCCTATGTATTCATACGACTCCTCATCAATGGTCTGAAGAGTCTCTATAGATATAGTACATTTGGTAATTACTTTCATTATGAGCCTCACAGATCGTTTATTATTTGAACAATCTTGTCAGTGTTAAGGGATACTAGTGTATACCTAGCCTCACCACCAAGTCCTACGGCTATCTCGATCAAGCTAGGTACATCGGTATATGCTAGCATTCTATTGCAGCCTTTCGACTTAGCATATTTCGCAAGTGCCTTAGCACCCTTTATCCAACTTTCTTTTGCTACTTCTCTATAACCATATAGACAGTATATCAGCAAGCTCCTTGTTCCAGCTGTGGTATCATCTATTACTTGAGTTATTACAATACCCTCAAATATCCTCTTATCACCTTCAACAATATACGAAGCCCAACACTGCTTCTTGAAACTGAGCAACTCAGCCAGAACGTTATTCATCTTGTCAGGGCTATCACCTTCTATAGGAGGCACAGATTGTTCAATGGCATACTTTATAATATCCCAGAAGTTCGATACCTGATCAGGGAGCATCATAGTCAGCATAACTAATCTCCACTTTGACCACGAATACCTGGTGCATGAACTCCACGTAAGCCACGAAGGTCTGTCATTTTATATCTTACCTTTATGTAGCTTATTCTTATGTCCTTTCCATCGCTAGGCTGATCAAATCTTAGCTTGAACCTAAACATATTCCCCGAGATTATACCAGCTGCAATACCTTCGTTATTAAGTGGTTTGTAAATAGTACTGCTCCATAGATCAGATATATTAGCATAATCGGCCGCCACTTCTGGATTGTCAACTGAAACCACATCTACCTCCGTAGAGAACACAGTCTTCTGCCCACGATAGCCCATATCAAAGGCCTCAGAAGTGATCAATGGATTATAAGTATCAACAGCAGCTGGTAACATACAAGACTGCTTATTCCTTCTCCATACAGCAGATGGGTGTTGAGGAATCTCAGTCAATCCATAAGGCGAAAGCATAAAAGTCTTTGAACTATTGCCTATGTAGAAGTTCTTCTTCGATGGTTCGTAGCTTACGATGATATCTTCGCCACTGAGACTCTCCATGTAGCGTTGATAGCCGAGCTCCTTGATTCCTCCCCTCTCAATTGTAGTTGCTGTGGGAGCAATTTCCCTAAGTATATAATCCTCACCAACGTAAACCTGTCGACTTAAGTTACCCCCCATTGCTCCTCGATTTATCAATCCTACATCGCTCATCTCGGTGAAACTGAAGGTTACCATAGGGGAGCTCACAGGAGACATGAGGGTTACTCCCTTAGACGAGTAACCTATCACGTCACTACCGAATCTTCTAGTGTGATATACTTCGCCTCCATAGGGATCTCTCCTATAGCTCGCTACACCACCTTCGTCAGGAGTAAAGTTCATACTTCCTATCCTAGACCACACATAGAATCCCTCGTCACAGTCATACCATGCACTTAGCACGCATCCTCCAACTGCCTGACCCTTGAAGTTACACACAGTCCTCATCATTGGGATGGTAGGACTGACGACTACCTCGTGCCAGTCATTTAACAATGCATCCCAATAGATCATTATGACTCCATTAGTCATGAAGGCATACTCTCCAAAGTCAGCAATCTCCATCAAGGTGCCTACGCCAAATGTTAGTGAGTCTATTGAGAAGATTTCCGTGACAGTTAGATGGTCGTCTGAGACTAAGTAAACCACATCCTCAATATTGACCATGTCTCTAACGACTAGAATGTTATACCTCTCACCAGTCAGAAACTGAGGGAAAGGCCACTTGTAGAGCAAGTCTACTGTAACAGGAAGTGGATTTGTTAGCACTTTATAAGGCTCAATCCCAAGCTTTCCACAGCGGAATCCTAAACACTCATAGAGGACTTGTGTATTGAGTGGAGTTGTGTATTCTGGACTCAAGCCATTCTTTAGTGCTTCATCTATGATAAGTTCAAACTCACGCATTAGGTTACTCCAAGCCTCTTTCTTCTATCGTCAACAAACTTTCCATCATTTGCTGAATGATGCTTCGAATGCTTCTTTGCAAGATAGGCTGCATACGATCTCTCACAGGCTTCCTTTGAGTCATAGACTCCACCCTTCTGCCCAAGTCTGTATTTACCGTTTCCGATTGCTATGCATGGCATCCTTTATCACCTCGCTTTTCCACTCTATTGCTGCCTTCTCTACATCATCAAATAGATACTTCATGACCTTAGCATCATTCACAAGGGGAGTCCACGTAAAGGCAACCCAGACCTCAGTTAACTTCTCCTCTGGGTCTCGTGGAGTAACTGATACAATTACTCTCTCACCATCCTTGACAGACTCTGCAAGATTATATGACTCACTCTTCCTTTCAAGATTGAATACTGCAATCCTCTCAGATGTTTCATCCGCTATCCTGACTTCGACATTTACGGTATTCTTTGGCTTGAAGCTGAGCAGGATGGATACTCTATCAACAACTCCATCAAGACAGAACATGTATCCTAGGACTTCTCCTCTAACATCCCCTCCAATCATACAGCCTGAAATAGGTATTGGAGACATTACCACTGTGGCAGTCTTCTTAGAACGTCTTGCTAGCCTTGCCACAACTGTCTCAATAAAGGAAATCCTCTTCTCATCTATCTTAGTATTCCCTATAAATAGCGGTTGCTTCATCTTAATCTCCCATTGAAGTTACCTCGGCTATTAGCTCTTCGACTAGGTCAAAGCCAAGCTGAGTCATTTCTGTAGTTATTGAATTAGTCCAATCATTGACTCCTTGTGTATTCCTATTGAACACTTCCGTTAGTCTCATAGCAGACATGACTAGAAGTGAGGGATGAACTGCCGACCAATAGTTTTCGTCCGTATCAACAGCTAACTCGGCAGAGTAAAATAGCCCCTTTATCTCAACAGATATCTTTACATCTGGAGGGACATTTATCAGTATGGAGTTGAACTCATGTGCACCGCCAGCTGGAATATCTACAAATCCCACGAAAGCCTCGAATGTGTCTACTGTAGCACTTTCAGGAATGTATCTTGTTATAGCGGGAGAATAGTAAAGTGGAGTCCCAACACCTCTGCTGAAGGGTAAGCCAGCTAAGTAATCAGTTATCAAGTTCTGCAATCTCTTCTTCTCAAGCTGCCACCTTGCAAGTGTAGTCATAGCCCACACTTCCTTAATTGCACGACAATATGGAAACTGAGCACTGAATCTACCTACATCAATGAAGCGGAAGCAAGAAGCCCATGATTTCTGTGTCTCATCTAAACGATCAAGGAACTTCCTTCCTTCATTGATGAAGAAGCCTCCGCCAGTGTCAGTACCATCTTCCGCAACGAGGTCAAAGCGGCCTGATAGCTCCCTGAATTTTAATCTAGCCTGAATATAGTTCATAAGTCAAACCTCAAGTCTACATCGACATTTGCTACAGGGCCATCCCTTTCTGGCTCAGGAACGGCTACTTCTCTCACAGCAGCATTCTTCTTGGCATTTTTTGATACCTTGCGATCAAAGCTTATGTAGCTACAGAATGTATCTGTATCCTTCTCAAACTCGATTACAAGACTACGTATGTCCTTCTCAAGTTTGATCTTCCTTCTCTTTACCTCATCTACTGTCATAGCCATTTCACACCTCACCAGACCTTAATTATTAAGTGACTGGGTGGCAGGAGGAAAGAGCAAAACCACCCAGTCTTCAGCTGTGCAGAGGTTAGCCTATGGCGTCAAGCCATTGTCACAGCCGACTCCGTTAAGAACTGCACACTTCTGTGGCAGCCCAAATTCAAGGCCACACTCAGTTAGGTACTCCTCATTAGTACCGTCAATCCGCCTTTGGCCATAGCCTTCAGAATGCTGCTTTGAGGAAGACTCACCGTAGAAAGCGGTGTCGTCTATAAAGTCATATGTGATTTCCTTAGGCTCCAGAATAACTCCCATATTCCTCGTAGTAGCATCAAAGCTGAATAGCGGATGAGTTTTCATGTGGATAGTTCCAAATGGGGTTAGCCATGTGCGAATCTGCATACCGTAGGTTTTCTGAGCAGGGGCAAGATTGATCTGTCCACCAGTCATTGCGAGGGCATCAATTCCAAGTAGGAATCCGCTTCCACATAGACACAGCTTCTCATCAGCTCCATACCTGAATATCTGCTCCAGAATGTTCTTGAACCATGTCTCGCCACCTGCAGCCCAGGTCTGTCCAGCATAGACCGGATTTAGAGAATAGTCGTCGCAGTTAGCTGGCATGTACTGTCGGATGAAGTTAATCACACCCATAGTAGTACGCTCAGGCTTCCCATTATCTCCAATGTTCAAGGTCCTGATGCCGAACAGATATGCAAGTTCAATCTCCCAGGAATGCATCTCCAATGCCTCAGACTTAGCCTTCTGATAATCATTAGGCGTCCGCAGCTTGGTCTTCCTGGCTGTTCGGGTTATTGAGAGTGGTGTTCTGAATATCTGAGTGAAGTTGAAAACTTCCTTAGGATTCAAAGCGATCGCATCGGGCATCTCGCCACCCTCAGGGTTTATGTTACCGACGATTTTCAGAGTATCACAGTCTGTTAGATCATGGTCAGGTGAGTTATTGTCAGCTTCAAGCAAACGAACAGCAAGCACAGAGTTAACAGTTCCACGATGGACTTCTGTGACCTTTCCAACTACGTCAACTCGCCAGTCGTCAGCATCACGAAGAAGTATCTCATGTCCCTGTCTAATCCTGTTTGCAAGAAGTGTTGTCACCTGAAGAAATACTGTGTCTCCAGTAGCTCCAGCACCAGCATATGCTACAGACAAGTCAGCAACTGTATAAACACCAGCTACCGCACCTGTAACATCTCCCATCACCTGAGTCCACCAGTAGAACCGTGGATCGTCTACCTTCCTAGATCCCATCATTGATAGGATAGCTGTGAGTGGAGCCATACCATTAGGGTAAAGCTTCAATATTTGCTGGCGCCAGTTATAGGGCCGCTGCCCAGGCACCCAGTCGCCAGTACCTCTCATACCTAGAAACATAATAGTTACCTCCGTTGTAAGATTGTTTAATTAACAAACAATCTGGTTTGTTGTTAGTTATTCCGCTCCTATTGTGGTGATGTCGTAGGTGCAACTGTTGTAGCCGCAGCCGTTGTACCAACAAAAGTTAGTGTTGAAATGACATACCAAGCAAGTCCATCACTGTACAGTAGTGCTCTATCACACTTTCCATTGAGCATAATATCGCCTGGCCAACATTCACTATCGTCCTTATCCTGCAGCGTAATGAAGTTCACAGCGTCTGCATCACGACAGATTACGGAATACCATCTTCCCTTTGCCTCAGCCACAGGTGGAAGTGTCAAGCTCCAAGGACCTGAAACTCCATCTGCTGAGGGCCGAACTACATAGTCACGAGTGACCATCTGATAATCTGCCCTGGGATTTACATACTTATCCACGACAACCTTATCATGCTGAGCACCTCTATCTTCAAGACTCATAATAAATACCTCCGTTAATGGTTAAGTTAAATTAAGTGCATCATCCATTGCATCAAGTTCACTTTCAAGGGGTGTAGTTTCAGGCTTCTTCGTCGTTTGCCTCTGTTGACTTCTCCTATGTGGCAATGTAGGATGCCTATCCTTGTCCTTGTCAGTCGCCTTTCTGACCAACTCAAGCTTTTCTCTAGCCTTCACAGCAACATCCTTGAATAAATCATCATACTTCTTGTCAGGATTTTCCGAGGCCACTTCCTCAAAGGTAGCCGCTACAACTTTCTTAAACGGCACTAAGTCCTCGTTATCCTTGTAAAACTGCTCACTAGCCTTCCTTAAGTCGTTAATGGTTAAGATATTGGTCTTAACAATGTCAGGCAGTGATCGAAGGACTTTCTCGACAATTACTTTCTCAGACTTATCCAACCCCTTTGAAACCACGACATTCAGTAACCTATTGAACTCCTCTGGATTTCTAGTCAGCTCATCTATATCTAAATCCTTCAAGAAGTCAATGACCTCAACTGGAGCATCCGTCGCTGGGGCTGAAGTCTTTGGTGCAGATGTCTTTGGTGGCTTTCCTGTCCCAGACAGTTCATCCACCCTCTTACGAAGTGCTTCATTCTCCCTCTTAAGCCTTTCACCCTCCTCCTCAGGAGCCTCAGTAGTGGGAGCCTCAGTCTTCGGTGCCGCAGTTCCAGGTGCCTCAGTTCTGGGAGCATCTGTTTTAGGAGCTTCTGTCCCAGGAGACTCAGTCTTGGGAGCATCTGTAGCAGCAGGCTCAGTTGTGGCTGCCTTAGTCCCTGGTGCCTCAGTTGAGGCAGATTCAGTCTTAGGGGCTGTAGTCCCTCCTATACCATCAGTATTGCCGAAGGCCTTACTCATTGCATCTACATCCTCCTGTATCCTTTTAAGATTCTTGTCCATGCTAACCTCCATAGATTGTTTAATTAATAAACGAACTTATCTACTTAACTGATAACACTCGATATAGTTCTTTCCAGTATCCAGGCGTAGAACCACCATCTCCGCCAACGTTCACCAAGGCAAGTACATCATCCTGCTGTGGATCAAAGTCGGCTCCAGCAGGTAGATGGTTGAGATAGAAAGCTCCACCTGACTTAACATTGCCATCAGTTACGTGGACATTAGTGTCCTGAAATACAAGTACTTTCACCTGACCTTCAGTCCCCCCAAGGATAGTTGCAAGTGTTACGACTGCAGCACCTGAAATGACTACTGTTTCATATCCATAAGTGCCTAGCTCAGTTCCTACAGACAGAGATGTGGACCCTGCAGCTACCTCTAAGTTAGTCACGCCTACATTCCCAGCCCCAGATACAGCATTTATAGCTACCCTATCCTCACGAATGTAGGAAGGTAATTCGCTGACGTCTGCCTGATCAGTCGGTTTATTTATGTCTAGAGTCATCTTTCTTGCCCTCCAAAATGTTTACGAATACATCAGGAAGAGACAGCAAGTAATCAACTGCCTTTATCCTCCCATTTAAGTCTCCCATGTGGAGTAACACAGATGCCGTTGAGGGGTTATCAGTGGCTGCATCATCTACTATACCATTCAACTCTACCTGAAACCCCTTCTTCCAAGATGCCAGCTCACGCTTAATGTCCTTCCATATGATAGACTTCTTGAACTCCCTCAGTTCGTTCTTAGACGAATTAATTTCTATTTCTATAGCCATCTATGCTCCTATTGGTACTATGTTTCCTTTCTCAGCTTCCCTAAGTGCTTCCTCATCTGGTATAGTTTTAGTCTCGATTCTTTCTGCGTTCCTTTTAAAATCCTCTATATTCTTTGCACCAAGTTGTGAGGCTATATAAGTGAATATTCTGAAGGTATCAAACTCTTGTTGTAGTTCTGGTGTAGTCGCTATAATCTGCCACAGCTGTATCCAAGCCTCAGAGAAATTACCTCCAGGAATTGAGCCATCCCTTACTATTAGATCATAATTAATAGCTAGGTCATAAGGAGTCACCTTGGCTCTTCCCTTACCAAACATCTTCTTCAATTGCTCCTGATACCTACCAATTATGCGAACATAAGTTTCACGAGACATATATTGTTGAGTATGTGCAGCAAACATCTCACCTATATCCTGCATAAATTGCATACCTAGTATCATGGCAACTCGCTGCAGTCGGCTAATCGCACTCCCTCGTGTACCTCGAAATTCAGTACCTGTTAACCGCTCAGGCCCACCTTGGCGAAGTGCACCCTGCATAGATTGATCAGCGCCGCTTATTCTATCCATCCACTGTGTTATGTAAGTCGAGTCGGCGATATTAGCTTGGGTTATGTCATGGACCTGAAGCTGTTGCACAACCTTATCAACTCCACGCCCCCAGGCAGGTCTACGTAGCCTTATGAGTTTGCCAGGCTCTGGGTCTTCCAAGTCTTTTATATTGACTAGATAGGGGTCAACTACCAACATGTCGTTGATGGCCTTTCTTACATTAGTTACGTGGCTATTAAAGAGGAAATCCAATACGCCTTGCAGACCATACAGGACTTCCATTCTGCCTATAGGTGTAATAGAGTATCCATCAAATTCAGAGCTTGCAACTGCTGCAGGATACATTCCATGACTATGGTCGGCCCTTTCGCAGGCGATCACTACATCATCAGATGCAAGAGCAAAGAACCATTTTTCTGGTTCGTCACTTTCCGACAAGCCCCACTCAGATGGGATCAGATTGACATAAAGCCTTATAACGTCAACTGGATGAACCGTGCCAGACATACTCCTGTGCAGTTCCGTAGAGCCTCCATACCTTGTCTGTCTCTCAGATTGGTCTTGTGAAAGGCTTGATCTTTTGTTCTGCACACTTTTTAAGTACCTGACATTGAATAGGCCTGAATCCCTCTGGGCTTCCTCATTCAGCAGATTCATATAGTTATCACGGTCTAGCCACCCAAAGAATTCACCATCTTGGACATTAGCACTAGAGACGGAAGGATCAGGCAGCCACATGTAGGGGTCTACACTGGATAAGGCATTGCCCTCAAATATCATATCATCTACGAATTCCACATAGTTATCAGTACTTCTTCCGAGCTCAGACAAAGTGCTTATAGTAGCTTTTACTGGCCTCTTGCCCCACCTAGTCACCCACTCAGGTAAGCCGATACCTACTCCATAGCTGAGATTGTCCCTCAGGATAGTGTGTATGGATAGAGGTACTTTAGTCTTTATGCAATGAAGCCTTATGACCAACTCCATTAGCATGGCACCTATTGTATCGCTATCCTCGACGCCCTCATACTGAAACACAGGATCCTGGAAGAATGCTAGAGCCAAGTATGTTAGCAGTGCTTCAAGGTTTGAGTAGGAATATGGAAACACTATTGAGACAGGTTTTGTGGTATCCTTACCCTTGAGCTGTTTCTCTCTGTCCTTGAGTGGAATGTAAGTAGTCAAGGTTCTATCTATCTCATTCCAAGAATCGAACCTCTTACTAATCTCATTCCTGGCAGCTCTAGCCCTTTCCCAGATCTTGCTGCGTATCTTTATGTGGAAGTCAGAGTCAGGTTTCAGATCAAGATCATAGGGGTACTCATACTTATGATCTACCCTACCAAAGTCATTGTCCGTCCATGAAGATGGTTCACCTTGTACAATGTAAGGCATCAGATTACCTCTATAAGGATTCTAAGTCTGAGATAAGTTTCTCTACTCCAGCTACCTGGAGGAGAAGATTCTCCCTTGACTCCTTGAGCTTCCCAATGTCCAGAGCTATTATCTGTGGACTTTCTTCAGCCCCAGTTTCCGTACTGAACTTTCTAACTGACACAACAAAGGCATTACCTATTTTGGCTATAGATACTAGCCCAGCATCTTTCATTCTCTCATAGTTCAAGACATTAATTCCAGGAATATTATCCATCTTTACCTCCATTTACCAAGCAGCATGAGCCACTCGTTGCCAAGAATTAGCGCCTACGCAAATGTAGAGGAAGTCTGCATCCCAGCAAAACTCACCTACATTGCCGGCCGCTCCAGCATTGGCTGGAGTCTTTGGGTCTTCTATTCTTATTATTTTTCCATCAAGGTGAAGGCCGACTCCATCAGAGATGATAGGAGAAGTTTCACTGATGCCGACGTTGCCGCTTCCATGGTCTAAGACTAAAATATTATTTTTAATGAAAGCAGAAAAAGCATCATTTACACTTCCAAACCAAGT
>Ga0114919_10003641_pt1 | contig 12401 bp, 10 predicted proteins | sample BlataG_FD_88682 | JGI IMG/M metagenome (GOLD analysis project Ga0114919, IMG submission 88682) | Deep subsurface microbial communities from Black Sea to uncover new lineages of life (NeLLi) - Black_00105 metaG | ecosystem: Environmental > Aquatic > Marine > Oceanic > Sediment | place: Atlantic... | reverse complement strand
TTTTTCATTAATTTTATAGATAAGCTTGGACCTTTAGGTGGTATTAATCGTAAAGCTTGCTCTCGAGTAAAAGGAATCAACTCATCCTTAGGTAAAACTTTATTCACTAAACCTAGCTCAAATGCCTGTTGGGCAGTAATTTCTTTACCAAAATAAATTAGTTCCTTTGTTTTTTGAAATCCTATTGTTAATGGTAAAAGAAAAGATGAACCAAATTCTTGTATAATTCCTCTTCTACTAAAGTAAAGTCCAAACCACGCATCTTCTGACATGTAAATTAAATCTGCTCCAACTAATGGCATCGTTAGCCCTCCACCAATTGCCATACCATTAATAGCTGCTATGACTGGTTTAGAAAAATTCCAAAATTGTAAGCTCAATCTCTTTTGAGCAACATCCATGAGATCAATCTCAGGATATTTTTTCATTTTATAGAAAATATCTTGTCTAAAATATCCTCCAGATGTGAATGCATCCCCTTTTGGATCACCTGTTAAGATTAAAACTTTCGCATTTTTATCTTTTTCCATATCGTCTAAGGCATAGCCTATCTCTGTAAAAGTAATTAATGTTATTGCATTCCGTCTTTCAGGTCGACTAATTGTTAAAGTACAAATTCCATTATCTTCCTTTTCATAGATAATATCTTCAAAATCTTCCATGATTGATTTAAAAAAAAAAATTAAAAAAAAAATTTTATAGAATTTAATTATTTATCTTGGACTTCTTATTTTCTGAGAACTTTCTTATCAATTTTACCTACAGCAGTTAGAGGCAACTCATCGACTATTTCGATTATTTTAGGGACCTCATAGGGAGCAAGTTTATCCTTTGCAAATTTAGTGATATCTGCTTTTAAAGCTGCTTTGTCCCCACTAAATGCATATTCAGGATCTATTTGAACAAAAGCTTTCACGATTTCAGAACCAGGTCTCTCAGGATTAGCTACACCAATTAGAGCTAGCGTTGCTATTGCTGGATGTTCAGCTAATTCATCTTCTACTTTAGATGAGAAAACTTTAAAGCCTCCAACAATAATCATATCTTTCGTCCTATCAACGATTTTCAAATATCCTTCCTCATCCATCACTGCCACATCACCTGTATGCATGAAACCATCGGCATCAATTGCTTTCTTTGTTTCCTCTGGTTTATTATAGTAACCACCTGCCATTACCATAGGTCCTTTTACACAGAGTTCTCCTGGCTCTCCTAATGGAGCTTCCTTTCCTGTATCTGGATCGACTAATTTTAAATCCATATTAGTAAATGGTAATCCGATACTACCTAACTTTTTCGTTCCTTTTGAAGGATTGCTTGCTGTAAGTGGAGATGTTTCAGTCATTCCATATGCTTCTATTATTTTACCCTTACCAATTATGCTCTCAAATTCTTTCTGAGATTCAATTGGAAATGGTGCTGCTGCCGAGACACAATATTTCAAATTAGAATGATCTAATTTTTTGAATTTCGGATTTTTCAATAGTATCTGATATAAAGAAGGCACATTTGCCATTACAGAAGGTTTATATTTCTTCATTTCCTTAACGATTTCTTTCGAGTCTCGAGGATTTGGTATGAGGCACTGACTCCATCCAAGATAGACGATGTTTAAGCAAGTAAACACCCCAGCAATATGAAAGAAAGGAAATCCAGATAATCCAACTCCTTTTCCAAATTCCCAATTAAGCCATCTTTGATAGATTATCAGGTCTGAAACGATGTTTCGATGTGTTAAAACTGCACCCTTTGGTGGTCCCGTTGTTCCGCCAGTATATTGGATAAATGCAACATCATCTGGAGATACTTTGACTGAAGGTAAGTCAGTGGAATATTTTGTTAACACGTCCTCCTTATAATCGATAACAGTTTTTCCTTCTAAGGGTGTAACTTCCCCTTTCGGAATCTTACCGATCATTTTTCCTAGTTTTGCTAAGATTTTAGGTAAGAAGCTACCAACACTAGTTGTGACAACAAGTTTTAATTGTTTAAGTTTTGAAGCGATTTTGGTTAAATGATGTTCGAATATTGCGTCAAGTGTAACCAGACAGACTTTTTTTCCGCCAGCTCCTAAATCATTGATTTGATATTCCATTTCAACTGCTGATAGAAGTGGAGATACACCAGAGACAACACAGCCTATTTTTAAGGCACCTATCATCGAAATGACATATTCAGGCATATTGGGGCAATTAATCCCAACGACATCACCTTTCTTAAAGCCATTTTTGGTAAGCATGTTGGCAAACTGATTGGAATATTCATCCAATTCTTTATATGTGACCTGAGTAGCTATGTAGTTAAAAGCCATTTTATCAGGAACTTCTTTAAAGGTGCGTCTAATAGAATCAGGGTACGATGTTTCAAATTCTTTAGGATCGAGATCTTTCACATGGCTGTCCCATGATTTTTTCCAAATTTTATCTTTGTATGACATATTTTTATCAACTTTTTTATTATATTAAATTTCAAGTCTTGTTTAACGTTTTTAATTAAATTAAATTTTGGTTTAGTGGAGGAACAAATTTGTAAATAATTGTAAAAAAATGTAAAAAAAAAGGATTATTTTGTTTTTAAAACGATTGTTATTGCTCTGGTAAGACGGATGACGTCCATAACTTTACCTTTCTCAACAGTTATTTGTTCCCTGCTTATTGCATGTGTAAAGTCTCCACGTCCTTGACAGATGTTAACAATTGCATTATTATCTCCAGTCATAACAATCCCGGGATCAGAGGTAGTTCCATTATTTAGATTTGCTTTTCTCTCTTTAACTTCCACATAAAAAGGATCTTCATTGTCTAAATTAAACTGGAAGGTCATTTCCCAATCAACATCCTTTCCTGCAATATTAGTAACAAAGACTTGCTGTGCTTTAGGTAAATTATTCATCTTTCCAATGATGGCATTTACACTTTCACTTGCTATACCCATAATTACGCACCTCCTTCATATTCAGGTTTGTTAATCCAAGACTCATACTCATCTTCAGGTACAAAAAAGAAATCGATCATTTTTCCCTCCCTTTCTTTCAGAAATACAGCTTTAACACGGCTTCCTTTTTTGACTTTTGAAGGAACTAAATTTTCTGAAAATATGCCTTGAAGAAATGCAGTTTGAGCGCCATCTAATTTAATGTAACCTATGGCATATGGTATTGCTTTTATAAAAGCAGAAGTTGTATACCAGACAATTGTACTTACCTCTATCGTTCCTGTTTGCTTCATCTCAACCCATTCCGCAAGAGCATAGCAGTCAGAACAATTAATCCTCGGTGGCATCCATGTTTTTCCACATTTAGAACATTTAGTCCCCAATAGTTTCTTATTATTCATAAGCTCAATAAAAAATTTAGATTGACCCCCAAGACTGTACTTGTAATTAATGGCGATCCTATCTCTTATCTGATGATCTTGAAATTCTTGACCACTCATGGCTTCTTTAACCCCTCCTCATTTGCCATTACAATAATTGCTGCATATGCAGCTCCTGGGCCTCCGATTGAATGAGATATTGCTCGACCTTTTTCAATTTTCACTTGATGTTTACCTGATTCCTCTCTAAGTTGAAGTGCTGCTTCTCCTGTGCTCATTATACCAGTTGCTCCAACAGCATGTCCACAGCCTATTAAACCTCCTGATGGACAACACGGTAATTCACCATTAAGCCAAGGACCCTCTCCAGGTTTTTCAAATGTTTTCTCTATCCAAGGACCTCCCTCTCCAAATGGTACAAATCCCAATTCTTCATAGCTGATAACTTCCTGACCTGTAAAAGCATCATGAAGTTCTGCGACATCAATTTGATCTTTAATCTTATGATAATCAAGTCCCGCCATTTTATATGCTGCTTTTGCGGCTTCGATATTTGAATAAAGCCGTCCAATACTCTCCCTGTTTCCTATAAAGCAATCTGTATTCGCAGCACCCACTCCCGTTATCCATATTGGCTTTTCTATCCCCAATTCTTTCACTTTCTCTTCACTTGCTAAAATTAATGCGGCAGAAGCCTCAGAATAAAGACAGCAATCTAGCATTTTAAATGGATAACAAATAATTCTTGAATACAACACATCTTCGATGGTTAATTTCTTTGGTGATTGAGCTTTGGGATTAAGCATTGCATTTCCATGATTTTTAACGCTTACATGTGCCATTTGTTCTTCTGTAGGATTACCGAATTCTTCATAATGAGCATTCACCATTGATACATAGGAACTTGCTGCCATCATACCCATAGGATATTCATAGGTCATATCAGCAGAATAGGCAATGGCATTAAGCACTTCTGGTGTCGTTGTTCCCGTCTGCTCATCATAGCAATCATTGCATTTTTCTAAACCTAAACATAGGCATAAATCTGATAAACCTGAAGCAACTTCTGCATACGCCATCCTAACTGTATAACCTCCCGTAGCACCTCCACTAGCTATTCGAGTTCCTGGTTTATTATTCATTCCAAGATAACTGTTTGTGAAAATGTCAGGCATAAATTGGCGCTCAAACAACTCATTATAAATTCCATAAACTGTTGATTGTAATTCTTTATGAGTTATTTGGGCTCCATTTTTATTCGCATCATCCAAAGCTAGCTTAGTCGCATCATAGGCAAGCTCAAAATAAGTCTTATCCAAGTATCTTGCTCTAAAAGGCGTAATTCCAACTCCAATAATCGCAACTCTATTTGGCATTTTATTTTTCTACCTTTTTATTTTTATTAAAAATTCAATTATCATATTTTTATTATTAAATTAAGATTATATTTAATCGTATTTAACCTTTAGATTAACAAGAGTGTTCAATTTGAGTAATCAAAACAATATTTAAATGAATAATTTGTCTAAATAGGGGAGATAAACAACTTGTTTAATTTTAATTCGAAATAGCTGGAATTGTTATATTAATTTTAATAGATTAGTTATTTCAAAAATCAACTAGTAATAAAGCAATGCGTTCTAAGTGTTTAATTTTATAAAAATCATCAGATTGAGTGAAATTCATCTTAAATACTCAATGATTCCGTAAAAAAGCAAAATAATAAAAAAAAAAATTTAAAATTACAGATATTATGGGAAAATTATTGAATTTCAAAACAAATAAAATTAAAATTAAAAAGATAGAACTTAACCAATAAAATGAGTAATTCAAATCATTAAGAATGTGTTATCATTTCCATGAATGCCTCTAATCTTGTCAAAATTTGACCATGGGTATAATTTCTTTCATCCACACAGTCAACATCAAGATGAATGAGAGGAACCCCAATTTTTTGAAGAGCATCCTTAAATAATACTCTTGCCCCTGCGGATTGTCTACATCCCCAATGGGCAGGATTAATAGCTCCATCTATTTTATATTCTTTTGCTAAATGTACAAGTGTTTTAAGCCGACGTTCTACAGGACCAACTATCGGATGAGTAATCATACGATTGGCAAGACTCCTCAAGGGATCGCTTTCATCAAGTGGATCCCACCAAATATGATTCAATTCGTCAATTACTACATTTGCGCCATAATTTTCTTCTAAGGCCTCAACAAGATCAGTTTTAAACTGTATTCTATTTTGTATCCAGAGTAAGCGATGTTTTTCTTCCGGTAATCCAGAGATTCCATTATCAACTTTATATTGAAAATCATCTCGGTATGTCTTTGCAACATCAACACCTTCTTTAGTTCCCGAAAGTAATACAAAAATTATGAAATTTTTTAAATCATTTGAATTACAAGGACTAGGTATATTTTTACAGAGGTCTTCCATCTCAACAAGATATTTTCTTGCTTGATTGTTATATTTTATTGTGTCTTTGAGTTTATTATTATCCAATTTGCGTCCAGTTTCTTGCTCGATATATTCAATCATTTTTTCATATTGTTCTACCATATAATCAATAGAATCAGGTGTGACTTCAATCGGAATATTCAAAATAAAGACATCTTTATTAAATATTTCTCCAATACGTTTTAACGCTTTAACACCCCCATTGCAGGGAATACTTGCCCCAATAAGTAGGTCAGGTTCGGGAATCAGCCCGGCGATAGCAGCCCCTATAATGGTTCTATGATATGAGCAACTATCAGTGGAATAACCTTTGCTTTCAGCCAATTCAAAATATTTTCTAGAGATACCTGCTCCTGAAAGCATCGCTCCAAAAAACTCTACAAACATCCCTGAAACATTCATTGAATTCAATATTTCGTATGGAACAAATACTGTTGTCCAGCTAGTGGACCAGTTTTCGTCAAAAATGCGAGAGCCGATTCTTGCTATTTCATAAATAAATTTTCTACGAGGTGTAACCTTGGCGTCTAATTTTGCTTTAAGAGCTGATTCTAACTGGAAAAAATATTGTTTAAACATTTCATTACTTACCATATTTTTATGACCACCTTTAATTTTTTAACATTTCTGAAAATGCCTCAATTCGAGTTTTCATTTGATTAAGGCTTCCTAACGTTCCATCACTCTCTAAAAATAAGACCGGTAATTCTTTTTCAACTAAAATTTCTTTCAGTCTCGGCACATCATAGAGGTAAACATCACAAAACTTTAAGGCGTGATGAATTACTCCATTAACATTAAACTTTTTAGATATTTCAATAATACTTTTTGCGCGATCCTCTATATTCATCATACGAGCGCATGGAGTTCTATTCAAATAAGCTTCACTTAAAGAGCTTAATAAATCTTTAGATTTACTTATGTTTAGATCAAAAAATTTACTTCCAGTACATAGATCTTCGTAGACAACATTCAATTTACACTCTTCAATAAATTCTACAAAATTAGCATCATGAATGGGGCTTCCAGATAAAATAATTCTTGGATGATTATTCCCTGGATCTCCTGAAGAGGCTTTCAAATTATTTTCTAGACGATCTTTTATTATTTTGTTCCATTCTTTAGGATCAGATTTAAAAAAGTCCGAAGAAATTTCAATAATTTCCTTTCCACTTAAAGGAGAAGGGGTCTTCAGTCTTAAGGAATTTACTTCTTGGAATAAAGACCGAGACTTTATGAATAAATCAATTGAATCTTCAATTAATTCATCCTGAATTGTATGAGATGTATATTTCTCTAAGGCAATTTTTAATTTTTCAAACTCTCTCCTAAGGTATTTAGGATCTAATGATGATTTTCCCATAGGTATATCTAAAATATGTATAAATTTTGAAGGAACATATCTTTTCCATACATCATAAAGGCGTCTCATAGCATCGCATGAATTTACAAAAATAACACCATCAAGAAAATTATATCCTCCATCGACGGCAACATCAATCGTTGACTTTACCACCTGACAGAAGTTTGGGTGAATATATGAATCAGCAACTTTTGCGGGATTAGAATGACCTTCAATACGGAAAGGTAGAAAACCAGCCGCATAGATTAATTCTAATGGAGTGTAACTACACAGCCATCCCATTTGAGGTTTTTTAGAAGTAATAATTATATCTCTCTCTGTTTAATAATTACCCGTTATAAGAATTAATAAAAAAATAACTACTTTGGTTAAATATAAATTATTTAAAAACGTTTTCACTTAATTAAAAGTTTATTTCAGTTGAAAAGATTTAAAATTAAAAGCACATAATTAAAAAAAATTAATAATGTTAATTATTTCTCTTTAAAAATTGAAATCATGGAGCTTATATCAAATGTAACATAAATCCCACATCTTTCCTCAGCAGCTTGTTCAATCACATGAGCAAATTCTTCACAAAATTTGTTTGTTACCATTCGTAATTTATGTCGTAATTCAATAGAATTATAATCACTAATTAAAATCCCCGTAATGTTAAGATAAGGCTGGAAAAGGATGGAACGTTTTTCCTTCATTAATTGGGACAATTTTCCTGATTTCTTCATAATCTCATCTGTCATCATTGAAAGCGTACTTAATGCGCCTCCATAAAGATCAATCAACTCTCGTTGGATCTCATCCTCATCTACGTTTTTTTCAAATATGTGTTTAGCAATAAAATTTGAGGTAATATTATCCATAAAAAGTAAAATTTGTGGTTTCGCCTGTTTGAAATAAGTATTATTCCACATCATAATGTCTCTCGTAGAAACAACACCTACGGCTTTTCCTTCTTTTGATATTAGAACTCGCTTATATTTACGTTGTGTCATAAAACGTATTACGTTATCTATAGGTGTTTCAATATCCACCATATCAATTGGACCATGCATAAGTTCGGATACTGGAATTTTTGAAAGATTTTGTTGGAACATGCCTCCTTCTTCGAGAAAATTTATAATATCTGTCTGAGAAATGATAAAATATTCATCCTTAGCATCATCATAAATAAAAACGGCTGTTATAGTATTTTTATGCATGACGTTAATTACATCTTGAAAAATTGCATCAGTATTTAGCATAATAACATATGGAGTCATAATTTCTCCAGCGATGGCTGAACTCACATCTAATTCTTTCATCGTATAAATAATTGAAGTAATGGTATAAAACTATTACTGCTAAAATTTTTTTGAATTAACAAAGCTAACCAAATTATTGTTATGTTTTCCTCTATTTTGGGGTAAAATAAAAAAAAATATTTATTTCCCTTATTTAGACAAATTTAGCACTTAATTTTTGGTTTGATTACTCAAATTGAACACTCTTGTTAATCTAAAGGTTAAATACGATTAAAAATAATCTTAATTTAATAATAAAAATGTTAGGAAAAATTGAAGAGGAATTAATATAAAATGATAGAAACTGATGTAACCAAAATGTTAGGGATTAAATATCCCATTTTGGGGGCTCCTATGGGGCCCTTTTACACAACTAAGCTAACTATTGCCGTGTCTGAAGCCGGAGGGTGTGGTGTACTAAGCCATACGAACTTATTTGGAAAAAGCTCTTATAAAGAATTGATAAAAAACATGCTTGAAGTAATAGAGTACACAGATAAGCCTTTTGGGTTCAATATTAGGACGGCAAGAATGCAACCTGAAGCACCCCTTCTCTGCCGCTTGATACCAAGAATTATTTTAAAGCATCCAAAATTAAGGGATCAGGTTGTTTATGCGATTACAAGTGCTGGAACACCACGAATGTTGCAGAGCAGTAAGAATTTTCAAAAATTAAAGAAACAGACAAATATAAAGAACTTTCATGTGGCACCTGCACCTTGGCTGGCAAGAAAATGTGTTGACGCTAAAGTAGATGGACTTGTAGTTACAGGAATAGAAGGTGGAGGTCATCAAAGCTACGAGAAGATTGGATTAATGGTATTGCTTCAAAAAATTAAGCAAGACTATCCCGACATGCCAACAGTAGCTTGTGGTAGTATTGCAAACGGTATTGGATTGGCCAGTTGTTTAGCTGCAGGAGCAGGGGCAGTTGCTCTTGGCACCAGATTTATCGCGTCTAAAGATAGCGAATTTCATGACAAATACAAAGGAATAATTCCACCTGCCACTTGTACTGATACGACATTTGTCACCGGCTATTTAGCACCAATTAGACTCTGGAAAAATAAATATACCGCATCTCACGATTTAGTACAAACTAAAGAACAGAAAATAGCAAAAGAAGAAGCAATGACAATTGAGGATTTAATAGAAGATCAAAAGCATTACGAAGAGATCTACTATGGACACGTAGAGGATGGCGCTACACCAATAGGACAGGGGTGTGGTGTAATTGACAGCGTCGAGAGTGTAAAGGAAATTATGGATGACATGGTTAGTGTCGCAGAGAAACATCTTAAGAAAGCATATTCATTCATTAAATAAAAAGAAATAATTATTTCTTTTTTTTTCTAGTTTTTTCAAATTTTATAAAATTTATAACTTAGGTTATCATTAATAGTTATAATAAATATTTTTATAAAAAAAACAAGGGTTATTTTAATGTCTAAATATAAATATAGCGAAAGATTTTGGAAAAAATCATGGGATTCTGGACTTTCCGACTTAGATCCTAAACTCTTTGAAACATCTTATCCTGATTTTGTGAGACCTTCTTTAGAAGAATTCTCTGATCATATGGCTTTAGCATTCCAAGGACTTGAATTTACTTTTAGTGATTTGGATAAACATTCTAATCAGTTTGCCAATATGCTAGTTGAAAATGGTTTTAAGAAAGGCGATATTGTTGCAATAAACTTGCCAAATATTCCTGAATATGTATATGCTTTTCTTGGAACACTTAAAGCAGGTTGTGTTGTTTCTGGTGTATCGCCTCTTCTTTCTGATGTGCAAATGCATTATCAAATTAATGACTTAGGAAGCAGTGGAAATAACATAGCACTAGTAACATTAGATGCAATATTTCAGCATAGATTACTCAATATAGAAAAGAAGCTACCTCAATTAAAACTTGTAGTAACATGTAGCGTTATAGGATCTTTTCCAAAGGACCAACAAGAGAAAATAAAAGCAGTAAGAGAGATTCCAAGTGGGGAAGTGACTCCTTTAGAGAATAAGATAGTTCTAGACTTCCATGACGAAGTATTAAATAAGTATTCAACAGAATCGCCGAGTATTAAAGTTGAACCTGATGATTTGGCATTTATCCAGTACACAGGAGGTACGACTGGACCTCCTAAAGGGGCAATGTTAACACATCGAGGATGTGTATCCAATATTTTAGTCATTCAGACATGGCTAGGTTGGGAAAAAGGAAAGGGAGTAGCTTTATCTGGTTTTCCTTTCTTTCATATTGCGGGATTGTATTTCTGTGAGAATTGTATTTATATGGGGTGGCCTCAAGTATTAATAGCTGATCCCCGCGATGCCTTACATATATGCAATCAAATTAGCAAATATAAACCTACGGTTCTAGTGAACGTCCCTTCACTCTATCAAATTTTGATAAATTTCCGCAAATTTAAAAGATTGGATCATTCAAATGTTGAAGTGTGTATTTCAGCAGCATCTCCATTTCCAAAAGAATCACAAGAACAATTAGAAAGTATAGTAGGTGCGGGTAAACTCCTTGAAGTGTATGGAATGACAGAGACTTCACCTTTGAATACTGCCAATCCGAGTGCAGGAAAAAGAAAATTAGGTTCAATAGGGTTGCCACTCTTAAATACTGAACTAAAATTAGCAGATCCTGATACTGGAGAGGAGGTTCCCTTAGGAGACGCAGGAGAGATTTGTGTAAGAGGACCGCAACTAATGAGAGGTTATTTAAATAAACCAGAGGAAACAAAGAAAGCAATTGATGCCGATGGTTACATGCATACAGGTGATGTGGCAGTGATGGATGAGGACGGATATCTGAAAATCGTTGATAGGACGAAAGATATGATTATTGTTGGAGGCTTTAAAGTATTTTCTACGAAAGTTGAGGACATATTATCTAAACATCCTGCGATTGGTATGATAGCTTTAATTGGATTAGCAAATCCTGATCGCCCTGGCTCTGAAATTGTCAAAGCATTTGTACAAATCGACACATCTTATGAATTTGATGGAAACAAAGACGCATTAAAAGAAGATATAATTAACTACGCAAAAGAAAACTGCAGCCCATACGAAGTCCCAAAGTTTATTGAGTTTACTGAAGAGTTACCCTTGACAGCTGTAGGGAAAATCGATAAGAAAGTTTTAAGACCCCAAAAATGAATAACGCATCAAAAAAAGTAATTTATTCAAATTTTAATTTCTAATTTTTTTTATTCTTATTTTTGGTTTTCTAAAACAATTTGAGTTAGTAGATCAAACACACCATCAACATATTGTCCCGTCTTTGAGGAACATTCAGCATATCCCAAAAACTCGAACTGTTCTGCTAGTTCCATCGCAAAAGTAGATTCGACAGATCGAAACTCTTGAAGATCAATCTTACTTCCAACCATTATTAATGGTATATTTTTATCAATAGATCTTACAACCTTTAACCATTTTTCGAGATTTTTTAGGCTCGTATATCTTGTAACATCATACATGAAGATGCCACCCCTTGCACCCCGCATATAACTCGGTAAAAGCATTCTAAACCTGTCTTCTCCAGCAAAATCCCATATTTGAAGCGTTATTCTATCATTTTCGATTTCTAGCTTTTTTATGTGAAAGTCAACGCCGATTGTTATTTTCATGGCTTCGTCAAAAGTTCCACTAAGATATCGTTTAATTAAAGTGCTTTTTCCGACGCCCCCGTCGCCAAAGATACATACTTTAAAGATAAAATCTTCCATTAAATTCAAAATTATTTTTAATCTTCAATTATTTGAATAACGTCAATTATTTGAATAACTTCTTCAATAAATCCTTATACTATAATATTATTAACGTTTTTTGATATTATAAAACTTTTCATATAAAACCTTCTACCGACTATTAATCATATCATCTATACTAAAATGTAAAAAAATCTTTATTAAAAAAATTGAAAAATTTATTGTTTCTCTTCCTCATTTAAAAATCTTTTATTGAAAATT
>Ga0114919_10003639_pt1 | contig 12402 bp, 9 predicted proteins | sample BlataG_FD_88682 | JGI IMG/M metagenome (GOLD analysis project Ga0114919, IMG submission 88682) | Deep subsurface microbial communities from Black Sea to uncover new lineages of life (NeLLi) - Black_00105 metaG | ecosystem: Environmental > Aquatic > Marine > Oceanic > Sediment | place: Atlantic... | reverse complement strand
CGGTGGCGTTAGAAGGCTTTGCCCAGCCACTTGCCGCTTCAAGTGCCAAGCATGCGGCAAGTGGCTGGGCAAAGCCTTCTAACGCCACCGGGGGGCGCGCATCCGTCACCACGCGCAAATCAAACGAGGAGGTCAACCATGTCATATCTACAAGACAAGCTTGTTGACAAAGGACCAAGCGCCCTATCCGAAGCAGAGCTGTTGGGCCTGATCCTCTCTGATGAGCAGGCGGCCGAAGCAATCATCCGCGACTTCGGCAGCCTCAGTGGCCTGGTCAACCACCCCTTGGAGAAGTTTTACCGCTACAAAGGCTTAGGTGATGCCAAGATAATCCAGCTGGCCGCCTGCTACGAGATAGCTTGCCGCCTAATCCAAGGCCGCCCATGAACCAGCAAGCTGACTTCACTGAGGGACAGGTGCTTTTCACCGAGACCAAGCCCAAGGCGCCTGACCTGCGCCACCTGCAGGGCGCCATGTTCCTCGACCGCCCCGACCTCTGGCCTGTCAAGCCCCGCCGCCGCAGCTTCACACCGCCAGCCGAGCAGCAGCCCCTATTCCGGGAAGGGGAGGACTAGCCACCCTCCCCTTCCCCCTCTTTTCTCCCACCCAAGAGCGGAACCCCCACCCTCTTCGCTCATCCCAACCCCCCCAGCGAGTACAACCCCAAGCATGCCCACGGCGCTTGCACTCCACCTCGCGCTCGCAGCACGATGAATTGTTTTCCGAAAAAAACAAAACAATTGCCTCCACCCCCCACAGTGTCGTATTGTAGATAATACTCCGATCTTCCCACACACTGGCCCTCTACCAAACCCGCAAACGCACGCCGGCTAGTCCTCGTCCTGTCACGACACATAAGACTATTGCCTTATCACACCACACAATTTGACGTTTTGTGACTCCCGTTTACAAGTACTTAATAATCGCTACTTGCTCCAAAAGGATTACGTCTTGTTGACGAATGATGCTGGGTGTATAATTTTGCCAGAATAGTATGAGGATCGACTAATATGGCACAAGCTCAAATTTACTGGATCGCCAATTATATCTGGGTTATAGCGGATGATGTTCTTCGTGATCTTTATGTACGCGGTAAATACCGGGATGTTATTTTGCCCATGACGGTGCTGCGCCGTTTAGATGCTGTATTAGAACCAACCAAACAAGCAGTGCTCGAACAAAAAGCTCTGCTCGATAAAGCTGGTATTGTTCACCAGGACGCGGCACTGCGACAAGCAGCCGGCCAGGCGTTCTACAATACCTCAAAGTTCAACATGCGCGACCTTAGAGCCAGGGCTAGCCAGCAACAGCTTAAGGCAGATTTCGAGGCTTATCTAGATGGATTCTCACCTAATGTCCAGGAAATTCTTGATAACTTTGAATTTCGCAACCAGATTCCACGCCTTTCCAAGGCTGATGTTATCGGAACCCTGATCGAAAAACTCGTTGACAGTTCAATCAACCTCAGTCCCGATCCTATATTGAATACCGATGGCTCAGTGAAGCATCCGGGACTTGATAATCACTCCATGGGAACGATTTTCGAGGAACTGGTACGGCGCTTCAATGAAGAGAACAACGAAGAGGCAGGTGAGCACTGGACGCCGCGTGACGCCGTGAGGCTCATGGCAAAACTGGTATTTCTGCCTGTGGCCGATACAATTGAATCCGGCACATACCTGCTCTACGATGGTGCCTGCGGCACCGGCGGCATGCTTACCGTTGCTGAGGAAACACTGCTGGAAGTGGCAAGAGAGCACGACAAACAGGTCTCAACGTACCTGTACGGGCAGGAGATTAACGCCGAAACCTATGCCATCTGCAAGGCAGACCTGCTACTGAAGGGTGAAGGCGATGCTGCCGATAACATTGTTGGCGGGCCAGAACACTCAACACTCTCTAACGATGCCTTCCCATCCCGCGAGTTTGACTTCATGCTCTCTAACCCGCCCTATGGCAAGAGCTGGAAGAGCGATCTTGAGCGTATGGGTGGTAAGGATGGTATCAAAGCCCCCCGTTTTATCATTGAGCATGGAAACAATCCGGAATATTCATTGATAACCCGTTCCAGTGACGGCCAAATGCTTTTCCTTGCAAACCTGCTATCTAAAATGAAGCACAATACTAAACTTGGCAGCCGTATCGCCGAGGTGCACAACGGCTCATCCCTGTTTACCGGTGACGCCGGCCAGGGCGAGAGCAACATCCGCCGCTGGATTATTGAAAATGACTGGCTGGAAGCTATCGTGGCACTGCCGCTCAACATGTTCTATAACACTGGAATTGCCACCTACATATGGGTAATCAGCAACCGCAAGCCTGACCACCGCCGCGGTAAAGTACAGCTTATTCATGCCACGCACTGGTTCAAACCTTTGCGTAAAAACCTCGGTAAGAAAAACTGTGAACTGTCCGACGAGGATATCCAGAAAATTTGTGATACATTCCTGGCATTTGAGGCAACCGAGCACTCAAAGATATTCCCCAACTCCACCTTCGGCTACTGGAAGGTAACTGTGGAGCGCCCGCTGCGCCTGGTCGCTATCGACCCGAATAAAGCGTACACCCCTAAGGAAATCAAAGACTTGAAAGCCAAATGCAAGGTCGATGAGAACGCCCCACCTGTTATCAGGAAAATCCGCAAGCCCGGCAAGGCCGAAGCTAATCCGTTGCACGGCCTCTTTGAGGTAGTTATTGATGGTAAAACCTGCATAGTTGAGTATGAGCCGGACACCGAATTGCGGGACAATGAGCAAGTACCACTGCTTGAAAATGGCGGTATCGAGGGCTTTATCCGCCGTGAGGTCCTGCCCTATGCCCCTGATGCCTGGGTTGAAGATACGAAGACTCAAATAGGCTATGAAATCAGCTTCAATCGCTATTTTCATAAACCGCAGCCTTTGCGTTCTCTCGGAGAGATCAGTGCGGATATTATGGCACTGGAAAAGGAAACCGAAGGTTTATTAGATGAAATAATAGGTAAAGGGAGTACACAGTGAAGATTGCGACGATTCTTGACCATATCGATAATGGCCATATGGCATTACCGGAATTCCAGCGAGGATACGTCTGGAACCGAGACCAAGTAAGAGCTTTCTTCGATTCACTTTATCGTCGTCACCCGGTCGGTGGGTTACTCGTCTGGGTTACGGAATCGAAAAGCGCCACCCATCGGGGTGATGGACCGCTTGCAGCGGGTGTAGTAAAGCTGTTGCTTGATGGGCAGCAACGCATCACATCTCTGTATGGCATGATTCGTGGCAACCCACCGAAATTCTTTGATGGCAACATCGCTACATTTACCGGCCTACGTTTTCACCTGGAGAACGAGATTTTCGAGTTTTATCAGCCGGTCAAAATGCAGGACGATCCTATGTGGATAGATGTCACCGGCTTGATGCAAAAAGGCACGACCGGCCTAGGTAATTATATTGAGCAGTTGTCACAGACCCCCCAGCTCGCTCCCAGGTTCGGTGAATATGTCGGGCGATTATCGCGCCTGCTCGGTTGTACGGATATTGACCTGCATATCGAAGAGGTCACCGGTGCCGATAAAAACCTAGATGTAGTGGTTGAAATCTTTAACCGGATCAATAGCGGCGGTACCAAGCTGTCCAAGGGTGACCTGGCCCTGGCTAAAATATGCGCAGAGTGGCCTGACGCGCGCGAAACGATGAAGAAAAAACTAGCGGAATGGTCTACAGCGGATTATCACTTTACTCTGGACTGGTTATTACGCTCGGTGAACACTATCCTTACGGGCGAAGCCAAGTTTCTTTACCTGCACAATAAGAGCGCTGTGGAAATCCAGGATGGGCTTACGCTAGTAACTAAACACATTGAAACTTGCCTTAATCTTATCGGGGGAAGGCTTGGGATTGATCATGACAGGGTGTTTTTCGCACGATTCGCCGTTCCCGTGATGGTGCGTTATCTGAATAAAATAAATAGACCTCTGACCGAGAAAGAGCGGGACAAGCTACTCTTCTGGTTTGTCCAGACAGGTATGTGGGGACGTTTCTCAAGTTCGGTAGAAAGCCATATGGATAAGGATTTGCAAGCAATCGAGGACGATGAAACTCTTGACAAATTACTGGAAGAATTGCGCGTGTGGCATGGTGGGATGCGGGTGAAACCGGGACATTTTACTGGGTGGAGTCTTGGCGCAAGGTTCTATCCCGTACTCTATATGTTGACCCGCATGGGAGGGGCACGTGATTGGGGTTCCGGTCTTCCTCTCAAAGCCTCCCTGCTCGGTAAAATGAGTCGCCTGGAAGTTCACCATATTTTCCCCAAAGCTCAACTCTACAAACACAAATCTAATTACGGGCGCTCAGAGGTCAATGCAATAGCCAACTTCTGTTTCCTAACCAAGGATACTAATCTTGATATTAGCGACCGTTTGCCTGAAGTGTATTTCCAGGAAATTGAGAGTAAACACCCCGGAGCACTTGCTTCCCAATGGATACCGATGGACCCGGAACTCTGGAAGATTGACAATTACCGCCAGTTCCTCGAAGCTCGTAAGGAACTTCTGGCTGAAGAGATGAACAACCGACTGGTAGAATTACTTCATGATGACACCTATTGGCTGGATGGTTCCGCAGCCAGTGTTCCAGTTGAAGCGGTCATTACAAGCGGTATCGCGAGTGAAGCTGAGGAAGAAGAGCTGGAAGCGCTCAATGCCTGGATGGAGGAGCAAAGTCTACCAGCAGGAGAATTATCATTTGATTATGCTGACCCAGATACGGGAGAACAACAAGCTGTGTTAGATCTGGTCTGGGCAAGCGGCATCCAGCAGGAACTGAGCCAGCCAGTAGCGGTACTGCTGAACGAAACAGCGGAGACACTGGCGATTGCCAGCAGGGCTGGCTTCCGCTGCTTCACAGCCGTGGACGACTTCAAACAGTACGTTGAGCGCGAGATTCTTGGAGTGGTTGAAGCATGAGTCATCCTAAGCCATATCCCGCTTATAAGGACTCCGGCGTGCCCTGGCTGGGAGATTTACCGGAGCATTGGCAGGTTGTACCAAATCGTGCCACATTCAAAGAGCTAAAAGACAGTGGCCATCCCGATGAACAAATGCTCTCGGTTACAATTACTCAGGGCGTTATCCAGCAATCGTCTTTATTGAGCGATACTTCGAAAAAAGATTCTTCAAATGAAGACAAATCTAAATACAAACTTGTTCACCCGGGAGATATCGCGTACAACAAGATGCGCGCATGGCAGGGAGCTCTCGGAGTATCTCAGCATCGCGGTATTGTAAGCCCTGCTTATATCACCGTTCGCCCCGGTGGCGAGCAGCATGCAAAGTACTTTCATCATCTCCTACGAACGCCGGCTTTTGCCAAGGAGGCAGAACGCTGGTCATATGGTATCTCATCGGATCAATGGAGCCTGCGTCCGGAGGAATTCAGACAAATATACTGCTGTGTTCCTCCCTTCCCCGAACAAACCGCCATCGTCCGCTACCTGGATTACATGGACCGGTGCATCCGCCGCTACATCAACGCCAAAAAGAAACTGATTGCGCTGTTGAACGAGCGAAAACAGGCCATTATCCACCAGGCGGTGACCCACGGACTTGACCCCAACGTCCGTCTCAAGCCGTCAGGGGTGGAGTGGTTGGGGGATATACCGGAGCATTGGGAGGCCAGCCGCATTAAGAGCTTGGCACGCCCTGGCGGCAAGACCTTCACTGACGGAGACTGGATCGAGTCACCGTACATCACATCTGAAGGCGTACGATTGATCCAGACCGGAAACATCGGGATCGGCGTATACCGTGAGAAGGGCTTCCGCTACATATCGCCGCAGATGTGCGAGACCTTCGGCTGTACTCTGATAGCCCCCTCTGATGTACTGATCTGCCGGCTTGGAGATCCCGTTGCCCGTGCGTGCCTGGCACCAGACCTCGGTGTCACGATGATCACATCAGTCGATGTATGCATACTCAAGACCTCGAAAGCCGTGAATGCGCAGTTTCTTGTATATGTGCTGTCCAATGGCTCGTTTCTGGAATGGGTGGCGTCGATCGTTCGTGGCTCAACACGTGATAGGATCAGCCGAAGTATGCTCGGTGCCTTTACAGTCCAGATGCCGCCCAATGAAGTACAAATCGCCATCGTTCGATTCCTGGATAGCGCTACAGTTGACATCGATGCTGCCACTAACAACGCCCAGCGCGAGATTAACCTGATAAGGGAATACCGCACCCGTCTGATTGCAGACGTGGTTATGGGCAAGCTTGATGTAAGAGAGGTGGCAGCGAATTTGCCAGACGAGGTGGAGGAGGAACAAGATACCTTTGGAGAAGCGGAAGCTCTTGACGACAGTGAATCTGTAACCGAAGACGGTGACGAATTACCAGTGGGGGCGATTGATGACGATTGATCTGCTCCTGGGTCTGAATCCAAAGGCACGCCGCGGCAGCAAACCGCGCTGCCATTTGCTGACGCATGGGGACCCGGAAGAGGTTTCAGCAAGGCTTACCCAGTTAATCACCCCCTGGGGACAGGTGGATACTGTTAACAAATGGATGCCCCAGGGATTTACCGATACCGCCGAAGCCCAGCTCGGCAGGGTGGATAATCTGTTAGCTCCGGCTGTTGGGAGAGCTCTGGTTGACTGGTGGCTGGCCATGCCCAAAGACGCCCGCGTTCCTCACTGGGACATTGCCAGCACCTGCACTATAGAGGGTAAGTCAGGTTTGCTACTTATTGAAGCCAAAGCACACGATGAAGAACTGAACTATGAAAAAACTGGCAAAAAGCGGGAACGTAACGAAACAGCGGGGCAAAGACAGAACCGCGAACAAATCCATAATCGAATGCAGGAAGCCAATGACGATTTAACCGATTCAACAAAAATAGAATGGGCATTATCCATCGAACATCATTACCAGATGTCCAATCGCTTTGGCTGGGCCTGGAAATTGACAGAACTCGGAATACCAGTAATTCTGATATATTTGGGATTTCTCAATGCCATTGAAATGAGCGACAGAGGAGTGCCATTCGACAACTATGAAACGTGGGCTCAGCTTGTGATGTCACACAGCGAACCTCTCTTTTCAAATCAGGTTTGGAATATGCGGTGGATGCTCCATGGGCAACCATTTATTCCCCTGATAAAATCTACAGAGGTACCGCTTAGTATCGGAGTCGAAGAGGCTGATGACGAAAACTGACACCAGCGAAAGAGGACTGGAGAGCCTGATTATCAGAGATATGACAGGTCATGCCTCTGGGTCGCCGAGTGTTGAGGGAGTACGTGAGGTCAGCGCACCTTATACAAGTACCGGCTGGTTTCTGGGCAACGCAGAAGATTATGACCGCGAATACGGTGTGGACCTTACCCAACTCCGGGCTTTTCTTGAGGCTACCCAGCCATGCGCCGAGACACTTGACTTGGGAAATGACAGCCCCACGCGCCGCAAATTTGTTGCCCGGCTGCAAGGGGAGATCACTAAACGCGGCGTAATAAGTGTACTACGTCTCGGTGTGAAGCATGGACCGCACCAGATAGACCTTTTTTGCGGTACACCCTCGCCGGGCAACCTCAAAGCCGCTGAACGCTACGCCCAGAATCGTTTCAGTGTTACCCGCCAGCTCCGGTATAGTCGTGATGAAACACGGCTCGCCCTCGATTTAGTCCTATTTATCAATGGCCTCCCGATCGCGACTTTCGAATTGAAAAATAATCTTACCAAGCAGACGGTGGCTGATGCTGTAAATCAATATATGCGAGACCGTGACGCGCGTGAATTGATCTTTGAATTCGGGCGCTGCGTAGTGCATTTTGCCGTGGATGACAGCGAAGTTCAGATGTGCACCCACCTCAAAGGCAAAGCCTCCTGGTTCCTGCCCTTCGACATCGGCTCGAACGACGGCGCCGGTAATCCGCCCAACCCGGATGGCCTGAAAACCGACTATCTCTGGAAGCGCATCTTCACCCGAGAGAGCCTGACCAATATCCTAGAGAACTATACCCAGGTGGTGGAAACAAAGGACAATAAAACCGGCCGGAAAAAGGCAGTCCAGATTTTCCCGCGATACCATCAGCTTGATGTGGTACGGAAACTTTTGGCTGATGTAAAACAGTACGGCGCCGGGCGGCGATATCTCATCCAGCATTCAGCGGGCAGCGGCAAATCAAACTCTATCGCATGGCTAGCGCACGAACTCATCGGTTTGAAGAAAGACGATACCACGATATTTGACTCTATCATTGTAGTCACTGACCGGCGTATCCTGGACAAACAAATCAGCGATACGATCAAACAGTTCACCCAGGTAAGCGCCACGATTGGGCACGCTGAACACTCTGGTGATTTACGGAAATATATTGAGGGCGGCAAGAAGATTATCATCTCCACTGTACAGAAATTCCCGGTAATACTCGATGAGATTGGCACCGAGCATCGCGGCAGAAAATTTGCCATTATTATTGACGAAGCGCATTCCAGCCAGGGTGGACGAACCTCAGCAGCAATGTCAATGGCGCTTTCTGAAGCCGGTGTCGAAGAAGATTATGAGACAATTGAAGATACCATCAACCGCATTATGGAAGCAAGGAAAATGCTCACGAATGCCAGCTATTTTGCCTTCACTGCCACTCCCAAGAACAAAACGCTGGAAATTTTTGGAGAAGCCTACGAAGAAGATGGCAAGGTGAAGCACCGGCCTTTCCACAGCTATACGATGAAGCAAGCCATCCAGGAAGGTTTCATACTGGATGTCCTGAAAAACTACACACCCGTAGAGAGCTATTACAGGCTAATCAAAAAAATCGAAGATGACCCCGAATTTGACATTAAACGGGCACACAAGAAACTGCGCCACTACGTCGAAAGCCACGACTACGCGATTCGCCTCAAGGCTGAGATCATGGTTGACCACTTTCACACCCAAGTGATGGCGCTGGGGAAAATCGGCGGTCAAGCGCGAGCGATGGTGGTAACCAGTGGCATCGAAAGAGCTATTCAGTATTACAATGCCACCCGGGATTATCTCATCGAACGCAAGAGCCCTTACCGTCCCATTGTCGCGTTCTCCGGCGAACACAATTACAAAGGCATCAACGTCAGTGAATCATCACTCAACCGATTTCCCTCCAACCAAATTGTGGATAACTTTCAACAAGACCCGTATCGTTTCCTCATCTGCGCTGAAAAATTCCAGACTGGCTATGACGAACCATTACTCCACACTATGTACGTAGATAAGATACTAACAGGGATAAAAGCTGTACAGACACTTTCACGACTGAACCGTGCCCACCCTCAAAAGCATGATGTTTTTATTCTTGATTTCATGAATGACACGGAGACAATTCGTATTGCCTTCTCCGACTATTACCGTACCACAATATTAAGTGATGAAACTGACCCTAACAAGCTCCATGACTTAAAGGATGTATTGGACGGATACCAAATCTATACACTTTCTCAGGTGGAACAATTTGCCGGTTTATATTTGGGTGGTGCTGATCGTGATAAACTCGATCCCATACTGGATGGGTGTGTCGCTGTTTATAAACAAGAACTCGACGAAGATGGTCAGGTTAACTTCAAAGGTAAGGCAAAAGCCTTTACACGTACTTACAGCTTCTTAGCATCAATACTTCCCTACAATAATGCAGAATGGGAGAAACTTTCTATCTTTTTGAATTTCTTGGTGCCTAAGCTACCAGCACCCGTTGAAGAGGATCTTGCTAAAGGCATTCTTCAATCCATCGATATGGATAGCTACCGTGTTGAAAAACAAGCGGCAATGAAGATTCAACTCGCAGACGAGGACGCTGAGATTGAACCGGTGCCGACTAGCGGTGGTGGACACAAGCCTGAGCCTGAACTGGACAGGCTTTCCAATATCCTTAAAGCTTTCAATGACCAATTCGGTAGTATCTCTTGGACTGACACTGACAGAGTGCATCGCCTGATTACTCAGGATATTCCCTCCAGAGTAGCCGCCGATACTGCGTACCAGAATGCTAAGCAAAACTCAGATAAACAGAATGCTCGTATTGAGCATGATAAGGCTTTGGCTCGTGTTATGACCGCTGTACTTAAAGACGATACCGAGCTCTTTAAGCAGTTCAGTGACAATGACGCATTTCGGCGTTGGCTGACGGATGCAGTTTTTGCGCTCACGTACGAGTAGTGAATCAGATCATAGTCATGGAGACACTGGGTCGATCGGCGTTCTGATAAGATATTATATGCCTTGAACGAGACTATCCGTTTGATGAAAGAGATTGACGAAGTAGTTGAGAAATATAGGGGGTGGCTGGGGGCGTTTGCGAAAATAGACAGTAAGTCTGAAATTCCTTCTGCTCTGATATACGTAGAAGGAGACGGAGGTTTGAAATGTTTAGTCCAAGCCATTTTCGAGACTTATTTCAGCCTAGCTATTGTGAACGTCGCGTCTGGTTAGCCGCTAACAAGCCTGATTTGGCTATCGCTGACACTGATTTCATTCAATTAGTACAAGAAAAGGGTATTGCGGCCGAAGAAGCCCATGTTCAAACGGTAGGCCCTGTAGAAATGCCAAAATACCCTGAATATGAATTTCCCGCCGGCTTTGAAGAAACTCGCAAAATGATAGAATCCAAAGTGCCGATAATTTATCAGGGTATCTTGATAGGTAAAGACAATCAATGGATGGCTATTCCAGACCTTTTAATATTCGATAAGAAGACCAAAAGATATATCGTTCGTGATGTAAAACTGGCAAGGAATCTTGATGCTCACCCAGAAATCGAACTGGGAATGGGATTGAGCAGGTTGTTAGCTGAAGAGGTTCTGGGTTATGAGCCAATTTTGGAAGTGCTCACAGGTGATGGAGAATTACTATCCCCCTATCTTGCTCCGGATGGGGATATTGTAAACCAAGCCATAAAGCTCATATCTGAACTGGAGAATCTTGCTGAGCAACCGTTTGAGACATCCGGTTGGTCAAAATGTAGTCCGTGCGCATTCTTTGACTATTGCTGGGGTGAGGCTTGGGAAGGTCATGACATATGTACGATTTCTGGAATTGAACAAGGAATGTCCAAGGGACTCTGGGGGATAGGCATAAAAACCTGGGAAACTCTCCTTAAGAAGGGTGATGACATAGCTGGCATTACCTTCCAGAGGGGTTCTCAAACTCAACGCATTGGGCTAACAAGAGCGGACAAAATTCTTCGGCAAGCTCGATGCTTATCCATGAACAGACATGAAAAAATAACATCGTTAACGCTGCCCAATGGTTATTCTAAGGGTGACAGGCCGATAGTTGTTTTCGATGTGGAAAACAATATGCCGATTTTTGAAGAACTACTTCTTGAGGGTGACGTATATTTGTGGGGGCTGTTACTGGTTACTGCTAAAAGGGTAAAACAAGAATTAATCATAGCTCCAAAAGGCTCAAAGAGTGACCAGAAGGGTTGGCAACTATTTTTATCCACAATGTCCAATATATTCGATCAGTACGGTGATATCCCGATAGTGCATTTCAGCTCACATGAGAAGACGAAGGTATCCAACTATATCAACAACTACGGAGACATTCATTCTACAGGACAACGAGTTCTCGATAACCTATGGGACCTTTATCGCGCGATTTTAAGTTCAGTTACGCTTCCTGTACCCTCTTATAGCCTCAAGGAAATTGAGAAATTTGTAGGGTTTAAAAGAACTCAAGAGGAGTATGGGGGTTCCTGGTCAATAGTCCGTTATAACCAGTATCTTGAGGCATCCACAAAGAAAGAGGCAGATAAAATCATGAATGAAATCAAGGTGTATAACGGTGAGGATTTGATGGCTACCTATGAAGTCTACAAGTGGACAGAAGAGCATTGCTGTTAGGAACATGCAGCGGATGAGTGAGATTGGCGGCTGAGTTCCGGTAACAAGTGTCCGGATTGTGCAGTCAAGGCTATTTCTAGGCGCAGAGTCTGGCAGTAAGGTCTGCCTGATGTTGCTTGAGCCACTTCTTATGCTCTTGCCATCTGGGACAGTATTGAGCTACCAGCTCCCAGAACCTCTTTGAATGATTCATCTCTCTCAGATGGATAAGCTCGTGGATAATGACATAGTCGATCACGGGCTCCGGCGCCATTATTAGTTTCCAGTTAAAGCTAAGATTTTTCTTATGGGAGCAGCTGGCCCAACGGGTCTTCTGACTTCGTATGACAATTCGTTTGTAGCTAATGCCCATCTGAGAGCTCAGTTTATCTGCCCTCTCGTCTACCAGCTTGGCAGCCTCCGTCCGATACCACTGTTCCAAAGCCAACTCCAAAATACCATTCTTGAATAATCCGGGGTTCACTGCCAGTGTATTCCCGTCTAGCGTTACACTGCCAACCCCTCTGTGATTTTCCCGCTTGGCGAGCTCCAAGTCTCGGCCAAGATAT
>Ga0114919_10003637_pt1 | contig 12404 bp, 13 predicted proteins | sample BlataG_FD_88682 | JGI IMG/M metagenome (GOLD analysis project Ga0114919, IMG submission 88682) | Deep subsurface microbial communities from Black Sea to uncover new lineages of life (NeLLi) - Black_00105 metaG | ecosystem: Environmental > Aquatic > Marine > Oceanic > Sediment | place: Atlantic... | reverse complement strand
TTCAAGGGCAAATTCGAGGATACCCTGGAGAGGTTAGTACGTAATGAGATACGATATAGGCCATGGGGGCCGACGGTAATGACCTGGGCAGATCGACCTCATACTGCCTATCTTCACTACGAGGATATGGTACGCAGGCCGATTACAGCTATGAAGGCGGCAATGGAGACGTTGGGGGTTAAAATCCCCAGAAGGGACGTTAAAATCCCCAAGTTCACCACTCTACACAAACTCGATCCTGTATTCTTCAGGAAGGGTAAGGCTGGAGCCTGGAAAAAGGAGATGCCAGCATCCCTGCAAGAAGTGTTCTGGGAGAATAATGGGGAGGCGATGGATCACTATGGATACACGAACTAAGCTCGTGTTGGCCATGCTAGCCTGCTTTAAGATTAGTATGGTATTGGTCCACGAGAAGTGGGGTGATACCATACGAGATAAGGCGGGAGTATGGGCAGTAAACCAGGCAGGAGAGGCACTTACCTTTTGGGGGAGAGTCTTGAGTTGCTTCTGGTGCACCTCGGCATTGGTAGCAATACCACTGGCCATCTGGGCGGTAGGGTGGTCCACACACGCCATAATTGCTGCCTGTGCGATTGCTGGGGGTACGATGGTGGTATATCACTGGGTGGGGATGCATAGATTGTTTAAGGAGAAGTAGATATGGCTATAGCCAAGACTCATACCTTACTAAGTCTAGATGACTATGCCCAGATCATGTCCATTCCAGGTTGGTTACTATCTCAAGTAACCCATCCTTACAGGCCTACACGCGGTGCATGCGAGAGCGTGTGGTATCAATCTGGGTACATGGGTGACGGGAATCGCATCGTCGAACGAGAAGAGTTGGCCATGGCCATCGCCAATGCAGAGAGACGCTTGGCGGCGTATATGGGCTTTTGGCCTGCTCCAGTGTGGGTGGTAGCCGAGAGGCACCACTGGCCACGCAATTCCCAGGGATATAAGATATCCAATCCCCAATTTACCACCAAGGAGGGATACCTAGTAGAGTTTGGAGTGGAAGCCTGGGATGAGCAAGAGAACTTGTATCCTGTGTTAATTAACTATAGTGATAGGGATAGTGATGGGTGCTTGGATTGGGCTACTATCACCTTTGCCACTACACTCACCAATCCTTGTGAGATTGCCGTCATACCTCCAGGCAGAGACCCAACACGTAGGGAATGGCGTATCAGGCCACTGGATATCGAGATTGATACGGTTACAGGGATATGCACGATACAAGGACCACGGTGGTTATTTGTAGACCCAGCTAGATGGCTTAACACCGATGAGTTGGAAATGGCTGAACCTACCAACTTCCTAAACTGGGTAGACATCTATCGGCACTACAATAGTCCAGTTACTCAAGGACAATTGGTGTGGAATGCCAGTGCCGAGGATTGTATAGGAACCACCGCTATATGCACAGAGACGTGTCAACCTGCGTGTGGGGTAATTGACCGTGAACGAGTTGGACGGTTTCACCTACGGGCCGCTAGTTACAATGCAGGCGTATGGACTGGAACTGGACTATCTCAATCGATTTATCCAGACCTGACCAGGGTATGGTATAGAGCTGGATATCGCACGCACGTAGGGTACCAATGTAATCAGCTGGCCGACGACCTTAAAGAGGCCATAGCTCGGTTAGCTAATGTATTCCTTCCAGAAGCTCCTTGTGGTTGCGACTATACCATCGAGAGGTGGAGCAAGGATAGGGAGGAGATGGATATAACCACTGCAGGCATCGCCATCACGCAATCAGCCTTTGGTACTACTGCACGTGGAGCAGTATATGCGCAATCCGTGGCGGCCAGATTGCCGTCCATGGGTCAAGGGGGGTAGGAGAGTATCATGTCGTTCATTACCAATACCGAGGGTAACTTCTTTTATCAAGTCGAGAGACGTAGCCCATTCCAGTGGCTTACGTGTACAGGGGTGGGAGATATCAACAAGCCGGAGGGCGATTCTACCCCACAGTATTGCCCAGATCCTATGGACTCGGGCAAGTTCAAGATTGATGGTTCCATTAAGGGTGAGCCTGGCTTTGGAACCTATAGCCTGACGAAACCATTGGCTGGGGTGGCTAACTTCTTGCTAGAACTGAATTGTAAGATGGTTGGCCGTGTTAACTGGGTTTGCCGTGGTAACCGCAAGGACCCCCGCAACTATGAGGTGGCTGTGGTAATGCTAGAAAGTGAAGCCACCGCCAAGGGTATTCCTGGCGCAGCCAGAGGCTCAGCGGACTCTGAAGGCCGAGTGAACACCACGTTGGCCGTCAACTTCACTGAGTGGTCCATGCTATATCACTTGGCCATGAATCGTCAGACCGTCATCAACATCGCAGATGGCAATGCCGTGTGGTTCTTTCCAATGAGATGTGAGGATCGTTGTGGTCCAGCCATTGGTCTTTGCGAAGAAGGTATCATGGGCCTTAATGGTGAGGTCGGATACTTGTATGATAGCGAGATCAAGAAAACCCACAATGGAGATACCTGGGCAGCCACGGCCTCTGACCCCTTCACTTGGGGCGGTAACGTCCGTGCACTGATTGGGTTGGAGACGGTATCAGGCTTGCGGTATGTGGTGTTTCGCGGAGCGGGTGTACCTGCAGCCCCAGCCGAGTGCGCCTATTCTGATGACTTGGGTGTCACTTGGACCAATATATTCGTTGGAGCGGTGAATGGCCAGTTCGTCAATGACGTAGCCATTTGCGGGGCCAAGATAGTGGTATGTTGCTCTGGTGGATACATCTACAAGTCCGAGAACTCTGCACAGACCTGGACCGTAGTAGAGGCAGGGGTGGAAACTATCCAAGACCTCAATGATATCGTCTTCTACGACGACAAGAGTGGGTACTGCGTTGGGAATGCCGGCAGCTACCTGTGGACAGTGGATGGTGGGGAGACTTGGAGCATTGGAGCTGATCCAGCTGGCGGCGCTAACCTATTGGCTGTAGCAGTCAACGACAAGAACCACGTATTTGTCGGTACCAACGATGCACGCCTGATGCGTACGGAAGATGGCACCGACACCGTCCCAGTATGGGAGGAATGGTTGAACTTGTCTGCAGGATCCATTGACTGGATAGAGTTCGATACCAACCAGTACATTGGGTTTCTCATCCATAATACTGCCGCTCCACGTGGATACGTATACCACTCCGAGGATGGCGGTGCAGACTGGACTGTAGTGACTAACCAGCCAGCCAATGCAGGGCTGAATGACGGGCACGTTTGCGATGCTAACCACGCGGTGGTAGTTGGAAATGTACACGATGCAACGACGTTCGTTGCCAAGGTGCAACCGTCCACCGTCTAAGTGTAAAAGGGGGGGACTATGTCCTTCATTGACCATTTCTTACAAATAGTAGTAACTGATAATGGCACTAAGGTATGGACAAGGGGAGTACCTCCATATACTCTTAAAGACGTATATGTAGAGTACCCCCCTCCATCACCTCCAATCGTCACGCTAGAGTCTGAAGCTGGTAGTGAACGTAAGATGGCATTGCCAGGCAGTCCAGAATACCTGGCCTACCAAGATGAGACGAAAGCGTGGAGAGTACGAGTTGATAAGGGCCTGGTGGATCACCACCTGGACTACGGAGTTGTAAAGTGGCAATTTCCGTGGGATGATGAGATTACCCAAGACGCGCCAGAAGATTGGGAAGTACCAACTAGGATAGCCAAGTACCATCCCAATCCCACAGTAGAGGAGCGTAGGGTCCTATTCATTAAGGCATGTATCCTGGTCACACAGGAAGACATCGAAGCTGTAGACGTCATACTCTATGCTATTAAGCCTGTTGAGAAGAAAGATGTAGAGGCTGCAATGGTCCCTACTTTATCCAGGTAGGAGGACGGCCACCCGAACCTGGACCAATGAGTAACGTCTCATTTAGTGCTCAATGCTCGGAGGAACTGGCCGCCAAGGAATGGGGCATAGCACTGGATGCATGGTACGCCAAGCCATATGATGTTCGTTGCCAGATGATGGCGACGATTACTGGGGGCAGCAAGATAGAGGGACTGATGTATAGGAGTATGCGTAATGAGTGAGCAAACTCCCACCCTTGGAGTAAGGGCTGTACTGGATGATCAAGAGTTCCAGCAGAGCTACAAGCGAGTGGAGGCAGCCCTCAATAATATAGAGCAACATACCAAGAAGATGGCCAGTACCAGCCAGCAGTCGCACGCTAAGGCCGCAAATGCGGCTACGTCATCGACTGGTTCGCGTATTACCTCTTTGATACGGTTGCGCAGGCAGATAATGACCTTCACCTTTTTCATTAAGATGGCATCTGCTGCGGTGGTCCAGTCGTATGAATTCATGGCAGAGGGCGCAGAGAATGCAGCCTCCAGGATGGGAGGCAGGGCCATGGCCAAAGAGGCAGAGGTCAATCTAGGTCCATTGGTCCGTACTATTGTAGATAGCACCAATGCGGCTATGTCAGCCCAGGAAGCCTTTGCAGTGGCCAACGCTGGCATATTGGAGGACCAAGGTCGATTCACGGATAAGTATGCAGAGTTGTGGGAAGCTGCTAGGGTAGCAGCCGTAACTGGTGGTGGGGAAGCAGAAGATATCTTCAAGAGCCTGGTCCAAAGTATGCAAGAGGGCACTGGAGAGGCCGCAGACGGGGCCACCAAGATATTCAATCTGCAAGCAGCGTTACAAGAGTATGCAGCCTCCATAGGCAAGACCGTGGATGAGTTAACTCATGGAGAGGCTGCGCAAGCTCAGTATAATGCCATCATGGGGAGGACCACCGAGCTGCTAGACTCTGGAGCCAGGGCAGCTTTGGATGAAGTTGAGAGCTATAAACAACTCAGCGCCTCTTATACAGATTTTAAGAATGTACTATCGACTGTACTACAGCAAACTGGATTACTGAACGTGTTCACTAAGGCCATGCGGACCTTTACTCAGGAAGCTGTTGTATTGGGTACTATTGTAAGTACCGTGGTGAGTTCCTTTGCAAGAGCAGGCACTCCCAGTGGAGGTATGGCCGACCTTGTACAGCAATGGATGGGTGGTGGGTTCGAGGAGGAACTGGCCAAGAACAGGGCAAAGGCCCTGGAGGCTCTTGGATTCTTTGAGGATGAAGTATCACCTGAAGAGAGGAAGTACAAGGCTACAGAATTTGAGGAGCCCAATTACGAACCCATAGTCAAGCAGCTCATCAAACGAGAAGAGTTATTTGAGAAGCATAGCGAGAACATCGAGAAGATCAATCTCAAGCACCAGCAGAAGTTGGAAGACATTCAGCTGCGATATACCAATGAGGTAAGCCGAGTGGAGCGTACAGCTCTGCGTAATCGTGAGCGATCCATACGGGCCCATGCTTTGAAGGTGGAGGATGCCACCATTAAGCACCTGAGTAAGGTCGCGGATATGAATGCCAAGTACCAACTCAAGTTAATACAAGATACCCGCAAGTTCCAGATTGATCAGATACAGAACGAACGGCTATACCAATACGAGCGTAGTTTATTGGTAGCTGAGGGAGATGTACTAGGTATTGAGGACTTAGATGCTCGGTATGCGTTGGAGAAGCAGAAAGACGAGGAGAACTTTACAGATAAACTATTATCTGGCCAAGAAACTCATAGCCAAAAGCTGTCACGGGAAGAGGAGCAGTTCAAAGAGAGTATGGACCAGATGATACGTCATCTGGAGGCTCAACTAGAAGAGATCAATATCAGGGAGCAAGACCAACTCGACGATGCAGAGTTACGTAGGCAGCAAGCCAGAGAGGCAGCGGCGCAGGACTTGATCCAGCAATTGGAGAACGAACAGTCCAGGCACGAAAAGTCACTAGAGCAATGGAACCAATACTGGACTGAGGTAGCCCGTCAAGCCAAGATAGGATCAGCTGAAGTCGTAGCTATCTTGGAGGAGTTCTTTGGTCCTACAGGAGAAGCAGAAGCTATCCTGGATGACTATATGGCCAGGCATCAGTTGAAGGAGGAATACACTTCTCGCGTGGCTGGCATAGTCGGCCCAGGTGGTACCACTACTAGTGACTTACCTTGGGAGGAGACTCCAGTGGGAAAGGCTTATGGCGACTCTGGAATAGTTAGTAGTCCCACTCTATTTAGGGCAGGTGAGAGTGGACCAGAAAGGTACTCCTTTGAGCCAATGACGACTATTGGAGCTAGCATGTCCCTCAGTTGGCAGGGTGGTGCTATTCCAGTACAAGGTTCGGGCGGTATGGAGGGAATGGACTTGTCGGGAGTGGGAGATGCTATAGCACAAGGTTTATTGATCGCCATCATGGGGCAAATGAGGAGAGCATAATGCCTAGGGGAATTGTATTTGCCATTAACCGAATAGGAATGCCCTCTCCAGACGAGGAAGTGTGGGCCCATAATGTATTGGGAGAGGATTTGACTGGACTACAAAAGCGTAGTGCCTATAGTAGGTTGGAGTGGCGCAGGACTGCAGGAGAGCGTTGCGACTTGGACTGGTTCGACTACGCGAATACGGTGTTAATCAGCCTAACCACTAGACCTGATGGATCACTAGATACTCATGAGACCTATACCGATGCCATATGTAAGTCCGTAACTATGAGGCATCGTAGGGGGGTGGGGAACGAGATAGTGGCTACTTTCTATGTGAACCTTAATGAGGTGGTCGTATGACCGATCCGTTCAGTGCTGGGTTAGTGGCCAACCTTAATGGAACCACACACGCTGGGAAGTTTCGGGCTGTGCAGGGGCCTGCCGTATCCCCCAAGTTCTTTTGCTGTATATCTGGTAATACCGTAGGAGTGGATAAGGACCCTGTACCAGTTATAATGATGTCGGCCCTAATCGTATGCATAACTGAAGCTATCACTTTGGACTACTCTCAATCCTGGTCCCCCACCGACACTATTGCTACTTGGGATGTAGACTGGGGAGACGGGCAAGCGTCCAATGGTGCTTGGCCTGGAGCTGGATCAATTGCCCATCCACTTGGAGGGTATGCCGCAGCGGGAAAGTATGATGTCACCCTCACATTGGAGGATACAATAGGGGCAACCAATACCTCTGCGGTGCAAGTCCTAGCACAAGATTGCATGGATCCAGATGAGCCTGAAGAGATATTTCCACCTGCACGCTGGGCTAATACGGACTATCTTGGAGGTATTGCTGGAGGCAGGGATTTTGTATGGCGCAACCCAGATGTACTGGGAGCGGGACTATGGTCAAAGGTGGAGACCGACCAGTTATCAGCTGCCCATATTAAGGATATCCGTATCACTAGGCTGCCTACTGGGCTGGAGTATATGTATGTCGCACGGATGGATGGTATATACGGATATAATGTCCCACCTTTCGAGGGAAAATGGACCAAGTTCCAGGATGTAGAAGATTTGATGACTGCTGCAGGTGCCAGTATTCTAGTATATGATTCTACCCAGACGATAACCTCCCTGGCATTCGTGGAGACTAAGCCAGGGTGGGGATATGCATATTGGAGGGCCAATCATATAGTCTCCCCATTCCTGGGAGCAGATGCAGTTTGTGGAGTAGCCTTCACCCGCAATGGCTGGCAGAGTATATCGTGGTCGGTTATCATTGATACCATGGTAAGGTCGTTTGGAGATAGCCAACACTTTGCAGATGGCACTGTGGCGGTCGTGCAGGAGTTGGGTGGGCAAGTAGCTTTTGCGTCTGTAGGAAAGACGGATATGTCTGTTCCTGAGGAATTTACCAGATTATATCGTACCAGTAATTATGGGGCATCATGGGGATTGGTAGACGAGTATATAGATAACAATACCTCGTATGTGGTAATACCTCATGCTTCCCAAGGATATGTATATTGGGGCAGTGGGGATGTACCATTGGGGACATACCGTTCTACTCAGTATGGGGCTGCTGGCTCCTTTGCCCAGATAAGTTTGATGGGTGGGATGATGAGTGCCAGCCCTGTAGACCCACGATACCTTATATTTGAAGCTGGGGGCATCAATACTCAGATGTACGAGCATATTCCAGGGGTAGGGGTACGTGCATATGGACCTCCTTGGCCAGCTGGTGCGGTATTGGGGTTCATAGTCACCGAGAGAAACCCAGACAATACCGTGCATGCAGTGATGCAGATGGGTGGACCCCCTGCCTTGATAAGGATGATGTACGACGATGGGACAGTCAATGTTGTAACTGGAGCATGGAATCCTGCAAGCTTCTCAACTGGAGCGATGGGCAGGCCAGAGGCGGAGGAGTACCTTGCCTAGATTAAATATCTCTGACAGTCTACAACTAGTCTCCATGGTGGGGAGGGCATCGCGTGGGGGATGGGAAGCCACCTTTAACGTGATGGGGGATACCAACCTCATAGACTTGCACCAGGAGATCACCTTTACAATGGACCCCATATTTGGTGGGGTTAAGTGGCCTACTCATTTGGCGTTCAATGGACACGCAGTTCCTAGGCAATACCACTTTGGGTTCGATGGCAGCCTCACAAGTATATTAGCACGCACCAGTGAAGCATTTCTAGAGAATGGATGGTTACAGGGAGTCCACTTTGTAGATGTAGATGCCGTTGGCAGGAGTAACTACCACCAGTTTGATAGCATTACTGGAGGGGCTCCGGAGAGGTTGACCCTGGGCAGATTAGTGCGTCATATACTGGGGTATTATGACTCATTGGGTGCAGACCCTATCACTAACCCAGATTGGGTAGCCCATTGTAACTTGGTTTATAATGCTACCTATAATCCACATGGATGGATTAGCCTAGATAATGTAGAAACGACTCCATGGGCTACTCCAGGAAACTTGGATGGTACTGCTCGTGCCCAACGCTATATTATCAGGGAGACTAGTAATTTGTGGGGTGCCATTCAGGCTATAGCAGTCAATGACCACTTTGTAGCCTATTTTGATAAGGAGAACGTGTTCCACTACGAACGTAACCCCATGTTCCAGGCAGTATTACCAGCCGTGGTAATGACCTTCACTAATACATTCTGTGCGGGCCGGCCACAAGTGGTCATTCGAGATAAGCGCCAAATCGACCAGGTTCGATACCACGCAGTCACCGACGATGCAGACACTATGCATGCGAGCTGGCCAGTATCCCCTACACACTCTTATGGCCAAACTATAGATCAGAGCCGATTCAGATGTAATGATGTAGACCAGCTATCCTATTGGGCCAAGATCAGATACTATTGGGAGAATCGTCCCTACACTGTAAAGTGGCCAGCCCCTGGGCTATGCGGTTTATTGTTTGAGTTGTATGACCGTGTAGCTATTACTTATACAGGCACCGATGAGAACGGAGTGGACATCGACTGGACAGACCAAAAGTTTTGGATAACGGATATAAACGTTACCCCTGGAGGGTTCTTAGGGGGTAGCACCTGGCTTACGTTGGAGGCAGAAAATGCCATCCCTTAGATGGTCACCAGATGAAGATACGTTGCAAGCCGTTACTAGGTTTATCGAGTCGATGCATGACCACCTGCCAGACATACTACAAATGGCAGAGTTTATTCAAGGGTGTATTGTAACCGACCTGAGCCCGTATGCACCAGGGGTCTTGACGTTTCCGCGTCTTATCCAAGTACAATTGCGTGGCGAGTACATCACAGATGTCCGATACCGTGAAGACCTAGGACTGGAACTGGGTGATACTTGTATCGTTGTACGTTTCCGTGAAGGGGAACAGTACGAGATATATAGCGCTGGAGGGTCCACTGGTGGAGGAACTGTGGGATTGTGGCCTGGTGAAGCGACAGACCCACATGGATTTGAGAATAGGATAGACAGTGCCATTAGTTTTGTAAATGGTACACGAACCTTTGCTATCACTGGTACATACAACTTTTGGAACCAAGGTAACAAGTTTATTGGTACTGGTGATAGTGGTATAGTCCCAGCATTCACCGATTGGTATTGGTACTATTATGATACCAATGGACTATTAGATGTAAGCACCTCTCCTGTAGTGATGAACTCCCGAACCTTTGTAGCCTATGTATATTGGAATAACACACTTAGTGAGGGGGTGCTATTCGAGGAACGTCATGGTATATCCATGGACTTTGCTACTCACTACTATCTACACAATACTATAGGTACCAAGGTACAATGGGGATTTGATATTGGAGGATATACCTTAAAGCCTGCAGTACCAGCCGATGCCGACAATACCTATAGTATATCCACAGGCTACCTAGCTGATGAAGATATATCCATATTCAAGGCTGCCCTACCAGATAATGGCCCGTACACTATATGGCATAGGACTGGGGTTGCTGGAGTATGGAGATGGACTACTGGATTGGCCGTGCCATTTATAAATGGAGTAGGAACGTACATCCAATATAACCAGTGGACAGGGGCTACCTGGCAGATGACGACTCCTGCGGCCAGTGAATACATCAACTACTTTGTATTTGTGACTATGTCCACTAATGCCGATCATAGACATATAATAGTTCCAGGGCAGCATGCATTTGCCAACTTGGACGACGCTTCCAATGAGACGCTGGGGGACTTGGTTGTAGGGGAGTTCCCTGTCCTAGAAACTGGTACCTTATACAGGGTCACATATAGGACATCCAATGGCTATGTTAGTACAGGCAAGTGCCGTATAGAATTGGTTACCTCTCTACTTGGAGAGTCCAGTGTAAGTATAACCAATCTCACCCCACCTACATCCCACGCAGCATTGGCCGACCGAGACCTAGCTAATCAGCATCCAGGTGATGCTGTATTTGTAGATATTACTGGTTACTCTGGTATACTCAATGTAGTAGGACTAGATGACGTTCAAGCAGCCATGGATACATTGGATGCCCAAGCATGCGATAAGGATGCCGCTGAGACTATATCGGCCCTCTGGACCTACGATGCAGGAGTGGTGATAGATGGAGGGGCCATCTTCAATGAGCCAGGTGCAGACGTAGATTTCCGCGTTGAGAGCGACACAAAGACGCACGCGCTATTCGTGCAAGGGAGCGATGGTAATGTGGGGATCGGTACGGCTGCCCCGGCAGCGCTAATCCATGTACTAGGAAACGACGCAAATGCAGGGGCACTTATATCCGCTGGCAAAGGCAACGCTGGAGGCTATGACGCCACCATTGCTGGTGGTTTTTGGGCGGGTGTTTCCATGCAGCCATTCTCAAACATCACTGATGATACAAACGGTTACTTTGGTGGGTACATGTTCGCTGGCGTGAATGTAGTGGCAGGCAAAACATTGTCCCAGCTAGCGGGCATGTATGTGGATGTTCCCACTAAAACCGGTACAGGGACGATCGATTATGCATACGGACTATATGTGAATGCTCCAACGATTGGCAGTGTCAATGTTGCGGCATACCTGGGTGGCAATGTCGGTATTGGCACTGCTGCACCAGGTAGTTTGCTGGAGTTGAATCTAGCTACAGAGGATCTAGAATTTGTGGATGCTGGAAGTGTGGGTGCAACGGAGCAAGACTGGATACAAGTCAAGATTGGTGGTGTGACTGGATACATTCATGTATTCCCTGGAAAGTGAGGTATAGAGATATGGTAACATCAAAGACATGGACGGCACGTAATCTGAAGCTTAAAACATTGAAGATACTACGAACTGTAGTGGAAGAGGTGCCAACGATTCATTTTGAGCAGCGTTATGACTATACAAATGAAGATGGCACTATTCTACAGGAGGTGCCTGGAAAAAGGCTTGTAGAGGATATTACCATATCGGATATCCCCTCCAACGTCCTATCTGCCTTGTCTGCAGTGGATAAGTGGTTATATAATAGGTGCCTTGAGCAGGAGGAGATGGCATGAGCAAGGATGTACAAGTGAGGGCAGAGGAACTATCAGCCCTAATGGACCTAGCATGGAGGGCACCAATGAAGCCAGCAGAGGTCTTATGGTTGAGGAGTATCTCAGAACGTATAGCTGCCATCGCAGAGGCACGCACTCAATCGACACACGTGAAAGAAGAGGAGTAATAATATGGAACGGTTTTGGGATGAGTTCAATAGGAGTACCATTACTAGTGGATTATTGGCGATCATCATCTGGGGAGTCATTGGATACTTGGCTATAACTGGCCAACCCATTCCAGATGCCTTGATAGGGGCAGGCAGTATGATCGTGGGGTACTTCTTCAAGTCCAAGAGCGACAGTCAACTGACTCGGATGATGAAGGATATCCAAGCCCACAACACAAGAGAATGCAACCACTTGGATAGACTGCCCCCACGATAACATGGCAAGAAAAAAGGGCATCCTATATAGGGTGCCCTTTCCTAGTAGCCTGCACACACCGCAATTCCTGGCGTGTGCTAGTCTAATGGTCGTCTATTACTAGCCAGTAACCACAGCCCCAACATGACCAGTACGGCAATGCCAAACATGAAGATGGCCCTGGCACATACTATGGCCCCTGGTTCC
>Ga0114919_10003636_pt1 | contig 12409 bp, 14 predicted proteins | sample BlataG_FD_88682 | JGI IMG/M metagenome (GOLD analysis project Ga0114919, IMG submission 88682) | Deep subsurface microbial communities from Black Sea to uncover new lineages of life (NeLLi) - Black_00105 metaG | ecosystem: Environmental > Aquatic > Marine > Oceanic > Sediment | place: Atlantic... | reverse complement strand
GCTTCTTGAGAAACTCCCTGCTGAGCACGCCCATGGGGCATGCACAGCCCTCCAATGATTGGAGAATTTTCCCGATGCACACCAATTGTAGGTTATCCTTAGTCATGATATGCTCTGGAGGGATATCATCGACCTTTATGCTATCTTGCCTCATTACCCTCATTCCTTCCCCTGACTCACCTGAGGAAAATCCATTTCTCAGACTTCTTTGGACCTTCCTTTTGCCGCCCACAAGCTCCATCAAAGGGACAGGTGGCTGGTCAAAACCAAGCATCCTGAATAGCCCTGAATTTGACTCGTCCGAGTCGACGACCAGTACCCGGTAGCCCCTGGTTCGCGCTTCATTGACCAACAGGGTAACGATAGTACTCTTGCCACTCCCCCCTTTACCACACACTGATATCTTCATTTACTCCTCCTGTACCCATATCTTGCCAACTTGGTTCCCTGATAATTTCGATATTTGATTTTGAGGCATTGAGGAGACCAATCTACTCACACCATATCGCTCGCGTCTTTAGCACACTCTTGGCAATATCCCTCAATAAGGAGCTCAACTTTTGTAAGGTTAAAGCCATGCTCGTGCTTGAGCGCTTCTATTATTTTTCTAATGAGAGGGCTCTCAAACTCTATGACCTTACCGCAAGACGTGCACACCAGATGTTGATGTTCGGCCGAGTCTTTCATCTCATAATGGCAGTATATCTGCCCAAGTCTCCTCTCCTCGACGAGGCCCAACTCCTTGAACAATTGCAGGGTGCGATATACCGTAGCCAGGCTTATGGACTGATTTCTCCTGCTGGCCCGCCTGTACAATTCCTTGGCGCTTATATGTCCGCCTGCTTTCTTAATGAGGCTTAAGAGTAGCTTGCGCTGAGCAGTTACTGGCCTGCCTTTAATTTCATTTTTGATTTTGCGAATGTTTCTCATTCTCATATCAAAACCTAAACCACTTTTCTCTCCTACTGTCAACTATTTTCAGTAAATTTGTTAGGCTTAAGGATATTATTTACAAGGAGGAAACGGATCTCCTTGATCAACGAAAACATACCATCCCTTACCATGTGTTACCATTGACAGAGCAATGTATCTCTGTTATCTGTGGTATACACGATTACCAGTGGTTCTCAGTTTACGGATAGAGATTATGAAGGCATTCGGACCAGTTCCATCAAGGCGATTGGGTCAAAGTTTGGGGATAAACAACATACCCCCCAAGGTTTGCACCTACTCCTGTGTCTACTGCCAAATTGGGAAAACACAACACTTGAACTGTGAGCGACGGGCATTTTTTCACCCAGATGATTTGGCACGGGAAGTCACGGAAAAGGTTAACGAGCTCAGAAAAAGGCAGACAAAGATAGATTATTTGAGTTTTGTTCCGGATGGGGAGCCAACCCTGGATATCAACCTAGGTGAGCATATTGAACGTCTCAAGCCACTCAACATAAAGATCGCGGTTATCACGAACGGCTCTCTCATCACCATCGAGGATGTGAGAGCAGACCTACAAAAGGCAGATCTGGTTTCATTAAAATTAGATGCTATCAACAGAAAAGCCTGGCTCAAAACTGATAGGCCACACAAGTCACTGGATATGAACTCAATACTGCAGGGGATGCTGGAATTCAGGGCCAACTTTAGCGGTGAGTTAATCACCGAGACCATGCTGCTTAAAGGAAAAAATGACAGCGTTGAGGAAATAAGACGGATTGCTAAGTTTTTGACCTCACTACGTCCAGAGAAATCCTACATTGCCATCCCGACCAGACCACCGGCAGTAAAGGGCGTGACGCCTGCGAGTGACCACGTCCTTAATCAAGCTTACCAGATCTTCAAGGAGACCTTACCTCACGTGGAATATCTCATCGGGGCCGGGGGAAGTGAATTCGGCTTCAGCGGTAACGTTGAAGAAGACCTGCTGAGCATCACCTCGGTTCATCCGATGAGAGAAGATGCTGTCAAGCAATACCTAGAAAAGGCGGGAGCAGATTGGCGAGTAATAACCAATCTCATAAAAGTGGGCTCTCTGGTAGAATTGGAGTACCAAGGAGAAAAATTCTACCTGAAAAAATTACCCGGGAAATTCTGACTTTTATGGTAAGCACCGGGACCCGTTTTCAATTTTCACTGCAAAGAAACCTCTTTTTCAACAGTGATTATGGCCTCCTGGGTAATCGTGACGGCAGTCTTCTACTCCAGTGATCTCTCCTCTTAAATAGGCTTCGAGAACATTTCCAACATTCCCGGTTGCTCCACTTACAGCTTCAATCCCTAAACTAGTAAACATATCAATTGCCCTTGGCCCCATACCCCCAGCAATCATGACATTTACTCCCTGTTCATTGATGAATTGAGGCACCATTCCAGGGGCATGGCTATTGTAATAGGGGTTATTAACATTTTCAGTCTTCACTATTTCAAGTTCTTCAACCTCTACAATCAGATAGTAAGGGCAACGGCCAAAGTGCTGGCTGATCTGACCAGTGAGTCCCTGATTATCCTCAGTTGCTAATGCTATCCTTCTCATTTTTTCACACCTCTTTCATTAGTTTTTATTTCTTGTGCGCTTTGCTGGAGACTCATGCCTGACCCTCATTCATGACTAACCTGTATCCAGGTCAAACCGAGCAGCCAGCTTTTCCCATATCTCCACAACCGCTTGGGCGGCTTGGGATCTCCCATCATATTCGATGATGGTCTGCTTTTGAACCATGGCCTTGGTGAATGATGGATCAAACGGGATCCTTCCCATTATAGGCAATGCCCTATCCTTGGCATATTGTTCTATTGCCACAGTCATATCCGGATTAAGGTCGAATTTGTTTATGCAAATGCTGGCAGGAATCCCAAAATGGTTGGCTAACTCAACCACCCTGTCCATATCGTGCTGGCCAGAGAGGGTCGGTTCAGTTACAATGAGTACAGCGCTAGCACCGGCTATCGATGCAATAACAGGACAGGCCAGTCCAGGGGGCCCATCAGTGAGAATAAGGCTCAAGCCCCTCTCCTGTGCGAGCTCTTTGGCCTCCTTGCGGGTTAGCGTTACCAGTTTTCCGGAGTTGTCCTCAGCAATACCAAGTCTGGCATGTACCATGGGTCCAGCGCGGGTCTCTGATACAAACAATTCACCACAGGTCTTAATGGGAAAATCTATCGCATCTTCCGGACAGAAATAGACACAGACCCCACATCCTTCACAGTCAATCGGGTTTACTTTATACTCCGAACTAATGGCATCGAAGCGACACAGCTCCCTGCACAGGCCGCATTCAGTGCACTTATCCAGGTTTATTACAGCCCTATGCCCCTCTTGAAAATCTTGCCTCTCTCTTATGTCCGGTTCCAGGATCAGATAGAGATCGGCAGCATCTACATCAGCATCACACAAAACCTTATCCTTGGCTAGAGATGCAAAGGCACCCACCAAGCTGGTCTTGCCGGTTCCACCCTTGCCGCTTATTACAATAAGTTCTTTCATGGTAATTCGGTTTTTATTGGTTTCATTGGTTTAACTTGTTTGGTTGCCAACGTGAGCAACCCACAAGACCAATGTAATAAACTAAACAAAGATAACGAAGAGTAGTTCATGTTAGCAGGAGTGTTGCCTGATCGGGAAATTGGAACCATTTGCTCCTTCATTCTATTCCTGACCTACGTGTTCCGTTATTTTTTCATAGAGGCGAATAAATTTCCCTTTCCAATCAGGCAATTCCTCTACCAGGAGCTTACCCCTCGAATAGGTCTCCGCTATCTGGCGGTCAAAGGGGATCTCCATAAGAATTGGAATATGTTCTTGCTCGGCATATTCTGTGACCTTGGTATCACCCAGATCTGAGCAATTTATTATAATGCCATGAGGAATGTTGAGGATCTTAACCATGCCAACGGCAAGCTTCAGATCATTAAGGCCGAATGGGGTAGGTTCGGTGACCAGGATCACAAAATCGGTGCCCTTTACTGAACTGATCACCGGGCATGATGTGCCTGGCGGGGCGTCAATTATGTTTATCTTGCCCGGTTGAATAGCAGCCCTGACCCTTTCAATCACGGGAACCGCCATCACCTGGCCAACAAAGAGACGACCAGCGGAAAATTCAAGGCTATCTCTGTGGCCTCTTTCAAAGACACCCATTTCTCTGTCTCTTTCAGTAATTGCATCTTCAGGACAAACCTCCACACATCCGCCGCAACTGTGACACAGCTCATCAAAGGTTAGGACAGTTTTACCAACCACCACAATGGCCTGGAACTGGCAAATATCCTGACATTGCCCACACAGGGTACATTTATCCCTATCCACTTCGGGGACTTTTAGGCTCACCCTTTCAGTGTAGTTGATCTCTGGCTGGATAAAGATATGGTCATTTGGTTCCTCTACGTCGCAATCAAGAAGGTTCACCCCACGGCCCAGGGCTACAGCCAAGTTGGTAGCTATTGTTGTTTTTCCGGTTCCACCCTTGCCGCTTGCAATACTTATAATCATTTCTAAGTGCCTAAAGTTATAAGACCCCAGTGCTTACTTACTCCCTACTATTTGGCATATGATTGCGACTTGGTAAGATCAGCAACCTTCTCTACAATCTCATTAAACATTTTTGTATAGGGCATATCCTTCTTATCCATCCATGCCATGCTCCCGCTATCACCCTCATTGACAATATCAGGCTCTAATGGGAGGCTACCCAGCAATGTGAGCCCCGCCTTTTTGGCAGTTATCATTCCACCATCTGTCTTAAAGAGATCAATGGTTTTCCCGCAGTGAGGACATTTTAAGCCACTCATATTTTCAATCAAACCGAGGATTTCCATATTGACCTGATGACAGAAATTTATCGATTTTCGAACGTCGGCAAGAGAAATCTCCTGAGGTGTGGTTACAATGATTGCTTTGGTGTCCGGTATAACTTGCGCAATCGTTAAGGGTTCATCTCCTGTGCCAGGGGGACAATCGATTATGAGATAGTCCGAATTACTCCAGGCAATGTCATTGATAAACTGCTTAATCACCCCTATTTTCAAGGGGCCTCTCCAGATCGTTGCAGTATCCTTGTCTCCAAGGAGGGACTCTATTGACATAACCTCCATATTGGGCAAATACTTCAGAGGAGTTGCTTTGTTACTTTGACCAGCCGACAGTATCTGTCCCGTAAGGCCTAGGAGCCGGGGAATACTCGGACCGTGTAAGTCCACATCCATCAGCCCCACCTGGAAGCCTTTCCTGGCCAGCCCAACCGAAAGATAGGCAGCGATAGTGCTTTTGCCAACACCACCTTTTCCACTCATTACTAATATCTTGTTTTTGAACTCCTTAAGCTTTCCCCTTATCTCTGCATCCTGGGCCTCCATCATGGCCTTTTTGCGTTTCATTTCTTCGTCTTGTTGCATTATGGTATCTTTTCCTCTGCAAAGTTTGTTGAGTAGTTAAGACGTTAGGTAGTTGAGTTGTAAATACCAAACCACTCAACCACTTAACTACCCAACTGTTTAACCTTTTCTAACAATAACCATATCCCCTTCATGGCATCCAATATCATTGGCAATTACTGGGCACTTTGCCTTTAGGAGAAAAAAGATCATTTTTTGCTCATCGCTCAGCGTTTCGTAATTCCCTTGGCCCTTGGCTATTATCAGATCAGCCTCAAAAAAAAGCCTTTTAAATTCCTCTGAACATTCCTCTACAATTGTTCCCGGGACATCTGATCCATTATCGACCACTGCAGCCAGTTTATCGATGCCTGCCATTTTGGCGTCATCTTTTAGTGCATCATTTATCGTTGGGGCACCTCTAACAACAAATGTTATAGGATACCCATTTAATTCCTCTATGAGCAATCTATCAAAGAAAACCTCGCCAGCATTATCACCTAAGTAGAGTATATTTGAGGCCTTCCCGATTTCCTCTTTGAGCTCATTGATAGCGCCTTTGCTAACCGGCTGATCAAGACATTGGTAAATCGTCTCTTTTATCTTCTCCCCAGCTATATAATCTCCCTGCCCGCAATCAATGATATTGCCGGCTATAGCCAACCTCACCGCAGTTTCAAAGGGATTTGCTGAGCTTTTTATAAGCTCCTTAAGGGCCGGCATCAGCTTCATAGCTGATGTATTTGAAGCTTTCTTAATCTCAAGATAGGGATCATTATTTCCACTTAAGAGCTTAACAATCCTGTGAATATCTCTCCCTATAAAGGGAGGAGTTTTATCAAAAGGCTCATTGGCCAGCCTGAAAATAACCTGTTTTAATATCCGTTCCCTGATCTTTTGATCATCAGTAACCAAGCTCGCAGCCTCAAAGGCCTGCCTGACAAAGCAGGGAATACACTCTAATCCTATTTTCAATCTCTACAGCTCCTTCGGCACTTGTCAGTCAACTTCGGTAACAGTGATAGCATCCTGTTCGCAGACCTCTACACAGCTTTCACACCCGATACATTCATCTGCATTAACAGGAACTGATTTTTCATCCTGCATTTCAAAGACATCTACAGGACAAACATCTACGCACTCATCGCAGCCTATGCATTTTTCTTGATCAATTTCTACCTTGTACATATCCCAACTCCTTCTCCATTTGGCGTGTAATGACGAGTAACAGATAATCCTTTCCTTAGAAATGTCAAGGTCTTTTTATCAAGCCAACAGATCGCTGTACTTGGCAGGCGGCTACTTGGTCGCTTTCTCTAACTCCTTGATCCTTGCATCTATCTGGTCCATCTGCTGCTTTAGCATCTGAGCCTGGTCCCTTAAGTAGTTTATCTCCTGGTCTGGGGCCATAGGTGGACCAAAAGGTGACATACCTGGTGTTCCAAATCCCCCAGGTGGTGGGTAATTAGGTTGACCAAAGGGTGACATACCTGGTGTTCCATACCCTCCCGGTGGTGGGTAATTAGGTTGACCAAAGGGTGACATACCTGGTGTTCCATACCCTCCCGGTGGTGGGTAATAGGGCATCTGCCCCATACCTCCATAGGGATAACCCCACTCCCCTGTCATAGGATAACCCATTCCCATGGGCGGCCCCCAGGGAGAAGGCCAATCTGCATATGGGTAATATCCGTAATACATATCCGTCTCCTTTTCTTAAATTATTTGTTATTAATAAGTATAACCATATCTTTAGCCCACTTACATATTACATACTATAAGGGCCAGAATATAACTAACTCATATTCCTTTTAGACCTTATTTTTGATCTTAAGAGAGCAATCCTGGCAGATACTCCAAGACTGCTCTCAAGACCTCATTACCGAGTTTACCACCATCCTCTTCCCATTCCTCTACCCGGGCCAAATCCTCTACCACCGCCAAATCCTCGACCACCGCCAAATCCTCTACCACCGCCAAATCCTCTACCAAAGCCATAAGGCCCGTAAGGAGAGGCTGCATAGGGAGTAGAGTAACCAGCTCCATAAGGTGGCACATAACCCGTACCGTAAGGAGTGCCATAAGGGTATGCCCCTCCAAAGGCAGCTCCTCCCCCAGCATACGAGGGATTACAAAATCCCCTGGCTCCTCCGGTCATAGGACCCATTCCTCTGGGTCCGGTTCCATCAAATCCTGGCATATCGTTCACCTCCTTTCTGTCTCTTTGTTATGGAAAGTTAGTACCTCTTCTTCTTCTACCTCTACCCCGACCATGCTGTCCAGCAGGGCCTTTGCCCCAAGGGCTGGCACAACCGGGCATAATAAATTGCATATCGAACAAATTTCCTTTTAAAAAAGCCTGTAATATATCCTCGACCTGGCCAGATATCCAGGGAATCAACTTAATCCCGGCAGTTGTGATCATGTAGGCAAGTGGTCTTGATATAGCTCCACAAATGAGTGTATCTATTCCCAGCCCGGTAAGCCGTATAGTCTTGCTGGGAAGAAAATTTTCAGTGATATCTGTCTCAAATCTGGAACATTCACCCTCTTCCTCTACCTTCACCACTAACAATCTTGATGCCGTATCAAAAACGGGAGAAACCCTTCCATTCCATGTTGGTATGGCAATCTTCATTCTTGCCTTTATGTCTCTTGGTAATGGAGGAATCTATTTTTCCAGATCCTTTATGCGGGATAGAATCGAATTAAGTTGATCCCGCAGGGCTTTTGCATCTTCCTTGAGTGCTCCAAGTTCCTGATCAGGGGATAAGGTAGATGGAGCTTGATTTGGCGCATATCCTCCCTGCATTCCCATGCCACGGCCCATTCCCATGCCTCTGCCCATACCTCCGCCCATTCCCATGCCACGACCCATACCTCCGCCCGTGCCACGACCCATGCCTCCGCCCATTCCCATGCCTGCGCCAGGAGAGGCACTTTGGCCGCCACCCATGCCCATTCCATAGTGATCCGGGACATTCGCTTGATTAGTGGGTGATAGCTCGCCTCTTTTATATCTCTCAATCGCCTCTCTAATTGGACCACTAACACCAACAATCACATCAAGGCCGGCTGCATTCAGGGTTCTACTCGCATTGGGGCCAACATTTCCGGTTATAACTACATTAGCGCCTTTGGAAGCGATAAATTGGCCTGACTGAATCCCTGCTCCTCCGCCAAGGGACATACTCTCGTTTTCAAATGCCTCAAAACTCATATCATCAGGGGCAACAATTAAAAAGTATGCACACCTACCGAATCTTGGATCTATCTCGGAGTCAAGATCCCTTCCTGTTGAACTAAAAGCTATTTTCATAAGTTATTTCTCCTTCCTTTTCTAAAATTATTATCTGCACCTTCTGTGCCATATTTGTGCTATTCTCATTAAATAGGATAACTCATTAATATTTATGATAATATTCAGTTGGTATGAAAAAATATGTGAAATACATGATACGCAAAATGTATTATTATTGCAACATAATCTACTCAATGTTTCAATATTGGAACATTTAATAGGTTCTAGCCAACCTGCGAAAGGCCTTTATGGTGGTTTCCTGCGAAAATAATCAAAAACATCTTTTGCTACTAGTTCAGCAATCCCTGGCACTTGCATTAGCTCTTTGAACTCTGCCTTGGCTATAGCGTCAATATCTCCAAAAAATCTAAGCAATAAGTTTTTTCTCTTTGGCCCAATCCCCGGAATTCTATCCAGCTCGGACCTTGTTAACTTTTTCTTCCTTCTTATTCGGTAATAACTCACAGCCCTCCGGTGCGTCTCATCCCTTATGCGCATAATAAGAGACAGGACTGGGTGATTGCGCGCAAGGTTAAGGGGGTTTTTCCTGTCTGGAAGATATATTTTGTCTAAAGTCCCCGGTTTTCCTCGATCAGCCTTTGCAATGGATATGACATCAGGTGGGTTCTCAAGACCAAGAGCACTTAACGTTTTTAAGGCTACTGCCAGATGACCCCTTCCACCATCTACAACAAAAAGGTCAGGTACCTTATCCTGTTTCAGTCTTCTTTTCATTCCCTCTGCAATCATCGCATAATCATCTATCCCCTCCACCTCTTTTATCCGGTAGTTACGATAGCCTGATTTCTGCGGTAGCCCTCCAACAAAAGCAACTATAGAGGCTACCGCAAGATCACCTTTGAGATTAGATACATCTATCGCTTCTATGTGTACTGGCTTGCTTCTTAAGTGCAACAATGGTTTTGCTTCCTCAAGAAGAGCAGACTGGTCAGTTTTTTGCCGTCTTAACAGTATATTGTCAGCGTTCACCACAGCCATGTTCGCAAGCCGTCTCTTAGCTCCCTTGGACGGAACCAAAATAGATACCTTTTTCCCAGCCATCCCCGTCAACCACTCAGAGATCAGTTTTCTGTCATCTATTGCATCTGATAGGATTATGTCAGGGGGAATAAATTGTTTCTCTCGGTAGTATTGTTTGAGGAAGGCCTCCAGTATTTCCCTTGAATACTCCCACGCTCCACCTATGGAATAACTCCTGCTTCCAACCATGGAACCACCCCGCAGCAAGAGAATCACCACCTCTGCTTCTTTACCTGAATGAGATAGTCCGATAATATCTTGATCCCTCATCTTGCTGGAAACTACTGTTTGCTTTTCCACGGTTTTTTCTATAGCCCTGATTTGATCTCTGACCATGGCAGCCTTTTCAAAATTGAGCTCTCTCGAGACATTTTCCATCACCTTCTTTAGTTTCGATATCAATTCTTTGTCCCGCCCCTCCAAAAATAACCTTACCTGATCAACTAACTCCTGATAATCCTCTCTGCTGACATCCATACAACAGGGTGCCAGACACCTGCCGAGCTGATAATTCAGACAAGGCCTCGACCGCTTGGGGATTTTCCTGGTAGTACATTTTCTCAAAGGAAAGATAGGGCCTATCAAGCGCAGAGTGGAGCGTACCTCTGACACAGATGGAAACGGGCCGAAATAGAGAGCCCCGTCATTTCTTATCCTTCGTACAATAGTCAAGCGAGGATACCTGTTATTGATATCCAGCTTAACGAAGGGGTAGTTGGCATCATCCTTTAGATCTACGTTATACCTGGGCCGATATTCTTTTATGAGATTCCCTTCAAGTATCAAGGCCTCAGTTTCCGTACCAGTTATGATATGATCTATTCTCTGGGCGTTCCTGATAATGTAAGATAACTTACGGGACTGATTACTGCCCTGAGTGAAATAGGAATTGATGCGTTTGTGTAAGTTTTTGGCCTTGCCAATATAGATTATCTTTCCAGACTTATCCTTGAAGAGATAAACCCCTGGCTTTTGAGGAAATTCTTTGATGGTATCACTACTCAGCATTGTTCAATCCCATCCACGAAGGCATCGCTTATTGCCAGTTGCCAATTGGCACGTGCTGAGGTATCGTGAGGGGCCGAAACATTCTTTGCCTATCAAAGCCTCATAACCTCCTTAGAGCCTGAACAATCACTCACTATTTTTATTCAAACACCTTTGAACCATGCCAGCGTATTGTATATTATATACTATAATTTTTTAAATTGTGGGTACCAAAGAAATTTTCTTAGTATTCCATGGAAAAATATATTAAAAACTAACGGGTCATTTTGATTGGTGAAGGGAACCATATCAGGAGATTCAAAGATGACATTACACCCAGAGAGGATCGATAACTTAAGGCCTGACCAATATCAGGACATACTGAAAAGATCACGCACAGATATCACCTCAATTCTTGACGAGGTACGGGAGATCGTAAAAGATGTCAGAGAAAATGGCGAACAGGTGTTCCTTGATTACTATAGAAAAGAATATAAATCGGATCTGACTCTAAAAGACCTGGAGGTCTGCAAGGAAGAGGTAGCAGAAGCCTACCGTCATGTTGACTCAAAAGTGATTGATGCCCTCAACCTTGCTGCCCAAAATATAACCAAGTTTCACCAGGCACAGATAGAAAGAGAGATGTGGTCTGTTGACATAGCAAATGGCATCTTGGCTGGACGGATGACCACGCCCTTGGAAAAGGTTGGTGTCTACATACCTGGCGGAAGAGCTTCGTATCCCAGCACTGTCTTAATGACCCTCTTGCCTGCAAAGGTAGCCGGAGTGAAGGAGATTATTGCGTGCTCCCCTCCTGGTAAAGGCATGGCCATAGCCCCCGCTACCCTCGTAGCTGCAGATATAGCTGGGCCGGTAAGGTTCTTTAAAGTGGGAGGTCCCTGGGCAATTGCCTCGATGGCCTATGGCACCAAGACGATTCCCAGGGTAGATAAAATAGTCGGGCCTGGAAACAAATATGTGACCGCAGCAAAGACTACCGTGTTTGGAGAGGTAGATATAGACTCACCTGCAGGACCCAGTGAGGGAATGGTTCTGGCTGACAAAACAGGAGATGCAGATCTGATTGCCATAGATCTCTTATCCCAGGCGGAGCATGATCCAGATTCAGCAGCTATCCTCGTAACCCCTTCAGATGACCTTGCAGCAGCGGTTTCTGAGAGTATCAACAAAAGGCTCCCCGAACTTCCTCGGAGAGAAATCCTTGATTCCTCCCTTGCAAGATACTCCTGTATTCTGATCGCCAGGGATATGGACCAGGCCATTGATTTTGTCAACGAGTATGCACCTGAACACTTAGAGATCATGACTCAAGACCCTTTCACTACCCTCAATAAGATCAGAAATGCAGGCTCTATATTTCTGGGGCCATTTTCACCCATATCGGCAGGTGATTATGCCTCTGGGACAAATCACGTCCTGCCCACCGGGCAGTCAGCACGAATGTTTTCCGGGTTATCCATCGATGATTTCATAAAGAAACCAACCTTTCAGTATTTAAGCAAGGAAGGGCTTTCTCTGCTAAGGGATGCGGTGGTTACCTTAGCGGAAGCAGAAGGACTTCCTCTTCACGCACAGGCAATACGAGAAAGATTCAGATAATCTTTACTTTTTTATTGAAGTCTGGGCATTTCTTTAATAAATGATTGAATCGTGAAACACAATTACAAACAATTCTAAGGAGGTAGAATATGG
>Ga0114919_10003634_pt1 | contig 12414 bp, 14 predicted proteins | sample BlataG_FD_88682 | JGI IMG/M metagenome (GOLD analysis project Ga0114919, IMG submission 88682) | Deep subsurface microbial communities from Black Sea to uncover new lineages of life (NeLLi) - Black_00105 metaG | ecosystem: Environmental > Aquatic > Marine > Oceanic > Sediment | place: Atlantic... | reverse complement strand
TCATACAATTCTATATAATCTTCTTTAATAAAATAATGACTATAACTTCTGTACGTATGTACATTTTTGGATGCAGGAACATCTTTATCTAATCCGATAGGCCTATCATTAATCATTCTAGATATATAAGGACTAACAATTATATCGTCTTCATCTTTATAGGGCTCTAAAAGTTTTAATAACTCATCTCGTTCTTTTATATCTATATAATTATGAACTTCAGCTTGAGTTACAAAAGTCACAACTTGTTCTTTAGTAGCATGGTATTTCCACTCATAATCTTTTAATTTACTGAGACTTGGATCTACAAATATATGAGTAGCATCTTTAAACTTATTAGTAGTTTTAGAAGCATTATCTAGTAAAAGATTTTTTAATTTTACTCTAGGAACATTAGCACCCGCACCAATATAAAGAACATTTCCAATATTTGGAGTATAACTATTTTCTGATATAGAATCTGTAGTATTACTTAATACTTCTCCATCATAAGTATACACATAACTGTGCTTACTACTATAGTAAAGATAGTCTACTTCTCCCGACCTATGATCCATACTTGAATCAAAGCAATTTGATAAATTTAATATTTTCTTTGTCATATTTTTTTATTTAGTACTCATTTGTAAAACATTTTGGTCTAGCATCATCTTAGAAAACTTAGCTTTATGACCACCTAATAATTCTTTTACTATATAGTATTTTAAATCTTCAGTAAAAGTGTTAAATTTAGTCGTAAGCTTAATTAATCTATTAATCATTGATTCAGGAACATGCCCTTCAGAAGCAGTACGCAAACAATAATTAATTAATCTAGTAGCTAAGACACTTGCTATGTCAGCACGATATGTATCATTAACTCCGACACATTGTTCAAGAGCTTCTAATAACTCTTTCTCATCTTTTTGAATTAATTCTTGAGGAGTAAGGATCTTATCTAGCTGATTATTAATAAACATAACAAATAAACTTGCTGCCTCTGGACCAATAGAACCTTCGCCTACCATTTGTATAAGAGGCAATTCTTTACTAAAGTCTTTGATAGAACTAATAGAGTTAAAGAATGTAGTAATAGACCTAGGATTAATTTCTTGAGTTATTACTTCAGGATGCATTAATAAGAAATTAATGCAACGACCATCTATTCTTACATTTTCTGCCCATCGTGCCCATACATTAGCATCAAACTTAGTTTCAATAGATATGAAACGAGTTTTCTGCGCATTATCTAGACTAGTAACATTATAGTCACCATTGTCAGGATTAGTAGTCAGAATAACATGCCAGTTTCTAGGAAGTCGCCAGCTAACATATTCTTGTTTATCTATCAATTCCATACAAGCTTGCATAAATCTATGATCAGCACGAGTATAGTCATCTAGAACCAAGAAACCGCCTTCACCACGACCCTGAATCCATTCAGGTGCAGCATGAGACATTCTTTTGTCTACAACTTTATAGCCTTTCTTGTTAGCAGTATCAATTTCTTGCTCAGTAATCCATAAAGATTTACCCTCGTTATTTTTAACTTGGAATTCTTTGACAGGAAAACCTACTAAGTCACCTAACTCTTCTAACTGTGCTAAGTTTAACTTTACTACTTGCATATCAAGCTCACTGCCTAACTGCATAATAGCAGAAGTTTTACCAAGACCAGCTTCGCCTTCAATATTTACAGCAACAGGAACTTTACCGTCTTCCTGTATATGTTGGTTATTGTTTACCATATGTTTGATGAATCCTTTTAATTCATCTACGTTTAATTGTAATTGATTCATTAGTATTTAATTTTATAATTCTAATTTTATCTTAAGACCAGGTAGGTCTTCATTAATTTCTGATTCTTCCGAGTGAACCCATAAAACTCTAGCTCTAGGATTTACGCTTGTACTTGCTTCACCATCGGTAAAATATATAAGACTAGTATAACTAGTATTCTCATTAAAATATTCTATCACAGGTGTAAAGTCAGTACCACCGCGTCCATGTATCTTTAGTTCATAGGTACCAGTATATTCACTAACATCTCGTATATAAGTATCACATTGTACAAGAGTTATATCTACACCAGTTTTATATATATGGTGCATTTCATTCATAAACTCTTTTACTTCATGATCACGTACAGATCCAGATGTGTCTATGGCTAATAAAAGTTTTTGTTTCATTTTAACTTTCATACCAGGCATATCAGGAAACTTAACGTTTTCTTTTCTACGAATTTTCTTAGTAAATATTTTAGTGCTAATGCCAGTAAATCGTCGGAGATAATTCTTCCAATTAAATTTAGGAGGAATTATTTCTTTAATCTTAATCAAACCTTTCATCTCACCAGGAACATGTCCTTGTTTCTTTTCAGTTTGTTTTTTACATTGTTCCAACACACGTTGAAGCTGCATATCTATCAATTGTTTTTCTGCTTCAGGTAAGTTTTCAAATTCTTCCCAATTATGTTTAGGGATTTTAACTTCTCTTTTTGAACCTAGTCCCCCTTCTCCATTATCACTATCTGCTGGCCCAATTAATACAACTTCTTGACTTTGGTCTAGACCATCTAAAAGTTTATCCATATTACTATCTCCACTACTACCTTGTTCCTTCTTCTTCTTTTGAGCTTTTTCTAACTCTTCGTAATAATATTGAGTACCAGCTTTTCTTCTTAGATTAAGATCACCGTAATCATTGATATTTATACCTTCTTCAGGCAATCGATGTTCATCTATATATTGATTGATTTCCATATCCATTGCTATGTTAGCAAGTTTTTTATCAGAAAACTTAGTAAACGTCAATAGATGCCCAAAAGCAATATGTAATAATTCATGTTTAAGTAAACCTGTTTTATGGTCTTCACTTAGAGTATCCCAAAAAGGTTCGCTTATCATCAATTGATAGTTGATTCCATTCTTACAAACACCAGCTGTGCCTACTCGCACATCCCATATTTTATTTAATGATAATAGATAGAAACCGTAGAACGGTTCTTCTAACATTAGCTTCTTGCTAATTTTACTTAGAGATTCATGTTTTGTCATAATTTTTCTAATTTTTTATTTAATCTTCTATTAAAATGTTCTACACTAAATTTTTTACTAGTATTTTTTACTAAGTCACTGAAATCTTTAGATCCGCCTAAAGGCAATACAACGAAACTAGGTACATCATATCTTTTAGAAAACTCTTTAGCGAGTTTTATACCTGCGTCGTCGTTGTCAAAGAGACATACAACTTTTTTAAATCTAGATTTGTATTCGTCCATTACAGAATTTTTCATCATAACAGATTCTGATTGTAAGCCTATAGCAGGAACACCTACTACATCATGAAGACTCATGACATCTTTTAAAGACTTAGTAATTATTAATAACTCACCTGATTTAGGCAATTGCCTATAACCTTGGTGTACAGAATAATTAGCATTGTTAATCCATTTTTTGAGTTTATCTTCAAATGGCTGATATATCTTATAAGTAACTTTACCGTCTTTATGCTCGACATATGCATAAGCATGACTAGCAGTTTTAACAGCATTGTCATTATAAAATACATGGCTAATAGGAAACACATTAAATTTTTCTAACGTAGCTTTTTTAATACCAAATGATTGCCAATATTTTTTATCTATTGCCAACCAAGGTCTTTTCTTTATTCCTAATTCTACAGATTCTTTACGTGTTATCCTTATATATTCTATATTCTGTTTTGTAGCATTGACATTGAAGTTAGATAACCCCATATCGTATGCTACTTTTTCTAGCGCCTCATAATAACTTAAATTAAATAATTTTCTGACTAACATGATAAAATCGCCACAATCACTTGTAGCAAAATCTTTAAACATTAGTATATCCCTATTTGCTTGATGAAAAAATAACGCAAAAGAAGGAATATTGTCTTCACGAAGAGGTGAATGATAGACACCAAGTCTATCTATTTTTTCTCCCATATAAAAACTATATATCTGTTCTTGCGTAACATGTTTTAAGACATCATCTCTTGTAATAAGATCATTAAATATTATTGAATTTAAATCTATGTTTTTCATAATAAAAAAGAGAGGGTTTTTACGCCCTCTCTGTTTTTATAGTTTAGATAGTCTACCAGTCGTCACCTTCTAGAAGCTCATCTGCTTTTGCAGTTGCAACTTCTACTTCATCTTTCACTATTCTATCCATAGCATCGATGGTAACGGCTAGTTTTAAACGTGTTTGACTTACGTCAACACTCATAGATTCTACAAATGGAACCCAGCTACGAGGCTGAATATATTGTTTAGGAGCATTCACAGTACCATAGGTAGCGAAAACTCTAAACTTACCAGCGCTAGCTAGTCCGTCTTTAATATATTTCATAGCTTGGTCAAGCAATTCTTTAGGGTTATTAGCCTTAAAGCCAATCTGATGGTCAGCACCATATACAGCGTGTATAATGTGCTTCATAGATTTACCTTGCTTTTTCACTTGCTCATCCACAGTACTATACTGTGTGTCTTTAGTAACATACCAGTAAGAAGTAGAACACTCACCACCATTATCATCTGTAAAAGTGATTTTATAATCAGGAGCGTTTTCCTTATCATCTGGTTTCTTTTTGTAAACAGACATCTTCACATCATTTACTAAACCTGCTACACCACCGTTAAATATTACGGTATTTCCACCACTTGCGGCATCAAAACCGCTGTCATTTAAATCGTACATAAATTGTTTTTAAAAATTATTACCATTGGTTACTTACATCTTCAGAAGCAGTTAATTCTAACTCTGCATCTTTTACTTCAGTTGCTTCTTCTTGACATCCTTCACAATCTTCGTCTTTCATATCAGAATTATTAGTATAATCTTCATCAATCATACCTAATTCAGGACGAGTGTCTGCTCTAGGATCCATTAGCTCTAGAGAAAAATATCCTTCATTTTCACAAACTTTAAACTCATTTTCGATATCGTTATTAAGTTTAAGTATTTTAGAAATAAATTCAAAAGTTCTTTTGTCACTAAAAGTACAAGTTTTAGTTAGTTTAAAACCAGTATCTCCGTCTGCTTTACGAACAGCTACAATAGTTCTATCAGCATTAAAACCAAAAGAAATTCTGTCTTCTCCTTGAATATTTAATAATTCTTGAGAAGTTTTATTAAAGCTAAACTTTCTACCTGCACCAGGCTTTGACAATGCTGCCATAGTCATTACAGGATAATCATATTTTTCTACTTTTCGCTGTCTTTGTGAGGGCACAGCATCCCATGTGAAATTTTCCATTTCTGTTGTTTATAAATTAAAAATTAAATTGAATAATACTCTCTTATTGCATTGTTAACGACAGTGAGATCGTTGTCAATCTCATCGTTTTCAAACATTTCGAGAGGTGTTTTACAAGTGTCGGAACCTGATGATACAGTTCTAAATATATGTCTATTAGGTTGACCAGGATTCTTAAGAATCTCTGTGTATAGAACTATAGTGCTAAAAGACTCAGGAACAAATCTTTCTAACATTTTACCTTGAACTCCAATACGTTCAGATGCAAAACCTGATTCATCATAATGTGTTTCAGGATGCGCCATAAGATATACTATGATATCATCACGCATAGAGTCGTTAATAAAATTGATTAGGTCATATTGGTTAGCAGCCATTTTTGACCATTTATCGAAACCTTTCTCGGATCTAAATTTTTGACTCATAACTGTATCAGTCATAATTCTAGACCAAGTGTCGATAATTACTGTCTTAACATTTTTTAGTTCATTCACTTTTTTCAAAGTAGCTAGTACTATTGCAATGTCAGACGTTTTGCGATAATTACGCTTTTCCTCATTATAATTTTTACTAAATTGTTTAAAGGGTAACGCCTTTTGATCCGTGTTAATTATCACGGTTTCTTCAGGATTTAGTTTACGTAATGAGGTAGACTTACCCATACCTGATTTACCAACCAGGAACACTAATTGTGCCATAAAGTTTATTGTTTTTTGATTAATTACTACTATGTAAATATAGTCATTTTTCCCTGTATTTACAAGGGATAGAGAGTTAAAATTACTTAATTTATTTCATATATTTTTCTATTTTTAAAGGGTTAATAATTAGTCTTTATCATACACAGTTATTAATAACTGCTCTTGAAAATGTAGAATTTGTTCTACTGTTTTCCATTCAGCATCTCCTATATTTTTCTTACAAAAAGCAAGCTCTATATAGTGACCATTGCTTAAGCCTTCCATAGATAATTTTCTAAGACAAGACTTTAAAGCAGAATACTCAAACTCATTATTTTTTAAAGATGTATAAAAGTTTAATACACTAGCAGACTGTGCTATGCTAGCAACAGAATAATCTCCTAGTTTATATAAAGCTGGTAAAGGAAATGCTTTATGCACTTGCTCTATAACTTCAAACTTTTCATATAACTTTTTAGATAACTCAGGTTTTTCTTCTTCAGCTGGATCTTTTGTACAGTTAATATTATTAACTAATAGAGGTATTTTACCCTCTTCGAAAGCCTTACTAATGCTCCCTTTTTCTTTTTTTACAATTGGCATAATTGATTAATTTAATTTAGAATAATAATCATGAACTTTCTTAAGTTCTTCAGGCTTACCATAAACTTCGTTAGCTTTTGGTAATTGATAATAAGCACCTATCTCGCCCACAAATAGGAAGCTTGCTAATAGATTTACATCACCGTCACGGTTCTTACAAATCTTAGCTAGTCTATAACGATTTTTGTATTTTGTTATGTCAAATCCGAGACACTTATCTACACCATAATAAAACGGACTTGCTAAACCTATTACAGTATTAGCATCTTCTGAAACATTACCAGTGTTTTTGATATCACTTAACATAGGCATCCAATTATCTCTTTCTCTACGGTCCATAGCCTCTGATGAACGATTAATCTGTGATATAACCACAGGACTAAAGTTGAACATATTTCTAAAGAACACTAAAGTTCTAGATGCTTTGTCAATAGCTTCTTTTAGAGAGTTATAATTATTGTAATTTATTAAACCTATATGATCTATTACTACAAGAGTAATTAAACCAGGATTATTAGGTTCATAGCCTACAATAAGTTTATTGTTATCTCTAATTACTTTACCACGTTTCTCTGCATAATCCATAAGATCTTTATACAAGAACTCTGGACTAAGTGTACTACGATAGTGCAAATACTTATCTTGTATTTGTTTCATTCTATCTTCGTATTGTGGTATTAGCTCTGCTACTTCAGGACGTAGTGTTTCTCCGCCTAAACTTAATATTTCATTTAGGTTAGTCAACACTCCGTGTTCACGCCACATAAGATTAGCAATATGTTTTGCTATTTGATGAGGTGGAGGTATTTCTAGAGAATAATATATAATCTCTATGTCATGGATGTATCCAGGGTTTGATTGCAAAAAATCTATAGCGCCATAAACATAAGTTGAATTTACAAATGACGTTTTACCGACACTTGTACCTGCGAAAACTAAATCATATCTACCTGGTTGTATATTTTTTATATGATTACTTAAGGTTGTAAACCCTTGAAAAGGTATACCTGTATTTAATCCTCTCTTACCACGTTCTATTGATTCTTTTAGTTTATCCCAATACTTAATTTTTGCTGTCATATAATATTTAAATTTGATCCGAATTCCAATCTTGTTCTTCCACTCCTTCAGGTTGTATAAAAACTTCCCATTGTTCCCACATAGAATTATTAAGAACAGTTTCCATGTTAGGCAAGTATTGAAGTTTATTAGCTCTTTTTTGTTGAGCTATAAAAGCTTCAGTTGCTTTAATTGCTAATTCATGTTGAGCAGTTCTCTTGACTCTAGCAAGATATTTTTTTTCATGTTTCTTAGCAACTTGAGCAATAGAACCAGAGGCACGTAACACTCTGGTTCCTACTCTTACAGGATAACATTGATAAAATTCCCAAAAGTTAATTTGATCTCCACGTATTCCAAACAATTTTTCAATCTTGTCTGTAGAAATAATCGTATCCATAAATAAACCCCCTTGGGATAATATATATGGGGTATCTTTTAAGGATTCTCTTACATCAATTGCTTGATCTTTACCGAAAATTTTCTCAATATTAGTATAGTCTTTATTATACAGAAGTTGTAGTAGAACTAGCTGATTCGGAGTCAGGGATGACCGCTGGAGCAACTCCAGATTCATCGATATTTCCATAATTTAACTGATTTAAAAAGTCTTCTAAGTTACAAATAATTACCTTATTTTTGTCTATATCACCTAACCTTTTTTTCATCCAAACTTCTTCTTGAGTCCCAGGAGAATAAAGGTTTACAATGATTGCTTCTTTATCAGGTTGCATACGAACAACTCTACCTAATTGCTGTATAAAAGTACGTTTAGTAGAATTAGAACCAGCTATAATTGCTAACGAACAATCAGGAACGTTGAAGCCCTCGTTTAGTGCTTGTACACTGCTGATATATCGCACCTTGGTGCGTTTGTCTTTGAACCTTGCTACTATGTCTTTCTGTTGTTTCTTGGTTATCTTACTATGAAAGCTCATACATATATCACCAAGCTTTTCTTGCAACAATTCTGCAAATTCCACAGTGCCACTAAATATAAGGCCGTTACGTTTACCTACAGCTTGAATAATATCATGAGTAGCTTGCGCTTTATTGCTATTATTTAAACATATAGTTTTACGCTTTCTCATAGATGCATAATATTGAGCCGCTTTACCTTTCTGTTCACTAGTACCCGTTTTAAGATGTTGTTGTGCTTTTCTAAATGCATCACCACCAAATCCTAAAACTGCAGCAAAATGCTTAAAAGTATTATTAGCTTTATCATAAGCTGTTTGCTCATCTTTAGGTAAAGGTACAGCTACATTATACACAGTATACGGTGCTATCCATCCTGCTTCTAAACAATCATCTACAGTAACCTCATCAATTACTTCTAGATAGTCTAGAATAATATCATGGAGGCCATCCTCACGTTCTAAGGTTGCTGTTAAGCCTAATACATACTCACAATCCGCTACTTCAAATATTCTTTTGAAACTATCAGCAGCATATCTATGACATTCGTCTAATACTAACATGTCATAGTTACGAGGTTGCTTTATAGCAGTATTAATTACTAACACATCAGCAAACTTTACTTTATTCTTAGCTAACTCAGCTTCCCATTGTGCTTTTAATGTAATAGTAGGTACAACAACTAGACAGGATTCTATACCTGCTCTATTTACCATACCTTTAATAGCCATTATAGCAGTATAAGTTTTACCAAAGCCTGTAGCAGCTTGGAATATACCTCTAAAGTTATTCGCTCGCCATTTTTTTAGCACTTCTATTTGTCTTTCTGTTCTTGTCATTTAATTATTTTTAATGTTGCCAATACTTTGTTATTTCAGGTTCGGCTTTTAATTTTACTGTTTTACAGAATACATCACCTGCTTTTTCCATACATACTTGAAGTACTTTACTTATCTCATTCTTGATATCTTCACTGCATTCTACGACCCATTCGTCGTGAACTACATTAGGCATTTTAACTTTGAATACTAGATCATTTTCTTCTAGATACCTAAAGAAATATATACCTGCTAGTTTAGTGATATCTGCAGATGAACCTTGAATAGGATAATTAAGTGACATTCTTTCTATATCGCCTTTCTTAATAAAATATTGACGTACTTTTGGTTTATAATATTCTTTGAATTTCTCAGTGTTTCTCGCTTTGTGGTTTCTATAATCCGACCAAAACTCTGGATCTTCTTCTATCTCAGCAGTTAATTTTTGAAAGTCTTCAAAGAATGGTATATAGCATTTACGACCACTTACCTCATTAAATTGTATATAACCTGATTTCAATGCTTTAGTCTTTTCTTGCTTAAAATAATTAGCAAGACCAGGAAAAGCTTTAAAATATGCTTTATATACTTCTTCGCCTCTAGTCATAGAGATATTAAGATTTTGAGATATAGTTATACCTGTACCGCCATAGTTAATTGCAAAGCCTGCACCTTTTGCTATCTGTCTTTTTTCTTTATGATCATTTTTAATATCATTAAGAGCTAAGTCAGCTAGCTCAGGAAATATCTTAGATGCTACAAATGAATGCATGTCACCTAAGCCTTGAGCATAGAAGTTTAACAAGTCTTTGTCTTTAGACTTATTAGCTAATACTATTTGCTCTTGACCACTATAGTCACTAACTATTAGTGTATTACCTTTCTCTGATTGAAAACAACTTCTTGTTCTTGTATCAGAAGGTATATTTTGCATGTTAGGCATTTGCGGAAGATTGTATTTCTTTTTAGCTTTTTGACCAGAAGACAGACGACCCGTATTCATTATTTGTGTAAAATTAGAATGTATTCTTCTTGTTACAGGATTTATATAATTAAACCAATTTTCACCATATGTACTTACAACTTTATGTTTCTCAGTGTATTCTAGATAAGTACTAATAATAGGATGTTTATCTTTTTGCTTAACAAGAACTTTCTTATCTACAGAGTTTTTCATCAAACCTGACTTTTTATCTTTAATCTTAGTATCTACACCAAGAGATTGCATAAAAGGTATAACTTGATGAGACGAAGACCAGTTTATATTACACTTAACACCATCTTGAAATAAATCAAGCTGCGAATCTATAAAACTACTATATGTCTCAGGATTCTCTAGTATAAATAGATTAAGCTTTCTTGTTATTTCCATAAGATCGCTATAATCTTGATTACACTTATTTTGCCAATCTTCAGGATTCATATAAAAGCCACAAAATTCTATATAGGCTAGTACTTTTACAAATTCGTTGTCTAGGCTTGCGGTTCGCTTGAGCCCTTTTTCTTCCAGGGCTACTACTTGCTTACGTCTTATCTCATGGAGATATTTTACATCGTCAGCTGCATACTTTATTACTCTAGAGCTTAGTCCTTCTTTGTGTATGTAACCTCGTACAGTTTTATCAAGCTCTATTTTACAGTATTTATAAGTCACTGCATCAAGAGATTTTCTTACTGTATCTATACCAGTAAATAATATTCTTTCTACAAGAAAACTATCATATACTTTCTTTGGAACTATTCCATGATAATACAAAAATCTTAAGTCAAACTTAGCATTATGCATTATTAGTTCTTTCTTCTCAAGAATATCTTTATATTCTTTAGGGTCAATAGTAGTACAATCAATGACATATTGCTTGTCATTATCGCCAAGCTGCATAGATAGCAGTTCACAGGTATAAGGATCCATACCCATAGTCTCGGTGTCAAAACCGATTATGTCTAATTTTTCTAAATATTCTAATGACTCCTCTATAGAAGACATAGAATAACCAGCAGAGTTAAACATACTCTGCTGATTGCTTACTAAATATATCATAAATTATAAGGTTAACTTAAATCAGACAATAAATTGTCTATTCATTATATAAAATATAGCCTATTGCAAAGCATAGAGGCCCGAATATTGCCATCATTGGGATAGCATTTACTTCTCTTGTTTTCCATCTTTTATGGTAGTGTCTATTGCGCTTACTTATCCAGTAAATATAGCCATATATTCCTATATATAGCCAGGATATTATTAATAATGTTATCATAATTTTAAGGTTTATTGTTCAATTGGTAAATCCATTGCTACAGCTTGTATATGAGATTTGGGTAAGTTATACTTAGTCATAAGCTCAAGCATCTTTCCGTTACTCATTTTAGTTAATAAACTGGATTCATCAATAACATATTCTTCTACTTCATTTGTTTTCGGGTCTACATCCATTAATTGGAAGAAATACCCTTCTGCATGATCAAAGCCATATGCTATAACTTGATCGCTTTTTTCTATTACATGTCTACTCATTTTTTTAATAGTATTAATTGTCTAACTTGTTTACCAAAATCTGTATCATTAGGATATTTTTCATGTAATTCCATTACTGATTCTCCTAAATGACAGAGAGTAAACTTATTCTCCATTATAGTCTCTTTTATACGATCATAATCATGTAGATTACTATCTATACCTCTTTCTTGTCTGTGTTTAGTCATATTTTTTTGTTTTAACCTTGATAAGATTTGCTTTTGCTATATTGATTGTTTTCTACATTAGATAAAACTAACTTTTGTTCATCTTCACTTAAATCATTGAATTCAATATCCATAAAGTTTTTTATTACTTGAATTTTTTTTCTCCAAATATATATACCTAAGTCCATTGATTCAATAACAGCAGTTTGTTTACCTAAACTATTTTCTTTTAATACTTTAATAATTTTTTCTTCTTCACTCATCTTCTTTTGATTTTTTACCTATTTCTATTTCAATATTAGCATCTATATCTTTGCTTCTTTCATATCTATTTATTTAAGTGTTATAAACAATGCTCCGTTGCATCCAGTCTCATTAAGTGGTCGCAACCT
>Ga0114919_10003633_pt1 | contig 12416 bp, 11 predicted proteins | sample BlataG_FD_88682 | JGI IMG/M metagenome (GOLD analysis project Ga0114919, IMG submission 88682) | Deep subsurface microbial communities from Black Sea to uncover new lineages of life (NeLLi) - Black_00105 metaG | ecosystem: Environmental > Aquatic > Marine > Oceanic > Sediment | place: Atlantic... | reverse complement strand
GAGGGCATGCCCCGTGTGTTTTCCGGGTATCAAGAGAAGGAGGCAACGCGAAGCCGAGCGCAGGCGACGTGGCGCAGGCGGATTCTCATTCGCCTTTCCATTCCGGCCGCCGGAGGAGCCGAGAGAACCTAGAGTCTACTGAAAAGGGAGCTAACGAACATGACAACAAAAATAAAGACCCCCTATGAGGCTGGCCTGCTAGAGAAGAAGACCCGCCTGGAAGCCGAGATCGTCGAGCTAGAGGAGCGCAAAGAAAAGGCCGAGCGCGCCGCCGCCCTGAAATTGGCCGATCTACCGGCCCACGCTGAGATGGCCCGGCGCTCCATCCTGCAGCCTAGTACCGAATTTGAGGCTCACCTGTCGGCGGTGCATCTACCAGCCGGAGGTCGAGGACTAAAGGAAGGGAACGAACAATGAAAGAATTCATTAGCATCTGGCATAGGGCCGAGAAGCCGCTCTTTGAGCTTCTGCAGGAAGCGGGCGGGCTCGACGAGCGCGCCAAGATCGTCATGCTAGAACGTGCGATTAAGCTGTTCGATGGCCGGTTGCGTGGGCTTTCCCGTAGGAGTATGCCCGACGCCACATCTTGGATCGCGGCGGCCCAGGCGCTGACTGAGCTAGCGGAGCGAGCCCCCCGGCAGGTGGTCCCAGCTCTGCGATCCGCGTTCGACTACTGTGTGGCTCAGGCCGAGGCGTTGATCCAGAAACGTCCGTCGCGCCTAACCTTGAAGCAGCGGTGCCAACGGCTAGAAGACTGCCGCAAGGAGGGCATCGTGCCCGACGCGACCTTCGCCATCGCGCTGAAGAGTGTGGATGGCAGCACCCGGCGCTTGGCCGGACGCGCGTCCAGCACCCAGGAGGATCGCGACTCTGACGTGTTCAGCATCGAGGCCCTCCGCGCCATGAGGTCAGATATAAGGGGTGTCCCTGTTTTCCTGGATCACAAGTACGCGATCCATAACGTCGTCGGCAAGGTCGTCCAATCGGCGCTCACCGAGCGGGGCCAGTACACCGACTTGGACGTGGTGATCGAGTTGCTGCCGGAGGGGGATGCTGGCAGCGACAAGGTGTGGAGCCTTGTCGAGGCCGCCGTGCCCATTGGCCTGTCCGTCGGTGTGCTCGTGTACCAGGCTACTCCCCGCAGCGATAACCGTCGGGGCGACATGTTCAACTCCGTGGAGGTCGTTGACCTGAGCATCGTGGGGATACCAAGCCAGCGCCGCTCAACCGGCCTGACGCCGGTGAAGGATCGCCAGGCCAAGCCCGACAGCAAGGCGGCGGCCCTGATCGGGTTGAAGCGCTGGAAGGAATCCCAAGCGAACAAGTAGGGGATACCGGGGACAGGGCCGGTTTGGCACCTGCCCGAGAACAAGCAGGAGAAAGTAGGTACGAACGATGACAACCACAACACTGGACATCCAAGACGAGATCACCGAGTCCCAGGAACGCCTCGAGGCACTGACAGCAGAGTTGGCAGCGGCTGAACACCACCTCGCCGAGGTGGAAGCAGCCCGCCGTCTCGCCTTAGGCGCCCAACAGCGCCTAGCTGAGGTCTCCGGCGCGGATGCTCCTGCTGTAGTGCCGGACGATGCGGTGCGAGATGCGAAGGCAGAGATCGAGCGGATTCAAGCCGCCGTTCGGCAGGAGCGGGCGGTCATGGAAAGACTCAGAGACCGCCAGCATGAGCTTGCCGTCGCGAAGGCCGAAGACGCCGTTGGCGCGATGGGCCCGGTCTTTGATGCGCGAGATGAGATCGCTGCTGACGTGCTGGGGCTGGTCAAGGCCCTGCTGGCCCGCTCCGACGAACTCGAAGAGGCTGACCAGAAGTGCCTCCGTGCTCATCGGATCGCCGCCCAGGCCTGCTCGGCCGCGGGCCTCCCAAGGCCTAAGTTCCGGAAGTTCCTTTTCCGCGGGCGCTATGCGGTTCACGAGCAGTTCAGGGGCAGGCGAGTCATGGTGCAACTGATCAACTCGATCAGTGCAGGCGTCTAGCCTGTCCTGACCCCTGGTCATGTGTCGTTGTTCAGATGGCTGTCTGAGCTCGCCTGCGGGTAAGGGCGGAGAGGCCCACGCGTGACGCGTTACCCTCCGGCTGGTGACCTGGTCGGGAGGCTTGCCGATGACACCGAAGAAGTGCTGCAGCATGCGCGAGTAGCCCTCGACTGTGCGCCGGGACCCGCTGCGGCGCTCCTTTTCGGCTAGGAAGGCGTATAGGGCGCGCTCCCAGCCGGCTACGTCTTCAAAGGTCGGTATGGTGGTGGTCATGGGCTTCTCCTCGTGTTAGAGTTGTCATGACCATATTGCGGTAGTGTGCGAGGAAGTCAAGGAGTCCAAGGAGGATGGTGACTCTGCAAGCCGTCCGCTGTGGACCGCTTGTAGCTGCCTCTCGGCGGGCCAGGCAGGAATGACGGACATCTTGGTGGGACTTGGGCGACGAACCGCAGCGCTGTTAGGGCTGGTTCTCCTTGGAGAACTGCCAAAGGGCCCGGTCAAGCATCCGCATGCTCACGCTGAATCTTGCCGCGAGTTCGCGGCAGTAGACTGTGTAGCGCCACCAGAAGCGGAAGTCGTATCGCCCTGGTGTCTCAACCCCCAAGGACCACAGTGCTCGGTAGTCAAGGATCGGGTAGGGCGCAAGGGCTCCGAAATGCAGGATAACGGAGGCTGTCGGCCAGCTGACCCCACGAAGGAGGGTCAGGACTTCTATTCTCAACCGCTCGTGCGCTGTGCGAAGGGCCGTCTGCGTCACGGTCTTGATGTAGTCCTCAGGGTTCGTCGAGCAGAGCTTCGCGGTTCGCGGGCTCTTCCAGTGACAGAGGGTCAGGAAGTCTGCTTTCGTGAGGTAGCCTTGGGCCCGTACGCGGGGGCCCACTTCCGATTCGACTTTGTACTCACCTCGGTAGGTGTAGCGACCAGCCCAGTATTCGATCTCGGTGGGGTCGAAGCGAAGGCGAAAACTGGTCAACGGTCCTCCTAAAGGCCCTAGTAGGTCGCGAGACTACGGCTTTCCTGTTTCCCCGATGGCCACCAGGACTGGCTGAAGGGATTCGAGGCTGGCGGCTGCACTCTCGACTAAGAGCGCCGGCTGACCCAAGATCGAATCCCAGCGAGGTATCTCTCGCCCCACGTGAACGCCGGGGTAATTGACCACTTCAAGCATGCGCCGCAGGAATGCCACCACGTCCACCATGGGGTGGTCGAGCCTGAGTACACCGCGCAAGTGCCACTCCTCAGATCCCGGCATGATGCGGTGTCCCCCCAGACCCTGACGGTCGTACACTCTGACGAAGAACTGCGGACCTAGGTTCAGCGCTTGCCGCAAGGTCTCGGAATCCTTCGTCAATAGCCCGTATAGGACGCCCACCGGCGACCGGGACTGGTCGTGGCGTCCGTCCCGTATCACGGCATTCATGAAAAGGCCTTCCGACTCCAGCTCAAGTGTGAAGTTGCAGTGTCGGAGCGGGTCCCTGGCATGCTGCGGCTTCCGGATGGCCAGCCATATCCCCCTTCCTTGTCTCTTGGTGGCTATCCGTCCTACATGAGCACCCTCGGAGTAGGATTGCTGCAACGCGCGACTGAGCCTCGCATACACTAGGCGGCCGAACCGATCCATTTTGGCCTTGAGAATGCTGGCGTACTCTTTGTCAGGCGTGACGAAGAAGTCAAAATCTTCCTCTGAGAATCCGTTAAACGGTGCCATACCCGTGAACTCCAGGTACTGCAGGAACTGCCGGAGGAGGAACGTGTCGAGTGGGCGAGTGGCTTGGGTTAGCGCTGCCGCCTGAAAGCATTCGAATATCGCCTCCCATGTGGTGTTGGTCCAGCTTGTGTTCGATGGCCACCCTATGGCCCTAAGGTGGCCGCTTAATTGCTTCCGCGAGGCGTGGGTCACGACTTTAGACTCGATCAGGATGGCGGCGGCCCGGGCTGGAGAATAGACAAAGGCGTCTGGTCTGCCACCGGTTCCACCGGCGGCCTGGCTTGGGGCAGAGGAGGGGGATATCAGGACAGCGTATTTCCGCGTTGCTTGGCGCACAGCTTCGGGTACACGCTGAAGGCAAGTGAGGAATGAAGACGCGTCATCTACGATGGAGGGGGGAAGCCCTACTAGCTTCAAGAACGGGATAAGTCCCGCAGCCGGTGATGCCAGTTCTAGAAGGTTGATCAGCGCTTTCGTGGTGTTGTTTTCAAGCTGACGGTCCCAAACGGCACGCCTTTCAGTGTCCTCGACAGGGCCTCGATAGTAGAAGAAGATGTTTCTGTGCGGGTCCACGGCAACTGCAGAATCAACAAGGCCCACGCAACTGGAGTATACCAGTCGGAATGGCCTCGTGCTTCACTTGCAGCAGGTGGTTGCGCGGGATTCGCCTCGTTGCGCCGAGGGCCGGGCTGCCTACGGAGTCCCGGTGTGGGCCCGCCAGGGGTTCAGGAAGCAGCTCGCTGGGTCACACCATGACCTGATAGTGTTCGTCCCGCTGAGTGGCATCCAGGTTAGCAGAACCACCGTGTTTGCAAGGTAGAGACGCGAAGGTCTGTTCCCCTCGATCTCATTCGGGTGAAGTGAGGTACCACTACAGCGTGACCATGCAGGTGGCGTAGGCTCCCGTCGCGGCTTCGCTTCCTGCAATGGAGGGTTCAAATCAAGGTGACGGAAGAAACGGCTCTCCTACTTGTGAGTCTGGAGCGGACCAGGTTGCAAAGTCATAAGAAGTAGGGGAGCGGCGCTTGCCAACACTACCGGGTACGAAATCTGCTTCGTCTAAAGGTTGACAAGGGGAATCAAGGCCGAGACGGCGGGCCAGAGCCAAAAGGTTATTGAAGCGAGCAATGGCGTTACTGGGATTATCCGTAGGTGCTGGGTAGCGATATATTCCAACCGAACTCCTCTGGGTCTCTGCGCCAAACTCAACGCGAATCTCATCACTCGCAGTTCCATATTGCATGGCTGCCGCCATCTCGAGGAGGAGCCGAACAAGCGACTTTATCTTTGGGTGGTTGACGTTCCAGAAGAGGCTTCCGGCCGCCGCGTAACACGTCAACTGAGGAGGGAATTCAACCAGCTCGGGCATGTCCTCGCCTACAAGGCGGAGTAGCAGAGGGTGTCGAATTCGCGAATCATCCAGCCACTGCTCGATGGCGGCGCGTATGTCAATCGGCCAGGCGGAGGTTTTAGGTCTTTCCCATACCCGGCAGATGAGAGGACTACTGTGCGCCGGAGGGGGGTTTATCAGTTCTATTGACACTGCTTCATATCCTAGGCTGCGAAGGAAGGGGATTGTGTTCGTGATAGCCGCAGCCTGTGCGGGGTGATAATCAAAGGCGGTTACATAGTCGCTCACTATTATGGCTGGTCCCCCCCTCCAAGCGGCCAATGATTCCAGGATTGGCGATCCTGTGCGATCGTGGAGTAGTTCTTTGATCCTGTAGCGCAGTTCAGTCGGTGCCTCGAGAATCCGATCGGTCGGCGGCCCAAGTCGCGACCAAACCGGACCTCTTGCCGGCTGTAGCTTCAGCACAGGGGTATCCTCCACTGGGAACCACCCTTCGACAGCCTTAGCGGGTACTTGTCCGAAGAAGAGCGCGGTCCCAAGGCTCATGGCTCTAATTTCATCATCAATTTCGTTATCCGACACGATAACGTGCTTGAGCTCAGCCCCTACTTTGGACCAAAAATCCTCAAGCCAGGCAGTGTCCAGTACCTCGTTCCTTTCCCTGTTTAGACTAGGCCGAAATAGCGATGGTCGGCGTATATTGACGAGCACCTTGGCTCTTATCCAATCACTATGATTCATCGGGAGGGGCGTTTCTGTACCGCCCACTCCCCTTACAAAAACCTCCGAAGTGCTATCGCTATATTCGTACCGCGGCTCGAACCTGGTTCCGTCCGCAAATCGGAACCCTCGGTCAGTGTCGTGAAAAATCCCTCGGGCATCATAAGGAATTAAGGCCGAATAATACCCCATGTATGCCAGGTCCTCGTTTTCGACACGAATAGTACACACTCGCGTTTGTGTGCGGATTGCTTTATCCGCTTCAGGGTCGCGGATCTGGAATCTTAGGATCGCACTCCTCTTCTCAATTCCGGCCATTTCTTGAGCAAGCTCTGCATCGTTGATTGGCAACAGTTCGGTTTCTTGGCCATTCACTTTTACTCGCATCTTGTGCTCAACAAACCCGGCTATCCGGCGAAGATAGCGGATGATTGAATCCGTCGACAGCTTTCTAGTTGCCTCTGGAGTCAACTTGAGACGTACCCTTGTTCCTACTTGCAGCGATGGCGCGGAGCGGATCTGGAAGTAGGATGTCTTACTCGGAATTCGCACGATCAAACCCTGCGAGCTGCCTCCGTAGGCCGGCTCGAGCCTGGTCTGAACTTCGATAGCCTCGGCAACGAGGAAGCAACTAAGAATGCCTATCCCAAAGCGGGAGACCGGTTCATGATGACCTGGGAGGCGAGCGAATTGGGCGCTTCTATACCAACTGCGGCCAATTTGCGCGAAGTAGTCACGGATGGTGATCGCGTCCATGCCGATTCCATCGTCGAACCACTCGATAGCGGTGGTGGCGGCAGTACTCTCTATTGATACATTGATTTCTCCGAGGAGGAGTTGGTGCTCCCTCGACAAAACGGCCTTGCGGGTATCTATTGCGTCCACGCTGTTTTGCAGGAGCTCCCGTATGAAGACGGGTTCGTGGCTTGAGTAGATGTCCTCCACCAGCAGGTCAAGGAGTCGTTCGCGGTCGAACACAAACCGGGCAAGGATTGGCATGAAGCCCTGCGGCTTCACGCTCCAGTCGATGCGCGAATCGAGGTTCAGCCGATATTCCTGCTGCTGATTTAGCAGGAGTGTGATTGATTCGCTGAACTGATCGTCGATCCACGCTCTGAGGTCCTCCAGGTGGGCGTAAACGTCCGGATGATCCGTTATGCCACCTATCATTAGGCGGCGGACTGAGCCGAAGGTCTTGGTGGCTACTGGATTTAGGGCGCGATGCTTTCCCCACTCGACTTTGGAAACGGGATCGCGCGGGGCAACAAACTTCCACAAGGCGTAGGGTGTTCGAGTATCGCCAATGTCGAGTAGATCTACAATTCGAATGTGATTGCCAGAGCTGCCAAGTTAACGGGCTGCCCCAAGATGGGCATAGCCATAGGATACAGGTCAGGGTCACGGATATCGCGCATGTCCCGAGTATGACCTTCAGCAAGCCTGGCAACTGCATCTGCAAATTGGGCACCTAAAGGGGTGAGTTGTTCCCGCAAGCGGACCGCACTTCGTCGACCATGGGTGCGCCGGATGTACTCTCTCCACGCTTCTTCAGTAGTTCGCCCGAGATCGAGTTGGTCCCTCTGGAATACTTGCCATGCCTGCTGGTCATCGGATAGTAGCGCGGTGGACGTTGGGGCATCTCGCCCTTCTATGGAATTTCGCTCGTCTTGCGACACGGCCATACCCCAGTCGTGGGAATAAAGGCCGAAGACCAATAACACGAGTTCTGCCGGGTTGATTCTCTTGTAAAGGTCGCTACCCAGGACACGATCAGCCAGCGTGAAGAGATTTTCCAGGTGCAGTGCTTCATCGTGCGGTGTAAATTCCGGGAAAGCAACCTTTACGTAGCTCATTTCCTCCCGGACCCGGCTGCGTAGAGATACGAAGGCGGATCTGAGCTGTTCCCGGTATCCTGACAGTTCCGACAGCCTGTCGACCATTGTTTGATACAGGACGCTATCTTCCATTGTCATGCTTGTGCCCCCCTGATTAGCAAGTTTATCACCTCCGGCTGCTGTTCTGGCAAGAAACCATTGATCGTGTGACCCAGAGTCACAATAGGTATCCACATCTAGGTCCTGGGCTAGTTGGGCCTCGATCAGCTAGCACCCCAGATCCGCTTGATCTAGCTGCCGCCTACTCAGTGTTCCCATCATCCAGATCGTGGGGAACCGGCTAACCTCTGCAGCGGCCCTGCTGGGACGGCGCCTGGCACTGCCACTCCCACGATCCACACATAGTGTGAGTAGAATCGCCCCGGGAACGTGGATGTCCGGCCACTAGCACTGGGGCGCGTTTGTCGTCTTCCAGCATATTGTGCTAGAATTACGTGACTTCATTCCTCGTCTTCTTACTGCAGCAAAGCCCCCTCGTTCGTACCGCACTAGAGACTTGGAACCGCGACCAAGGAGGTCGTCAGTGTCATTTGCCTCGAAGACCCTTACGTGGGTCCATTGCTGAATACGGGTCAGGTTCTCAATGGCAGGACCAGGGGTACCACGGAAGCCGCGGGCTTCACAAACGAGCCGCAGCGTCGATTGCGGCTGCCGCCAAGTTTCAAACCGCTAGCGCACTAACGGAAGGGATAGCTCTTGACATCATTTCATCAATTCGCGCTTCGCGCCTCCTCCTTGAAGGCGCTCGAAGCAATGCATATCGCGCATCCGACGCCCGTCCAGACAGCCGCTATACCGCCGCTACTACAGGGACGGGACGTCATCGGCCAGGCGTGCACGGGGTCGGGCAAGACGCTCGCATTCGGACTCCCGCTCGTCGACAGCATCGACGAGCGCAACAGGGCTCTACAGGCGCTCGTTCTGGTTCCGACCCGCGAGCTAGCGCAGCAGGTCGGCGGTGTGCTCAAGCTGATTACCGCTGGCACGGGCGTGCGTCTGACCGTCCTATACGGTGGGCAGGCCATCGGGCCGCAGCAAGAGGCCCTTCGAACTGGTTGTCAGATCGTCGTCGGCACTCCCGGCCGCATACTCGACCACCTAGCTCGGCGGTCGCTCCGGCTCCATGCCGTGAGGTACCTCGTCCTCGACGAGGCCGATGAGATGCTCGATCGCGGGTTCGCGCCTGACGTAGAGCGCATAGTCGGAGCAACACCGGATGAGCGGCAAACCAGCCTCTTCTCCGCCACGACACCTGAATGGGTTCACAAGGTCGCAGCGCGCTACCTGAGGAGCCCTCTGTTGATCCAGATGAACCCGGACGCCAGCGACGGGCTGAGCATCGAACATGAGGTCTGTGAAGTGTGGCATGAGGAGAAGTTCAGCGTGCTCCGCAGGCTGCTCGATCAGGAGACCGAGGGGGCCACTCTCGTCTTCGGTCGCACGAAACACGGAGTCCGCAATCTGGGCCAGAAGCTTGTCAGCCTGGGTTACGCCGTCGATGTGCTTCAAGGCAATCTCTCGCAGGCCCAGCGCGACCGAGTGATCAGGCGGTTCCGGGAGGGTTCTACGCCGATCCTGGTTGCCACGAACGTTGCCGCACGCGGGCTGGACGTGCTGCACATCGGCCGGGTCATCAACTACGAGCTTCCAGAGACCCACGAGCTCTTCACGCATCGTGTCGGCCGTACCGGGCGCATGGGGCGCGCGGGGAGGGCTATCACGCTGCTTGGCCCGGTGGACCTCCCGAAATGGCATGAGATCGAGAGGGGCCTCGGGAGAAAGCTCCCGCGTGTCACGCCACACGGGGAGCCAGTGCAAGAGGTGGCAACGCCCGCGGCGGCACGCGCCCCGCGCTCCCGCCGTCGGTTCAGCCGGGGGCGCTTCGCTTCTCGAACCTAGAGGACCAGCCTAAAGGCAGCGGCTGTCGCCGTAGAAGCCTTGAAGGGCGCCGAGCTCAGAGGTCGAATGATGGATGTGATGGTAGACCGCCCTTCGTCGGTCGGCAGGCGACAGAGCGGCAGCAGCAGGCGCAGCGGCCGCCGGCGCAGGCACTGAAAACCAGTCCATTCGCCCATTCCGGACTCTGAGGCGTAGCGCAAGGCGCGGGAGGTACTCATGAGGCTAAGAAATCGACGGCTAGACACATCGATAGCCTTCGTGGATGCGCGAACCGGCGAGGTGATCCTGAACGTCGGCTTGGACGCAGATGGCCATTTCCTGATCCGCTTTCATCTGTACGATTCCGGAGGCTGCCCAGCCGCTGAATCAGGAGGCATCTCGCCCTTCCCTGATGGGGTCAAGATCCACTCCAGGGACGGCGAGTTGTTGCTGGACGTGCCCGCTGAACTCGATGCCAACATTCGGTACCACCTCTACAACCGGGGCGGCGAACTCCTCACCTGCTCAGATGGAGTTTGCACGAAGATGGAGCCCTGCCTGCACATGGAGGGGTGGCCTCGCCAGGGTGCGGCGTCAACCAGCCCAATCGGCACCCGGCCTGATCAAGCCCATGTGATCACGGCATCAGGCCTGAACGGCGCGGCTGCGTAGTATCGGCGAACACTGAGAGCACCCGAAACCCAGCCCCGCCACCTGGCTCCCCGGCGAGCTGTCCTTGACTTCCTCGTACACTAATGCAATATCGTGTCGGGTCGGGTGGCAGGGGATCTCCAGAGCATCTGCCTGGTATGCAGGGGGCCGGAGACCACTTCTCGGGGATCGGTGGTCTGTGGTCTTGACCACGCACAAGGCGGCTCCGGGTATGAGAGCCGTAGATACGGATGGAGTCTTGCCACCCCACAGGTATCGGGTGGCTGTAGGCAGCCCGATCCCAGGAAGCAAGACTGACGGACCTTTTCTCAAATCTGGCAAGTGAAAGGAGGCCGTGATGGGCAAGAAGGGAAAGCAGAAGCAGGGCAAGAAGCCCGCTAAGGGCAAGGGCAAGAAGGAAAGGAGGCGATAATTTGAATCCAGCACAAGCAGCAAGGGCTGTTGGGCGGCGAAACCCCATCCTTATCTGGAGCACCGACAGGCTGGCCCAGACACCTCAGCGTGTCAACGCTCCAGACGCGGATGGAGTCTTGCCACCCCACAGGGTAGCGGCGTAGACGGGCAAGAGTAGGGATGGAGTTTTGCCACCCCACAGGCTGCTTGACCTGCGAAAAGACGGATGTAGTATTGGCACTCCACAGTTGTCGCCGGCCGCCGCTGCCTACGGTGTACCGCGAGTCGCGCCCTCGCAAACGGCGGGACTGATGCCGCGAGCGGTCTTTACTTCGTCCGGCTGAGCGAGCTTGTGGAGCCAACTCGACGAAATGATGCGCGCACAGGGAATGTCCTGCCAATAGCCCTACAGGGCCAGCTAGAGCGACCCTTCTCGCCAGATTTCGGGTTATCTACTCATCTTCCGCGCACTTGCTGATTGCAGGAGCCATCACGATGTGCTACACAGTGAACAGGCGGCCCAATCTCTCCAAAACGGCACAACTGCTGTGAGAGGCGATAGCGTCTCGTATGTCTGCGTACCGAATGAACCTTCCAACGGGCCGCGCCGCTGAGAGCGGACAACCTTTGAGGATCTTGTCGAGGTGAACTGGGGTGAAGATCCTTCAGCTTGCGCCTATCTGGGAAACGGTTCCTCCCCCTGCCTACGGCGGGATCGAGGCTGTCGTGGCGGACCTCTGCAACGAGCTGGTGCGCAAGGGACACGAAGTGACTCTCTGCGCCCCCGGGGACTCCCGAACCTCGGCTGAGCTGCTCTCTATCTATCCGCAGAGCCTCCGGACGGCAAAGGGTGTGAGCGATCCCTCCCCCTACGTATGGATGCACGCTGCCCTCTCCCTCTGCGAGGGGCGCTCCTTTGACATCATCCACAACCACGCTGGCGAGCTGGTGATGGCCATGAGCCACCTTATCGACGTGCCCGTGCTCACTACCCGCCACGGACCGTTCCCGCCAGACTGGAAGTTCGTCTGGGATCACTACATGGGCTGGTACAACACCATCAGTCGTTCCGAGCGGCTGCAGATGCCGCCGGTCCCCACGGGCACGTACGGGGGCGTCGTCTATAACGGCATCGACGTGGAGAGTTTCCCCTACTGTGAGGACAAGGACGACTACCTGCTGTTCCTGAGCTGCATCTGCCTGAAGAAGGGAACTCACCTGGCGGTGGAGGCAGCGCGCAGGCTCGGACTGCCCCTGATCATCGCCGGTAAGGTGGACCAAGCGGACCAAGAATACTTCCACGCGGCCATCGAGCCGCTCATAGATGACCGGCAGGTCACCTTCGTGGGCGAGGCCGACAGCGTGACCAAGCGACGCCTCTACGCGAGGGCGCGCTGTCTGCTCCTACCCCTGCTGTGGGAGGAGCCGTTCGGCCTGGTGATAGCGGAGGCTATGGCCTGCGGTACCCCAGTCATCGCCTTCCCCAGGGGCTCCGCCCCCGAACTCATCCGGGACGGCGAGACAGGCTGCCTAGTCGGCGATGTAGATGAGATGGTCGCTGCTGTCCGTCGTGTGGACCAGATCGACCCTCGCCGCTGTCGCGAACACGTGGCGGAACACTTCAGTGTGGCTCGCATGACCGACGGCTATCTCGCGCTGTACGAGCGTATCCTGGGCACCAGCAGACGGAGAGCCACCTTGCTGGCGGCGGTGCCGATGGCTGGAGGCACTGTGAAGATGAGCCCCGAGCGAGGAACCCCGGCCGTCGCCTAGCCTACGGAGCTTCCGATGAGTCAGCCGGGTCTCT
>Ga0114919_10003632_pt1 | contig 12416 bp, 11 predicted proteins | sample BlataG_FD_88682 | JGI IMG/M metagenome (GOLD analysis project Ga0114919, IMG submission 88682) | Deep subsurface microbial communities from Black Sea to uncover new lineages of life (NeLLi) - Black_00105 metaG | ecosystem: Environmental > Aquatic > Marine > Oceanic > Sediment | place: Atlantic... | reverse complement strand
GGCGATCCGCTCGGCCGTCATGTATTCGTTGATGAAGCGGTCCTTCGCCTGGCTCGTGTGCGAGAACCCCAGCCACCAGTTCGTGCCCATCAAGAGGCGCGAAACCGAAACCTTCTCAATCGTCGTTCTCGGGAAGTCCTTCACGTGGGTTCCTTGCCTTCGGCGAATCCGCGATCTGACGAAGCGACAGCGTTATAGGCGCGCCGCCACCTTCCTGATACACTTATCGGTCTGGATTGCGGGGCAGCCGCACGAATTGTCAAGGAGACCCATTGATGGCAGAGCGCATCGTCTTTGAGGGCAAAGGGGAACTTGAAGTCGAGACCTTCGAGCCGCCGGCCATCGGCCAGGGGCAGGTCGCCGTCCGGTCGCTCTACAGCCTCATCAGCACCGGCACGGAAACCATCGCCCTGAACCGCCTGTTCGAGGCAGGCTCACACTGGGACCAATGGGTTGAGTATCCGTTCTATCCGGGGTATGCAACCATCGGCGAAGTGACCGAGGTCGGGCCGGGCGTCGACGGGCTCAAGGCTGGCCAGCGCGTCGCCATGCGCACCGGCCACGCCTCGCATCATGTCGTCGAGGCTGGCGGGTGCTTTACCATACCGACTTCGGTGAACCCGAAGGACGCAACGTGGTTCGCCCTGGCTAAGATTGCGTTCATGGGCGCCAAGGCGGCGCGCTATCACCTGGGCGACCGCGTGCTCGTCATCGGCGCGGGGCCGGTGGGCCAGATGTCCGTCCGCTGGGCCAACGCCGCGGGCTGCGAAACCATCACCGTCGTGGACATGATTGAGAGGCGCCTTGAGATGGCCCAGCGCGGGGGCGCGACGCACGTCATTGCCAGGCCGGTGGCCGAGGCGGCTGAGGAGATCCTCGCGGCCAACGGCGGCCAGCCGCCCGAGGTGGTGGTGGATACGACGGGCAACGCGGCCGTCTTTGCCGACGCGCTCGGCGTCGCGGCTCCGCGCGGCCGGGTCATCGTCCTCGGCGACACGGGCAGCCCGAGCCAGCAGCACCTGACGTCGGACGTCATCGTCAAGGGCCTTCACATCGTCGGCGCGCATGATTCGCACGGGGACGCGCCGTGGTCGGACGAGCGGATCTACGGCCTGTTCTTTTCGCTCGTTGAGACGGGGCGATTCGACCTCGGCGGCCTAATCACGCACACGTTCCGGCCGGCGGACGCCAAAGAGGCCTATGCGACGGCCGACCGGAAGCGCGCCGAAACGATGGGCCTCCTGTTCGACTGGATGGCGGCCTGAGGGTTAGTCCTGGGCCGCTTCGGGCCGGAGGCGGAGGTGCAGGTCGCGCAACTGCCGCTCGTCCACCGGGCTCGGAGCGCCCGTCATCAGGCACTGGGCGCGCTGGGTCTTCGGGAAGGCGATGACCTGGCGGATGCTCGGCTCGTCCAAAAGGAGCCGCACGAAGCGGTCGAGACCCAGAGCGATGCCGCCGTGCGGCGGGGCGCCGTAGCGAAGCGCCTCCAGGAGAAACCCGAACTTGGCCTCCGCCTCTTCCTTGCCGATGCCGAGCATCCGGAACACGCGCTCCTGAACGTCGGGGCGGTGGATACGGATGCTTCCGCCGCCGAGTTCCACACCATTGAGAACCAGGTCGTAGGAGCGGGCGCGGACGGAAAGCGGCTCGGTTTCCAGGCGGTCCAGGTCCGCCGGCCGGGGGCTGGTGAACGGGTGGTGTATGGCCACGTGCCGCTTCTCCTGGACGTCATACTCGAAAAGCGGGAAGTCCGTGACCCAGCAGAGGTCCAGTTCGCCCTCCGGCACGAGGCCGAGGCGATGGCCGAGGTGGACGCGCAGGGCTCCGAGGCTGGCGGCCACGACCGCCGGCTGGTCGGCGACAAAAAGGAGCAGGTCGCCCGGCTTGGCGGAGAACGTTTTCCTCATGGCGGCCAACTGGTCGGGAGAGAAGAACTTGGCGACGGGTCCGGCGAGGCCTTCCGGTTCGACGCGCATCCACGCGAGCCCTTTGGCGCCGAAGTCGGATGCGAATGCGGTCAGATTGTCGATGTCCTTGCGCGAGAGCGACCGGCCGCCGGGCACTTTCAGGCCGCGCACATGTCCGCCCGCTTCGGCCGCCTCGCGAAAGACACGGAACTCGCTCTGCTGCGCGACCTCGGCCACGTCCCCGAGTTTCATCTCGAACCGCCGGTCCGGCTTGTCGGAGCCGTAATCCCGCATCGCTTCGGCAAAGGAGAGGCGAGGGAACGGCGTGGAAACCTCGACACCTTTGACGGCCTTGGCGACGGCCGCCACCACCCGTTCCGTGACAGCCAGCACGTCGTCCTCTTCGACGAAGGCCATCTCCAGGTCCAACTGGGTGAACTCGGGCTGGCGGTCGGCCCGCAGGTCCTCGTCCCGCAGGCACCTGGCGATCTGGTAGTAGCGGTCGTAGCCGGCGATCATGAGGATCTGTTTGAAGAGTTGCGGCGACTGGGGCAGGGCATAAAAGCGGCCGGGATTGATGCGGCTGGGGACGAGGAAGTCGCGGGCCCCCTCGGGCGTGGACTTGGTCAGGAACGGTGTCTCGACCTCGATGAACCCTTCGGCTTCGAGCGTTCCACGCATCGTCTTGATGATTTCGTGGCGCGCGAGCAGGTTTCTCTGCATGCGGGGGCGCCTGAGGTCGAGGTACCGGTAGCGGAGGCGGACGTCTTCGCCCGCCTCGCAGTCGTCGGAGATTTCAATCGGCGGGGCGTCGCTCTCGGCCAGGACGTCGGCGCGGGTGATGCGGACTTCGATCTCGCCGGTCGCAATTTTCGGATTAACCATGTCTTCGGGCCGCGCAGCCACTTCACCCTCGATTCCCAGGACGTACTGGCTGCGCGCCTTTTCGGCGAGGGCGTGGGCCTCGGGGCTTGTCTGGGGGTTGAAGACGCACTGCGTCGTGCCGTAGCGGTCGCGCAGATCGATGAAGATGAGACCGCCGTGGTCGCGGTCGGACTCGACCCATCCGGCCAGGCGGACGGTCTGGCCGGCGTGGTCCCGCTTTAATTCGCCGCACGTGTGGGTGCGATATGCCGTCCGCATCTTTCTCCTCGCGCTGCGCCTCATTTGCCGGTTGGGCATTATAGCGCACCGCCGGGTGCGAACAAGCCAATTTGACCGCCGCGCCGGACGGATGGTTGCAGGGTGGCCCCGGCGTGCCTATAATGCCGCGACGCGTTTACACGGAAAGCGCCGGGCATGACCGATCAGCCGCAGATTCTCAAGCGCGAGCGCCTGTTCAGCGGCCGCAAACTGGCGCTGGAGGTTCACCACATCCGCGATGCTTCCGGCCGCGAGACCACCCGCGAGGTGATCCGGCACGGCGGGAGCGTGGCGATCCTCGCGTTTCCGGAGCCGGGCCGCGTGCTGCTTGAGAAGAACTGGCGCTACGCGCTGGAGCGCGAGGTGCTGGAACTGCCGGCGGGAACACTTGAGGAGGGTGAGGACCCCGCTGCCTGCGCGCGGCGGGAACTGGCGGAGGAAACCGGCTTTCGTCCCGGCCGCCTGGAGCCGCTCCTTGTGATTCACCCCAGCCCGGGCGTCCTGTCGGAGCGCCTCCAGATTTTCCTGGCGGAGGACCTGCGCCCCGGCGAGCCGCAGCGCGAGGCCGGCGAGCAGATTGAGAACCTCATCCTGCCGGTCGAGGAGGCGCTGGCGATGATCCGTGACGGGCGGATCACGGACGCCAAGACAGTGGCGGGCCTGCTTTTCTGGGACCACCTGCGCAGGGGAAACGGCTGATGGCCTGGCACGAGACCTGGAACGAGCCGCCGCCTCGGGGTGCGAGGGGTTTCTTCAGCCGACGGCCGCGCCGCTGGTCGGCGATAGGCATCCTTGTGCTCGTGACGGTGGCGGTCTATGTCCTGGACCGGGCCACGGGACACAAAATTATCGCGCCGCTGGGGGCTTTGAGCGTCAACAGCCTTGTGAGGCTCCAACTATGGCGTCTGGTAACGTACCAGTTCCTGCATGGCGGTTTTTGGCATATTGCCATCAACATGCTTATTCTATGGATGCTGGGGAGGCACATTGAACAGGGGCTCGGAAGGAAGCGGTTTTGTTACCTGTATCTTTTGAGCGGTGTGGTGGGCGGCCTTTGCCAGGTGGCGTTCAACGTCCTGATGACGCGCTGGTATGGTCTGGCGGCCCTGGACCACGCGACCGTCGGGGCATCCGGCAGCGTGATGGGCGTCCTGATGGCGTTCGCGGTTCTGCATCCTCGTCAGGAACTTTATGTTTTCATTTTCTTCTTCCCGCTCCGGGTTGAAGCCCGCTGGTTTGCCCTTGGATACTTCATCCTCGAGTCGGTGTATGCTTGGCAGGCCCTGACCCTAGGCTTGGTGGACAATGTCGCTCATGCCGCACACTTGGGCGGCCTGGTGGTCGGTTTCATCTGGATGAAGTTCGGCGATCGCGTCGCCGCCTGGTGGCGGTATCACGGGGGTCCGGCCCGGAGCCAACATACCTCACAGAGCCGGCGGCGCGAAGAGGCGGACCACACCGAAGTGGACCGCATCCTCCGCAAGATCCACGAGCAGGGAATCGACAGCCTCTCCCGGCGCGAAAAGATGTTCCTCCAGGAAACGTCGCGCAAACATCGTCAATGAACCCGACCCGTTCCGCCTCTTCCGCCGAAGAACCCTTGCAGCCGCCCCCATGCAGGCTTACACTTTACCGGATAGTCGGCGAATACACGGGAGGCAGGAATGGCGAAACGCAAGACCGCACGCCGTGGCCGCGGGAAGTCAGCCGACCCCGCCGTGGACCTGGCCTACGCGCGGCACGTGCTGGAAGCCGAGGCCGAGGCGCTCCGCAGCATGGTGGGCCGGCTGGGCGACGCCTTCCAGCAGGCCGCACAGATGCTCTACGCCTGCAAGGGGAACGTCGTCACGAGCGGGATCGGCAAGGCGGGCATCATCGCCCGGAAGGTTTCCGCAACGCTCGCCAGCACCGGCACGCCGAGCCATTTTCTCCATGCCGCCGAAGCGGTGCACGGCGACCTTGGCCGCGTCGGACCGAAGGACGTCGTCCTGATCCTTTCCTATGGCGGCGAGACGGCCGAAGTGACCCGCCTGCTCGGGCAACTGGAGAAGATGAAGGTTCCGGTGATTGCGATGACCGGCAACCGGGAGTCCACGCTGGCCCGCAAGGCGAAGGCGATGCTCTGGATGGGCGAGATCGACGAGGTCTGCCCGATGGGCCTCGCGCCCAGCGCGACGACGACGGCGATGCTCGCCCTGGGCGACGCCCTGGCGCTGACGGTTCTCAAGATGCGCCAGCAGGACGGCCGCTTCAGCCGCGAAGAGTTTGCCCTGTATCACCCGGGCGGGAGCCTGGGGCAGCGGCTCCTGATGGTCGAGACCGTCATGCGCCGGGGGAAGGACCTCCCTGCCGTCCGCGACAACCTCTCGGTGCGCGAGGCGATGGCCAAACTGCGGGACATGCGACGCCGCAGCGGCGCCATCGTGCTCACCGACGCGCAGGGGAAACTCTCCGGTATCTTTACCGACGCGGACCTGCGTCGGTTGCTGGAGGCGGGGCGCGACGACGCCCTGGACCGGCCCATCCGCGAGGTCATGACGCGCGACCCCAAGTGTATTCTTGTGAGCGACTCCGCCGCCGAGGCCATCCAACTGATTAACCGATTTTTCATCGAGGAAATTCCCGTTGTCGATACCGAAGGCCGCCTCGTCGGGCTCGTCGATGTCCAGGACCTCTTTGCCGAAGGAATCGGCCTCTAGTACTACTACGCTGTGTTCTTCAACGCAGAGGACGCAGAGAACGCAGAGGACAGATGTCATAAAGTTAAGATGAAAACAAAACCGCGTGAGGTCGGGGCTGCGGAAAAGCGCCCGGCCTAGGCCGGAGTGCGCCGGGATTTGCAATGGAGCAAGATAGATTCAACGCAGAGACGGCAGAGATGGGTAAAGAATTGAACCGGATTACGGAAGCGGTCATCGGGGCTGCGATGGCAGTTCATCGCGCACTGGGGCCGGGTTGCTCGAGTCCGCGTATGAAGCGTGCCTGGTCCATGAACTCGCTCAGCGAGGCGTAAAGGTCGAGCGCCAGAAAGCGATGCCGGTCAAGTACGCCGGCGTGAACCTGGATTGCGGATACCGGCTGGACCTGCTCGTGGAGGGATGTGTGCCTGTGGAACTGAAGGCCGTGGACCGCATCGAGCGCATCCATGAGGTCCAGTTGCTTTCGTACCTCAGGCTGTCGGGGTGCGAGGTCGGGTTGCTGATCAATTTCAACGTGCGGGTTTTGAAGGATGGGATTCGCCGCGTCGTTAACCATTTTAAGGAGTAGTTGCTCTGCGGTCTCTGCGCTCTCTGCGTTGAGATAACGTTGTAGAATTAGGAGCGGCGGATGCTCGATAGCATCGACCTATTGGTGCTGGACGTGGACGGCGTCCTGACCGACGGGCGGATCGTTTACGGCCCGCGCGGCGGCGAGATTAAACGATTCAGCGTCCGGGACGGCCAGGGGGTCAAGTACTGGCTGCGCGCGGGTCACCAGGCCGCCATCATGTCGGGCCGCGCCTCGGCCGCCGTGCGTCGGCGGGCCGAGGAAATAGGCGTCCAGGCCGTCTATGAAAACGCCAAGGACAAACTGCCGGTGTTCGAGAAAGTGCTGAAGCGGTTCCGGCGGACGCCCGAGCGAGTCTGTTACGTCGGCGACGACCTGCCGGATCTGCCCGTCATGGCGCGGGTGGGCTTTGCCGTGGCCCCCGCGGACGCGGTGGCGGAGGTGCGGCGCGCGGCCCACTATGTGGCCGAGCACCAGGGCGGGGCAGGGGCCGTCCGCGAGACGGTTGAGTTGATTCTGAAGTACCAGGGCCGGTGGGCCGACGTCTGCCGCCGTTACGCCCAGCGGCTGCCGCCGGCCCTGTCGCCCGCCCGCAACCCGTGGAGGACGCGGCCATGACCTTCCGACGCGCCATGCTTGTTCTGCTCCCGCTTCTGGGGGTGATCTTCGTCTTCATGGCCTTCCGGTATTGGTACCGCTGGATGGATGCCTCCTGGTCCGTCGAGGGCGTCGGGACAGAGCGGCCGAGGCTTGAAGAGCCCGAAGATCGCGAAGGTCTCGACGCGGGCCGCGGGCTGAGGATCGAGGTCACCACCAATCTGCACGTCGTTCGCAAGGACCGACAGGGCCGACCGGAGATGGCTTTCCTGGCCGACCGGGTCGAAGAGCGCGAAGGGAACATCGCCGACGTCACCCGCCCGCGCATCCAGTTTTACATGCGACAGGGCGAGGTGATGACTCTGGTGGCCGACCAGGCTCAGGTCGTCACGACAGGTCCCCTGACGGACGTCGAGCACATCAAGTCGGGGCGGATGTGGGGGAACGTCGTCTTGTCACACGACAGCGGTTCGCGGGACGATCCGACGGACGATCTCTTGGTCGGCGTGGAAGACCTTCAATTCAGCAATAAAGGATACGAACTGACGACCGACGGGCCGGTGATCCTTGTCGCACCTGAGATGCTTCTGACCGCCCGAAAGATGCGGATGGTGCTCGACCGAAAAACTCGCCGCATCAACACACTCACCCTCCTGGAGGACATTTTCATTTCGATGGAGGCCGGCCGGCGCCTTCAAATCGGTTTGGGTCCGGTCGCCGCATCGGAGGCGGTGGAAGAACCGGCGGAGGTCCCCCCCTCGCCGCCGAAGCCCACGCCGGCTGACCGAGCGCCGGCAGGTCCCGGGAAAACGCCAGAAGAGGAGGAGGACGGCGGCAGCCTCTGGCGCATCGATCTCGGCGGCAACGTGGACGCCTGGCAGACGGAGCAGCGGTTGCGCTGCGATCGGGTGGCCCTTTACAACGAAGCCGGACGTTCGCGGACGCCGTCCGGCGCGGCCAGCCCCGGTGGGGCATCGCCGAGCGCGGCCGATTTGCCGGCGGCGCCGCCTGAGGAGCAGCGCGCGCCTGAAGCGGATGCCGCGCCGCCGACCGAACCGCCTGAAGCCGAAGTGCCGCCGTATATGCGTCCTGGCGCCCTCCCGCCGCTGACCGTCGTCGCGGACGGCCCGCTCATTATCACGCCGGTCGGGCCGCAAGAGCAAAAGGCCCTCGGAGACGAGCGGTATGAAATGACCGCCACGGGCAAACCCGTCACCGTCGAGGACGCGCGAACCCGCATCGTCGGCGCCGAGGTGAACTATAACCTGAAAACGGGCGCCGGCCGTGTGGTCGGCGAGGACGCGCCGATCCTGCTCGAGCAGCCGGGTCGGATGCGTCTGACGGGCGGCCGCCTGGACTTCAATCGCAGCCTCGGCACGGCCGAGGTGCGCGGCAAGGGCGAACTGCACGCCCTGGTCGCCACGCGGAGCCTGACGGGTGCACCCTCGGGCGATTCCGCGGAAGCGGCGGCGCCGGAAGCGGAAAAGCCAAGCACGCTCGACGCCTCGTGGGAGCGCGGGATGCGCCTCGCGTTTTATCGCCTGCCGAGCGGCGAGGAAAGCGGCATGGGCGAAATCCGACAGGCCGCCTTCAGCGGCAACGCCGTCGTCGTGCAGAAAGACGGGCGCCTGGAAGGCGACGAACTCGTTATCGACTTCTTCCCCGCCCGGAAAGGCAGCGGCCAGGCCGTCAAGCGCCTCGTCGGCCACGGGAGCGTCGTCGTGAAGAACGAACGCGGGGCCGCCGCAGCCGGCCGGCCCGAAACCGTCGGCGACATCACCTGTGAGGACCTGGACATCACTTTCGCGCGAACCGATTCCGGCGGCACCGACCCGAAGGAACTGAAGGCGTCGGGGCGCGTCGCCATTAACGACCCGAAAGGCAAGATCCGCGCCGAAAACCTCACGGTGACGTTCGCGCGGACTGACGAGGGGAGCCTCGAGGCCGACTTCCTGGACGCCTACGGCAACGTCCTCATCGAACGCGGCGATCTGGAGGCCGAGGGCGACCACGTCAAGCGCGACCTGGGCAAAGGCGTACTGCTTCTTGAAGGCAAACCGGCCGTGGCGGCGCGCGGCGGGTCGCGCATCATCGGACCGCGCATCGAGTTCCGCCAGGCCGAGGGGAAGGCCACGGTGAATGGGGCGGGCCGGTTGGAGATTCCGGCGACGACGGATCTGCGCGGTCGGCCGCTGCGCAGCCCCGTGCCGCTCCACATCGACTGGAGCCGCCGCATGTCCTTCGAGGACAATCGCAATTTCGCCTTCTTCGACGGCGACGTTCATACGAAGATGGCGGACAGCGAACTTTCCTGCCGTCAGATGTGGGTCCACTTCAAAGACCTGCCGCAGAAGGAGCGTGAAGCGAGCGATGGGTCGGCCGGAAAAGAGCGCACCGGGGGCGAACTCGGAACGGAGGGCCTCCTGGGCCGAAAGGGCGTCCAGCGCATCCTCGCCGACAAAGACGTCTATGCCGTCGAACGTCGACTTGATGGGGACGGGACGGTCCGGTACCAGATGGAAATGGTTGGCGACAACCTAACCTACCTCGAGGAAAACCGGAAGGCGTACATCAGCGGCCCGGGACGGCTGCGCATCCTCTCTCGTGAAGACCCCGGCGCGGGCGATTCGGCGGGCGGAGGGCTTGCCCTCGAAGACGTGGCAGCCGCCTGGAACGCAGAGGTCCCCGACGGGTACGCGCGGACCGAGGTCGCCTGGGCCGAAGCGATGGCCTACGACGGGAAGACCGACCGGGCCTACTTCAAAGGGGACGTCGAGACGACCCACGTGGGGCGCGCCGCACCCGGCGGCGGGGCCCCTTCGCGGCGCGAGCCCACCACCACGCGCATCGAAAGCGACGACCTCCAGATCGTCTTCAGCGAACGGGCGGCGGCCGAAACGGCCGCCTCGCCCACGCAGGAACAGGCGCCGCGCGAAGAGCGCATGAACGTCGAGAAGTTGATGGCCGACGGCGGCGTCAAGATCTGGGTGGACGACCGTCGCGGTATAGGGCGGCGATTGATGTATACCCGCGAGCCGCAGAAGATTTGCCTTTACCGGGGGGTGGACCAATGGGCGCATCTCTGGCAGGCGAGCGAGCGCGAACAGAAGTTCGGCGAAGTCGTCGCCGGCGTCATCACCTATTGGCCCGCGACCCAGCGCGTTGACCTGGTGGACCAGCGCGTTATCTCGGGAACGCTGGAACAACAAAGGTAGAGGAGTTGGCGATGAATGCCCTTGAAGCCCTTCGGACTCGACGCTCATGCCGGCAGTTTACCGACCGGAACGTCCCGCGGGAACTCGTCGAGCAGGTCGTGGACGCGGGTCGCTTGGCCGCAACCGCGCGGAACGAGCAGCCGTGGGAGTTCATCGTCGTGACCGATGCCGAAGCCCGACGCACGATCGCCGGGATGACCGAGTACGGTCCATTCATCGCAGACGCTCCCGTCTGCATCGCGGTCCTGGCGAAAGATACGAAGTATTACCTGGAGGACGGGTCGGCGGCGACGCAGAACATGCTGGTGGCGGCCCACGCCCTTGGGCTGGGGGCCTGCTGGGTCGCGGGCGATAAGAAGGCTTACGCGCCGAGGGTTGTCGAGTTGCTGGGCGCGCCGACCGGGATGCGCCTGGTTGCCCTGGTGGCGCTCGGCTGGCCGAAGGGGAAGCCAGCGAACCCCGCCAAGCGACCACTGGCCGAGGTCGTCCACTGGGAGACGTATTAGGCGCTGCGTGTTCCGCTGCCATAACTCCATCGCATTGTCTCGCGCCCCATTTCAGTCTATAATCACAAGGAGGCAGCAATTTATCCCCTGATGCCTTGAGTGGAGGCGCAAGATGGATGCGCGCAGCGGACTTGCACGCCGGTGGCCGGTCTTGGCGTCCGTTGTTTTGCCCCTCGTTCTTGTTCACGGCTCTTGCACGGCGGCACAGGAGCCCCCCGGCCAGGCAAAGAAGGTCCATCCGTGCAGCGGGGCAGGGCGATGGTTCCCGGCGGACGCCGAAAAATTGGGTCGCACGGTGGATGTCTTCCTTTCACCCCCTGAGCCGGCCGTGCCGCGCCCGCCAATCGCTCTCGTTTGTCCCCATGCCGGCTATCCATACTCCGGCGCTGTGGCCGGCAAGGCCTACGCGGCGTTGAAAGGATACCCGTATCACCGGGTCATTCTGCTGGGACCGAGCCACCAGGCGCGGGTCCACGGCGCGAGCGTTCTTCGCGTCGAGGCATACGAAACGCCGCTCGGCTCGATTCGGGTGGACGCCGAGGCGCAGGATGCGCTGCTGGCGTGCCCCATCGTGACAGAGCAGCCGGCGGCCCATCGGAACGAACACTCGGTCGAGAACCAACTCCCGTTCCTTCAGCGCGTCCTCAAGGATTTCAAGATGGTTGAGGTGCTGGTAGGTAACATGACCGGCGAGGAGCGCGCGGACCTCGCTGACGCCGTGCGGAACCTCGCCGATGCCGAGACGTTGCTCGTCGTCAGCACCGACTTTTGTCACTACGGCCCGAACTTCGGGTACGTGCCATTCCGCGAGCGCGTGCGCGACAGCCTCAAGGCGCTGAACGACCGGGCGGTTGAAGAAATTGTCCAGGTGGACGTGGCTGGCTGGGACGCGTTCCTCAGGGAAACCGGGGATACGATCTGCGGCCGGGACGCCGTCGGACTGCTGCTCGAAATCCTTGAGCCATGGGATGACGTGCAGGGCAGGCGCGTCGCCTACGACACGAGCGGCGACGTGACCGGTGATTGGTCGAACTCGGTCACGTATGCGGCCGTTGTTTTCTGGCAGATGACGGGAGGCCTGACAAGGGCGGAGCAGCGGACGTTGCTGCGGCTGGCGCGCGACACGGTGGCATTTTACAGGAAGAACGGGAAGGCGCCGCAGGTTGACGAAGCGAAGTATGACCTGACGGCGGTTCTCAAGGCGCCCGGCGCGGCGTTCGTCACTCTCAAGAACAAGGGACGCCTGCGCGGCTGCATCGGCCACGTCGTCGCCGTCAAACCGCTTTACCTTTCCGTGATTGAGAACGCATGTCGCGCCTGTGAAGACCCGCGGTTCAAGGCCGACCCGGTGACCGAGGCGGAAGTGCCGCAACTTTCCATCGAGATTTCCTTCCTGACGCCGATGCGACGGCTCGCGGATCCGAAGGAAGTTCAGGTGGGCCGGGACGGATTGATGATGGTGCGGGGCTGGCGGCGGGGGCTGCTCTTGCCGCAGGTCCCGACCGAGCAGGGATGGAACCGCGAAGAATTCCTGGCGCACGCGTGCCGCAAGGCCGGCCTTCCGCCCGACTCCTGGAAAGAGCCGGAGACCGAGATTTATCGTTTCAGCGCGCAGGTCTTCGGCGAACGTGATGACAAGGAGTAGCGGTGCTTCGGGCGCCGCTTGCCGGACGCTTAGAGGCTGTTTCACAACCCTCTCCCCCGGCGGGAGAGGGCAGGGTGAGGGGGATAAGGGGATTGATTCGGGGCGTTCACCCTCACCCCACCCCTCTCCCATCAAG
>Ga0114919_10003631_pt1 | contig 12416 bp, 10 predicted proteins | sample BlataG_FD_88682 | JGI IMG/M metagenome (GOLD analysis project Ga0114919, IMG submission 88682) | Deep subsurface microbial communities from Black Sea to uncover new lineages of life (NeLLi) - Black_00105 metaG | ecosystem: Environmental > Aquatic > Marine > Oceanic > Sediment | place: Atlantic... | reverse complement strand
GGGAAAGATCATCTTCGTAGGAACGCCGGAGGAGGTGAAGAATACCGACCACGCGGTGGTGAGACAGTTCGTCGAGGGAAGTGCGCAGGGACCGATACCGGCGCTGTGAGCGCTGTCCGCAGTCGACGGTCCAAGGTCGGCCGCCAGACGTCCGCAGTCCGCCGCAAAAAGCAGAGAGTGTCAATATGGGGTTCAAGTTTGAGAATCTGGAAGTGTGGCAGTTGGCTGTTGAGTATGTGGACCGGATTTATGACATATCTAACCTGTTGCCAGATAAGGAGAGACATAACTTAAAGTCCCAGATGATCAGAGCTGCAACTTCCGTCTCGCTCAATATTGCAGAGGGATCGACTGGTCAAACCGATCCAGAGTTCAACCGTTTCCTTGGTATAGCAATAAGGTCGTGCGTGGAAGTGATTGCCTGTCTGCATCTCGCAAAGCGAAGGGGATATGTTGACGAGAAAGCCTTCTCACAAGCTTACGAGTTTGGTGAGAAACTGTTCGCCAAACTGCAGGCCCTGCGAAAGAAGTTGAAGTAAGCGGCGGACGGCCGACTTGTCCTGAGCGAAGTCGAAGGACGGTGGACGGCGGACGTGAGGATTTATGCTGAATCCGAACAAGGTCAAAACAGTCTATATCTGCCAATCCTGCGGGCACAAGTCGCTCCGATGGATAGGTAAATGTCCGGACTGCGAAGAGTGGAACAGCATGGTGGAGGAGAGGGTCACCAAACGCCGGGGGACTCATTCTGCCCAGAAGGCCTCCTCCGTCCCGTTGAGAGAAGTCGATCTGACAGATGAGGATAGGATCAGGTCCGGTATGCGGGAATTCGACCGGGTTGTGGGTGGAGGAATCGTTAAAGGATCGGTGATTTTTGTGGGGGGCGATCCGGGTATATGCAAATCCCCCCTGCTTTTGCAGATTTCTGAAAAAATCGCTTCACAATTCGAGAAAGTTCTATATATTACCGGTGAGGAGTCTTTAAAGCAGATTAAGCTCCGGGCTGAAAGATTAAGGATAAACCCAAATCGAATCGAGATACTGACCGAGACTAACCTCGATCTGATAATGGACGTGCTAAGGCAGGACGTACCTTTCATGACGGTGATCGACTCCATCCAGACCACCTATAGCCAGAACCTGGAAAGCACACCGGGAAGCATCAGCCAGATAAGGGAGTGCGCCGGCGCTTTAATCGGCTTTGCCAAGCAGAGCCACAGCCCGGTTTTTCTGGTGGGACACGTAACCAAGGACGGTTCCATTGCCGGACCCAAGGTGCTTGAGCATATGGTGGATACGGTGCTCTACTTCGAGGGTGAGAAAAGCTGTCTTTTTCGAATCCTCAGGGCGGTGAAAAATCGCTTTGGATCCAGCAATGAGATCGGAGTATTTCAAATGGAGGAGAAGGGCCTTCTGGAGGTGGAGAATCCCTCCAAGCTGTTTCTGCCCGAAAGAGCGGGAGACGTCTCCGGTTCCGTGGTGGTTTGCTGTGTGGAAGGTACCCGCCCGCTTCTCTTGGAGCTGCAGGCATTAGTGTCACCCTCGAGCTACGGTACGCCGCAGAGGGTCTCCTCCGGGGTGGATTACAAAAGACTGGCTTTGCTTTTGGCCATCCTGGAAAAAAGGGAGGGGCTCTCTATGGCGGCCTTCGACGTGTTCGTCAACGTGGCTGGTGGGGTGAGAGTCGATGAGCCGGCAGCGGATCTGGGAGTGGTTGTGGCGCTGGCTTCCAGCTTAAAGGAAGTGCCGGTGGACAGGGAGGTGGTGGTGATCGGCGAGGTGGGATTAGGAGGCGAGGTTCGGGCAGTAGGTCAGATAGAAAGGAGGATAAAGGAGGCGGAAAAGCTTGGTTTTTCTAAATGCATCATTCCGCAAGGAAATCGGAAAGGGCTGAATCAAAACTTTGGGATTGAGATCATCGGAGTCAAAAGTATCCAGGATGCCATTAAGTTGGCGTTAAGTTAAATCATTTCACTTCAATGGAGGTAGAGAGATGCGGTTAAAGGTTAAAAAACTGCTTAGAGGTGGGGAATACTTTGTCTCTTTCGAGAATGTGGACTTTACCGCAGAGGAGACAGAAAGAATCGAGAAATTCGGGATGCCCAACGTCGATTTCAGCCAGGACGGTCTCGGCGCCCGTAAGCTCAACGAGATAGACCTTTCCCTCAAGGGCCAGAGTGAGGAGGATGCGGAGCAGTTGATCAGCAGCATCAGGCAGAACATCAGAGATGCCGCTTCCGAGCTTATGGCTAAGGTGGACAATTTCAGCGGCGAAGAGGTCATAGAGCTTTAACTGCGCTCTCAGATCTGAAGGGTCTCTTCAATTCCGAACTATGAATTTCTGGCATGTCGGATACTTCCTGCCAACAGCGGGGGTATCCGACATTTTTTTGGCAACGTGTGATACCTCACCCCCTATCCCCCTCTCCATAGAATGGAGAGGGGTTCACCCTGCCCTTCGGTCCTGCCTCGCACTGCCCAGACGGGCACCCGTATGGGTGAGTGCGCTCGGCACGAAGTGAGACCTCAGGGTCGAAGGAAGACTCAGTGTCGAAGGAAGATCTTCGGGATCGAAGGACACCCTGAAGGGGAACAAAAGGGGGAGAGGTTTTCTTGTAATGTCCGAAAGCTCCGCCTGTGCGGGGGTATTTCGGACCTACTCCTTGTCTCCCCTCCCTTGATAGGAGGGGGCTGGGGGAGGGTGATACAAGAAATTCCGAATGCTTTCCCCCTCTCCCCCGCCTCTGGCGGGATCTTCGACTTAGTCCTCTCCCACAAGGGGAGAGGAAAGTCGGGGGGAAATAAAGATTGACAGTTGGGGGATCAGGCGCAATCTTAATAGCATGATAAAAAGAAAAAAGACCAAGAAGGTGTGGGTCGGCGAAGTGCCGGTCGGTGGGGGCGCGCCGATTTCGGTTCAGTCAATGACAAAGACGGACACGCGCGACGTTTCAGCTACCGTGAGACAGATCAGAAAGCTCGAAAAAGCGGGATGTGAGATCATTCGGGTGGCTGTGCCGGATATGAAAGCGTCGTCTGTTCTGCCCGGGATAAGAAAGGCAATCAAAATCCCGCTGGTAGCTGACATACATTTCGATTACCGATTGGCGTTGAAGGCAATAGATGCGGGCGTGGACAAGCTCCGAATCAATCCCGGAAACATCGGGGCCCGGTGGAAGGTCAGGGAGATTGTGAAGGCGGCAAAGGAGAGGAAGACTCCCATCCGGGTTGGGGTAAATGCAGGCTCACTTCCCCGTGACCTTCTAAAAAAGCATAAAAAGGCGAAGCCTTCCGCGTTGGTGGAAGCAGCCTTGAGGCAAGTTAGAATGCTGGAGGATTTGAGCTTCAACGATATAGTCATTTCGCTCAAGGCCTTTGACGTTCCCACCACCGTGGAAGCATATCAATTGATTTCTAAGAGGACGAAGTACCCTTTGCATCTGGGTATCACCGAAGCGGGACTGCCTCTGGCAGGATCTGTCAGATCAGCTCTGGGAATAGGGATGCTCTTAGCTTCCGGCATTGGCGACACGATAAGAGTCTCTCTGACCGGCGATCCGGTCGAAGAGGTGAGGGTGGGATATGAGATTTTGAAATCTTTGAATCTGCGGGAGCGTGGTCCAACCATCATCTCCTGCCCCACCTGCGGCAGATGCGAGATAGACATAATCTCCATGACCAAAAAAGTGGAGCGAAAAGTCGGGAATATCCGGGCAGCGATCAAGATAGCCGTGATGGGTTGCGTGGTGAATGGCCCGGGAGAGGCAAAGGATGCGGACGTAGGAATAGCAGGCGGAAAGGGATACGGGCTTCTCTTCCGCAAAGGCAAGACGATCGGGAAGTTCAAAGAAAAAGATTTGATGAATGTACTTCTGGATGTGGTGCACGATTTGACGGAGTAGAGGCATCTGTTGCGGGTCGCATAAATGCGACCCCTACAAGTCGCGTAGGTCAAGCATGTCCGCCCTTCGACCCTTCGATAAACTCACTTCGTGCCGAGCGCACTCAGTGCGAGGCAGGGTGCTGGGTGGTTCGACTCCGTTTATCCTGAACGAAGTTGAAGGGCTCACCATCCTGAGGAATTCGAAGGACAAAGTCGAAGCATAAGCTCTCCTCGAGCCTGCCCGTCTGGGCAGACCGAAGGGCAAAGCCTATCCACGGGACTGCTTGACAAAAAGAGTTTCAATAGATATGCATTAAAAACCACGGAGAGATAATATGCCTATCCTGAATCTAATTAAAAACATGCGTCAGCTCAAAAAGTCGGAGCAGTTGGATGCCGGGCAAATTAGAGTTCTGCAAAAGGAGCGATTTGGAGATTTATTAAAACACGTTTTGGGAAATTCGAAGTTCTATAAGAGCTTTTATCAAGAGCATGGAATAACAATCGATAAGGTTGGTGAAGTTACGTTGCAGGACTTGCCAACCATCAACAAGAAGATCATGATGGAACATTATGACGATTTCGTTTGCGATCCGGCGCTTAAAAGAGAGGATTTAGAAAAGTTCATCAGTGATCCTTCAAATCGAAGCAAAAAATATCGAGGCTCATATCAGGTTATCCATACTTCCGGTTCATCCGGAACTATAGGTCTTTTCGTCTACGGAGCAAATGATTGGGATATGCTTAGAGCTTTGGTTCTAACAAGAGTCTCTAAGACTAAAATTAGTCTCTTCAAGAAGACAAAGCTTGCCTATATTGGGGCAACAGACGGACATTTTGCGGGAATAAGCTTGGTTCGGGGTGCACCGCGACTCCTCATGGATCTCTTACCCCTATCCGTCAATAGTCCTCTTGGAGAGATTTGCCAGAAGATAAATGAATTTCAGCCTGGTGCTTTGAGTGGTTATGCTTCGGGGGTGTATCTTTTGGCGGGAGAACAGATCAAGGGAAACATAAACATTAGGCCAAAAAGGGTTATGTGTGCAGCAGATCCCCTTACTGCAAAAATGAGAGAGACCATTAGACAGGCTTTCGCGATTGAACCAATAAACTTCTATGCTGCCTCTGAGTCGATTGGCCTGGCCGCCGAGTGTGACATCAGCCAAGGCTTTCACCTGTTTGATGACTGGCACTGTTTTGAGATAGTTGATGATGATTTGAAGCCCGTAAAGCCAGGAGAGCCGGGAAAGCTTCTTTTGACGAATCTTTATAACTATACCCAGCCTCTCATTCGCTATCGACTGGATGATGAGATTATCTTAGCGGACAAGCCCTGTGAATGCGGATGTCCTTTTCCGCTTATTGAGAGCATCGCTGGCCGGCAGGAAGAATTCTTGTGGTTTGAAAAGGGTGATGGCACAAAAGAATATATTCATCCCTTGGTGATAGTTGAGTTTGTTGTCCCGGGTTTGGAAAAATTGCAGGTTGTTCAAACCCAGAGGAACAAACTCTTGATGAGAGTGATAATTCATGGAAACAAAGAAGACGCCCTTTCAGCGATTCGCAGGAGAATGACGGAAATTCTGGAAGGCAAGGGATTAGAAAATGTGGTGAATTTCGAGGTCGAGGTTGCAGACGAAATACCGATTGATTCGAGAACCGGGAAATTCAAATTGATAATTCCGTATGACGGCTGAGTCCCGGGGAGATCTGTAGGGGTTCCATTTATGGAACCGGTGGGGGGCGGATCGCCTAATGGTAATCAACATTGTTGTGCTACATGCTTAACCCCCTGTCGTCCCCTTCAGGGTGAACCTTCAGGGTGAACCCCTTGTCAGGGGGACCGGTGTGGGGTTCCCTCCCTGATAAGGGAGGGTCAGGGTGGGTAATGACCGGTGAATCCAGGTCCGACGGAGGACTATTCATTCACCCGCCGCTCGGCCACAGATTGGCAATGTGATCGTATGGTGCGATGTGGTACTATCAACATAATCGGTAGATAACCTACGACCCATACAAGTCATGCATCCCAAAAGGATTGAAAAGTAAATATGGAGAATGCCTTAATAACCAATTCAACCGGCATCCTTTTCATTCTAGCCGGTAATGCAGCCCTGTGGTTTTTTCTGCAGAAGAAAACGGATTGGAAGCTGTTCAATTATATCCCACCACTGATTTTCATCTATGTGCTGCCGGCTTGTTTCTCCAATTCAGGATTGATCTCTTCAGACTCACCCGTGTATGGGTGGATGGGAGACGTTCTGCTACCTCTGTTCCTGGTGTTGCTCCTGCTGGACGTCGATCTCCGATCCACGGTGAAGGTAATGGGAAAGGGGGTCTTCGTGATGCTAATCGGAACGGCGGGTGTTGTCATCGGCGCGCCCATAGGTTACCTGTTGGTGAAAGGATGGCTTGATCCCCAGGCCTGGAAAGGGTTTGGCGCCCTGGCAGGCTCCTGGATTGGGGGCACCGGCAATATGGCGGCGGTTGCAGAAGGGCTGGGAACTTCCGGAGCGCATTTCGGGCTGGCCGTAATTGCCGACAATGCGGTTTACCTAATTTGGCTGCCAATACTCTTACAATCCAAAAATATGGCCGGTTGGTTTCACAAATTCACCGGTGTGAAAAAGGAACGGCTCGCTCAATTGAAAAGTGCCGCAAAAGAGCTGGTTGTAGAAAAAGGCAAACCACAAATGCGGCATCTGTTGTATTTGCTAGCTATCGGCTTTGGCGTGGCTTGGCTTGCCGGATTGCTTGCCCAGAATATACCGGAACTCCCTCCGGTGTTGACCAAAGGGACTTACAAAATCCTGCTGGTGACATCCTTTGGATTGATGTTGTCCTTTTCGCCTGCCAAGAGAATTCCCGGCAGTCATGAATTAGCCATGGCGTTGGTCTATCTTTTTGTGGCGCGAATGGGGGCGAAGGCTGCGGTGTCCGGTCTGGCGGGGCAGGCAATTCCCTTCGTTGCCGGGGCATACGTGTGGATTTTTATCCACGGCATATTCATTCTGATTGCCGCTCGGCTTTTCCGGATGGACATTCACACTGCCGCCATTAGCAGCGCGGCCAATATTGGCGGAGCGGCCAGTGCCCCGGTGGTGGCCGCTTACCACGACGAACGGCTGGTGCCGGTTAGCATATTGATGGCGCTGATCGGATATGCCGTTGGGAATTATGCCGCTTTCTTGGCTGCTTATCTGTGCAGCGTGGTAGGATAAGGGAGATTCTTGCTGGCCAAGGTTTAGAAGGCATAGTGAATCACGAGGTCGAGGTTGGAGACGAGATACCGGTTGATTCGAGAACCAGGAGATTTAGATTCGTAATTCCGTTCCAGGATTGACGGCCCAAGAAACCAGCGGGGCGCGGTTCATCGGACTTGCAAGCCGGTGGTTGAGCTTGAGAACTCAGGGTCGGAGGCCGAGAAAGATAATAGGCTTTTGGTTGACAAAGGGGCCTCGGTAGCGTATAATAGAAGGAAGTTTAGATCGGCGATTCGCATTCTGCTTATGGGAACAGCATTGTAGTAAGATAGGGGTGTCCATGGATGTAAAGAATAATTTCATCAGTGTCGTATCCTTAGGATGTTTCAACCCTGCCATTCTCAGCCCCCAGTTTCTGAAAGAAAAATGCGGATTTGAATCGCACTCGGAGCCAAAGGGACGGACTACACCGGTGGTTACAGGTTGGGACTATGGCAGCGTCTCGTTTCTACTGGACTTGGAACGATTTCAGATTAAGCATTCAGACGTTACTGACTTTTTGAACACGGCTATTGTCACGATGATGTTGAAATACCTCGCCGTCCTAGAATACACTCCCGTGGATGCTGTAGGCCTCAATCTGAACTACGATCTCAGGACAGTGAATCCGGGAAAATTCCTTAACAGGCTTCACCAAAGTCAAAAGGAACTCATTCAATTCATGAAACTCAACGAGTCAGTGATTACACAGAGGCACCGCCGAAGGGTCAAGGGGGCCGAGCAGCTTATAGAGATGGACGTTAGCGGGGGAATAAACGAGAACACTTTGGAGAGGTTGAATGCCACGAGTCACGACAGTTCAGTCCGAATCAACTACAATCACGAGATGAGAAACCTCAGAGAAAGAAGAGACTTGCTTGCAAAAATCGAACCTAACTGGAAAGCGTTTGTCGAGAAGGACAAGCTCATCAGGGACGAATACTTCAAGGAGCCCAAATGACGGATTCAGTGGCGGAAAAAGAGAGAAGCACTGCCTTAACGACCCCGCCCGCCAGGAACACGGTGGCCGGAGGTGTTTATGGTAGCGACGCCTTGCGAGAAACGCTCAGGCGCGGAGTGGAGCAGAGCTATGCTTTGTGGCGTCGGGGTGGGTTGGAGTCGAAAGAACGGGTCGTGTTAATGTTCATTTCGGATTTGCACTTCTCAGGGTACCACTCCTCCACGGGGCCTACGTGGTCATCTTCCTGCCAAGACATGCAGGGGTGGGGGCGAGAAGAAGAATTTGGGCGGGCCTTTGCCGTGACCGGAGATTTAACTGAGGCCCTGGATGAGATTAACGAAATCATACGAAGGAAGGCCGAATTGTGGACCCTCGAACGCGTGGAAGAGGAGGAACCACAAGTGCTCATCCCGGATGAATACTCCGTCGAAGGCATACAGGTCGATTGGAAATCGACGTTCAGGTATCACGATAGGCTGAATAAGTTGCGGAAGAAATATGGGATCAGGTGCGTATGATCAGAGGGTCTTAGCGGGAGAAGAACTTTACGCCGATGGCCTCGACGATTCGATCGAGCAGTCAGCAATCTATTCTTCAATCCTTTTTGAGTCTGCTGGTCAAGAGTTGCCGGCAATTGTTCTTACGCCGGCGTGCGATATACTGCACGCTCAGACTGAGCTCGTGCTGACTGTTGCCGGAATATTCCCCGCATCCCACATTTTTGAGAGATTCTTGCAGAAGAACAAATTGACACTGGGTCAAATCATAGGCAGAGATGTGACCCGTCGGAAGACTTACCGAGGAGTCACTGACACTTTCAAGAAACAGTACTTGGCGAACAGAGTCTTGATGTATCACTTTCTTCCCAGGTATGAGGACAAGCTACAGGACTCTTTCATCGACTTCTCAATAGTGAGAACCCTCTCCGCGCAGGAACTATTGCGCCGGTCCAAGATTGCCGTGCTCAAGTCACCTTGGAGAGAAGCTGTGCCATCAAGGTATGCCGCGTACTCGCTCAGGATTGGAGTGAGAGAATACGATGACAACCTACTTGAGGTGGTTGTCAACGATATGTCAACCGTGCGCGTCGAGTAGCGCAGCGCTACTGCCTCGCGCTAATGTAGTCGTCAGCTATCTCCTCCAATAGGTCCAAGGGCAGTGAGTAGGTCAGGAGCCCTGTGCTCCTGACCTAAGTCTGAATCTCGCTATTTTCTCGCAGCGACGTAATCGTCAACTATCTCTTCCAGCAAATCCAGAGGCAAGGAGCCGTTCTGCAGGACCGTCATGTGAAATTCCTTCAGGTCGAATTTTGGGCCGAGCTCCTTTTGGGCCTTTTCCCGTAGCTCCATAATCTTCAATCTTCCTATGGTGTATGAGCAGGCCTGGCCCGGCCATACTGTGTACCGGTCGATCTCGTTGTCGGAGCTCCAGCCCAAGTTGTCAAACATGTACTGCCTGGCCTCGTCTTTGGACCATTTCTTGTAGTGAATCCCGGCATCCACCACAATCCGCACCGCCCGGAAAAGCTGTGAGTTCAGTTCCCCTATCCGGGCATAGATATCCGGCAGCCAGCCCAGCTCCATAGCCAGGCTTTGCACGTACATGGCCCATCCCTCGGCGAAGCCGGTTATGAAGAAGAGATTCTTGAACATCCGGCCCTGGGTCAATTCCTGCTGAACCGCAAATTGGTAATGGTGTCCGGGAACGGTCTCGTGATAAAGCAAAGAGGGCATGTTGGGCTTGGCGAAAGTATATCCCATGTTGACGTGAAAGGTGGCCTTTCTCTTGCCGTCTAAAGATGCCGGCTCATAATAGGTCAATCCGCTCCCCTCTTTGTACTCAGGAACAGGCTCGACTGTAACAGGGGTTTTGATCATGTAACTGAATGCCTGGGGCAGGCGAGCCAGGGCGTTGCCGAGCAGATGTTGATAGTCCCTGAGGACCAACTCCTCAGTCCCTTCGCCCTCTGGGTAATAGAATTTATCCCGAATAGAGGAATCCTGCCAGGTGGCCCGGTACTGGATCATCAGCGCGCCGAAAGTGGTGTCTCCGCTGATTCCGAGCGAGTCTAAGAGAATCCTGGCCTTCTTTTGAAGCACTTTTACTTCCTTCTGTCCCAGCTTGAAGACCTTCTTGGGAGACATGGCACTTGAGGTGTGGAATTTCAGACAATAGGCATAATACTTGTCTCCGTCCGGCAGTTTCCAGAGCCCGGGCAGGCTGTCGGCATACTGCCCGGATGCCCGCAGCCTCATAATGAACTCATCGTAAGCCGGATAGATGCTTCGTTGGAGGGTCGACCGCGCCTTGCGGCCCAAGTTCTCTCGGATGGAGCGGTTGATGCTCTGTACAGCGGCGAGTTTGTCCATCAAGTTTAGATAGAGCAGATTGAACTTCGACTCCGGCTTCTTGAAGGCCCCCATATCCGCGATGACCCTCTCGATGATGTAAACCGGTGGCCGTATACCCCTCTCCTCCTGCGCGTCAAGGCGTTCCATTACCTGACGGAGAGATATGGGGATCTTCTCCATACGCTTTAGATAATCCTCGGCATCCTGCACCTCCTCGATGGTGTGGTATTCTGTCAGCAGGTTTGTCAACTGGCTGTGAACTCCGAAAAGGTGGTCGATCTGGTATTTGTGGTCTGCGAACTTTTCTTCTTTGAGTTGAATCTCCAGAAACCAGGTCAGTATCTTCGAGTCGATACTCTGGGATCTGGTGATTTTCGCGGCGTCGATCTCTTTCAACTGCTTCAGATATTTCCTGGCCAGATCGTAACTGGCCTTTATGCCGGCATCGGAGCGGTCGTTGAGACCGGCCCGGTCGAAGCGATATTTGCTCTCTTTGGGTAAACCCAACTCGGTACCCTTCTCGGGATTAAGCCTGAGGTATTCCCGGAAGTAATTGTCGAACAGCGTCTCGATTTTGACCGAATCCTGGCTTGCCGCAGACTGGACTAATGGCAGGCTGCCGCCGGCCAGCAGCACTAATACTAAGAGCATGCGTTTCATGATCTCTCCTTTTCTCCAATAGCAGATAGATCCTCTCTTGAATCTTCCCACTACCTTTCTCTACGCAGGCGGACTCCAAAGAGTTACGTCCACTTCTCTTCTCAGCTTCAGAAATGACTCGGCTGACCGAGCCTTCTTGTGCATCAACTGAACAGAAAAGAGACTACGAACAAACCGGATATGAATGCCGGCACATTTTCGGAACCAGCGGCAATCCCCCCCCGTAAACAAGAATGAAGAACGATGAAGGGTCTGATTCTCAGCCTGGCCTATCGTTGTTGTTCGCAGGGAGGAAACTCGGAGGGAGATAAAGATAGCAGAGCCCGGTTGGCTCTGGTCTATCAGGAGTGTTAACCAGCAACGGAAAGGAAGGAAGACATGAGAAGACTCGTTACCTTCCACACAGCGTGCTGGCTTATAACGATCGTCGCCAGCATAATCCTCTGGATCCTGCCCGCCTCTGCTTCATCCCCTTTTGAACCGGTGTTCAACCCAACACTTGAAATTGAAAAATCGGCCGGGGCGATAAACATCGACGGCAATCTGAATGACCCTGGATGGAAGGGTGCCGCTCGTGTCACCGATTTCGTTGAACGCTCGCCGGGAGACAACACCAAGCCCGAAGTGGAGACAGAAGCGTTCATCACCTATGACGGCCAGCATCTGTATGTGTCTTTTGTCTGCTATGACGATCCGGCTGCGATCCGCGCCACCATGTGCCAGCGGGACCAGTTCAACGGAGATGATGCCGTTTGCCTGCTTATCGACACCTACGGCGATGCATCCTGGGCTTACGAGTTTTTCGTGAACCCGTACGGAATCCAGAAGGACCGTCTCTGGACCAGCGTGGGGGGCGAAGGCGGCGGATTCGAGGATCTCGGATATGACTTGATCTGGGAATCGGCCGCCCGGATGACCGCCAGCGGCTACCAGGTGGAGATGGCCATACCGTTTGCCAGCCTGCGCTTTCCCAACCAGGATGAACAGACCTGGAAAGTCGATTTCTGGCGCAACCGGCCCCGGGAGAGTTATAAGCAGTACTCATGGTCGGCTCGCGATCGGAACGAGCAGTGCTGGCCCTGTCAATGGGGAACCGTCGAGGGAATCAAAAATGTGCATCCGGGGAAAGGGATCGAGATTCTGCCCACGGTTTTAGCCTATCAATCAGGCAGCCTGCATAATCTCAGCGAGCCGGATGTACGATTTCGGAACGGCAATCCCGAAGGAGAACTGTCCCTGGGTGGAAAATACTCTGTCTCTTCCGACGTTACGGTAGAGGCGTCCATCAATCCCGATTTCAGCCAGATAGAATCGGACGC
>Ga0114919_10003630_pt1 | contig 12420 bp, 13 predicted proteins | sample BlataG_FD_88682 | JGI IMG/M metagenome (GOLD analysis project Ga0114919, IMG submission 88682) | Deep subsurface microbial communities from Black Sea to uncover new lineages of life (NeLLi) - Black_00105 metaG | ecosystem: Environmental > Aquatic > Marine > Oceanic > Sediment | place: Atlantic... | reverse complement strand
TATATTGATGAGCTAAATCAAATGCCTGTTGTTTTCAAATGGAAATATAAAATGGACGAGATTCCTGGTGGGGTGGTGTCGAATATTTATTGATATGATAATTAGGAAACGCTACACTAGTCACAACACGAGCGTCATCACAAATCAAAATTAAGTGCTTATACCTATCATCGCCAAGTTCAATATGCCCCGTAGGGGTAGAGAGTAACCTATCGGAAACAGTAATAACATGATTTGGGGTGATTGTGTTGATGTGTATTGTCATTTCTCTCTCCCACAACATTGTTTTTTTATCTTTATTCTATTATTTCTCAATTGTGTATAAATAACTATAGAAGACTTAATCCTCCATATATGGGAGCTATCGGAGACTTGAAAATTCTTTCATCTCGTGTCCGAAGTCCACCTACGTCTCTTATTACATAGAATAGGTGGCTTATCCTTCATTACCATTAAAATTCCCTTCTGATCCATTCAGACTTCATTGCCTCCCGACCGAGGGAACTTATCACGAAATCAGCCTCGTCCTAGATTGCATTTTGTATCGACACGTTAATGTCTGCACTATCAGGAACTCGTACTCGTTTATCCACGCGGAGATATATTTGGGCAGGTACGAGCGGATTGCCCGGACAAAGGCTTTATCTCGGTGACTATGACTCAAGAATGCCCTCATCGAGTGCCTCCACGGACAAAGTCCTCAGTGCCTAACGGTTTGCATAAGCGGCAAGAAGCCCGCAGGGCAGACTGCCCCGTCTTAATGCGATTGTTAGGGTGGTAAATATTTCTTGATTAATTCCTTAATATAAGATGGAATGTCTTTTTGTAACTCTATAGTCCTCTCTTTCAGTCGTTCATAAACTTCAATTTCTTCACCCGACCACATAATGTCAACCCTTCGAACTGGTTGCATTGCAATGTGATTATAATGTTCAGGAAATGCCCAATAACAATTTCTACAAATATCTATCTTTTTGATTTCAATCCAGTTAACACAATGCTCACATGACCATGATTTAGCCCGGTTAGCAGAACCGCAAAGAAGCATATATTCTTCGGGATTGTTCATCTTGTTTGGATCATCCCCGGCTACCTCAAAAGGTATTCTGTGATCAATTTGAAGTTCTCTTTCGTCATATACTTCTAAATAGATGGCACACTTACTATCTTGCACTTCAGCAGCTCATCTTTTATTTCCTTTGAAAACGCCGTTCTTCCTTGAAGACGGCTGAATCTTGCTTTTTGGGGGTCACCAAACCTGTAAGCTCCAATTTTTCTTCCATCACTTCCGGTTACGCGAAATGTTTCAAGGGGTATACCCTGTTCTCGGACATCTCTAGCAGCTCTGGGAGGATGGTTGTAACCATATTTTTCTTTTAATTCTTCTGTGGTCACATGCCCATGCTTAATAATATGTTCAATAACTGTTTTTGGCCTTTTTGCTGTAACAGATTTGCATTTTTTTATAAAATCGTCAGGTAGATTTTTCTCATTCATAAACTTGCCCCACGAGCCCCAATTGTTTTTGTTTAGGGGCAATTAATAGGCTATTTCCAATTTCATCTATTAATGCAGGGGAAAGGTAAAGAGATTCAACGGTTGAGGCATTTCTTCCCAAAAGTGTTTCTTGCGATGATCGGCCTGCTTCAATTTCTATGTGTGTGAGTTCCAAATAATCCGGAAGTTTCTTGCCGTGCATTTTTTCCCCAGTTCTACCATCGTAACTAATTATGAACCTAATCCTTTTATTATTTAGTTCTTCTAGTTCAGCTACAAATTCGTAAAATTGTATGCCCGCTAGATAACGTGTGTCTCTATTGCCACAAACACCTTGGTATGGCGGATCCATATAGACTAGATCATCTTGAGTCGGCAATTCCAAAACATCACGATAATTTCTTGAGGAAAAAATCGATTTTCCTTTTAAAAGATGAGATACACCTAGTATGTTTTCTCGTATTGTTTTTGGGCGCATCCCTTTCCTTCTATTGTCAGGGCTTTGATTGAATTCACCATTTGCGTTGTAACGGATTGAACCTTTCACACAACGAGCTAATAAGTACAACAAATAGTCTGATCTACCTGTAAGGTTAAATTTTTCACGAATGTCATCATAATACAAACGAGGATTATCTAGCTGAGACGTCCACAAAGTTACATATTGATCCGCAATAATTTCTGGCTCCTCAACTATTTTTTTAATGAGATTCATTAGTGCTTTATTTAAGTCATTAATGTAAAACCTCTTCGCGCGTCCCCTCATGGCTGCTGCTATGGAAATGGCAGCGGAGCCTGCAAAAGGTTCAAAAAGAGTGTTAATTGACGAGGGGAAATATTGCAAAATATCAGATGCAATATTCCTTTTGCTTCCTTGGTATGGAAAAGGATGTGGTGCTTTCATAATTGGTGTATTCCTTTTTTATTTCACCATAACATTGCTTTTTATCTTTATTCTATTATTTCCCAATTGTACATAAATAACCGTAGTAATATTTGGCATACCTCTTAAGACTGTCAGAGGCTTAAAAATTCTTTCATCTCTTGTCCTAAGTCCACCTACGTCTTTTTTACTTTAATTACTTAAAACAGGTGGCTTATCCTTCTTTACCATTAAAAATCCTTATGGTGCGCCGTCACCATGTACATCCGGCATCACTGTGGAAGGCATTCAAACCGCGGTTGGAAAAGCAGGCATTACGAAAAATGCCTCTGTTCACGGTAGGTATCGGTCTATATCCAAGGCTCCGTGGAATACCCCGAGGATATCTACGCAATCGTTGCCCGTGATCAGATAGGCGATACGATAGTGCCCGTAGAGAAGTATACGGATATTCCCCTCTGGTTCTGATCTGTATTTGTACCCCGCCTCTGGAAACTCGAGCAGAATCTGCGCGCGTTGATAAATGCCAGATACGACCTCCTCAGCGGCAGCAGAGTTGTCCTGCGCTATATAATCGTGTATGTCTTTGAGCCACCGCTCGGCCTCCTCCGTCCATATTATTTCTGCCATGTTCGAATCCGCCGAGCCATCTCTTCGTTGGAAATAACCCTTCCGGTACGGGAGTCCGCCAGCCCGCGCTCAACCATACGCTCGAAAGTAAGCTCGCGCATGATCTCCTCATAGGTTGCGTCCTCCGGTTGCTCTTGGATGATTTCAGCCATTCGCGCTTTTAAAGATGACATTGTTCTTTGTTCTCTTTATAGTCGAACATTGCTTTTTATCTTTATTCTATTATTTCTCAAGTTATAAATAACAGTAGTAATTTGGCATACCTCTAAGACTATCGGAGATTAGAATTGAAAATTCTAAACAGATAAAAACCCTTTAAAAATTACAAGATGAGCAAATTTTACGAAGTAAGAAGAAGAGACGGTGCGGCGAGAATAGGTATTTTGTCTCTACGTGAAGGAAAAAAAGCCAGAACACCCCTACTGTTCCGAGTTGATTCTTTAAGTGTAGGTGAAGAAAAGCTCGAAGCGATTAATGCTGAAGATTTAAACTTCAAAGATTTATCTTCGGAAGAAACGTGGAACGTTCCACGAGGAGCGGTCCTCTTGCCTGAAGTTCATCCTTTGTTCACGAAAGTGAAAATCCCTTCTTTGTTTGTAGATTTTTTCGTGCTATCCATCGCTTCCAATATGCACAACAGCCCAAGAGATTTTGTTCGCAGAATAATTGATGCGAGAAATATGATACCGCCGGATGTAGCGTTATGGGTTCCTGCGATAGCGACTGCGGAGAATGCCGCATTACTGTTTTACATGGGCGTGGATATATTAGACGACACGAATGCGACGATAAAAGGCTATCAGGGTATTTATCAGGTGGAAGAAGGTGAAATAAGATTAACCGAATTGGAGGAGTTGCCATGCAATTGTAACGTTTGCGCTTCTTTAAGTATAGCCGAGTTGGAGGTAAAGGATTTTAAGGAACGGGCGTTGTTGCTCGCAAGACATAACACGCTACTGCTGGAGAAGGAGGTGAAAAAGGCAAAAGAGCGTATAAGAGCAGGCAATTTGCGTGAGTACGTGGAGATGAAGGTGCGGTCTTCAACGTTTTTAACCGCAGTGTTAAGAATCCTGGACCTCTACGAGAGCGAATATTTTGAGCTCAGAACGCCCGTTGCCCGGAGAGAATGCATGAAAGCGAACACGATGGAATCGTTAAAGCGTGTAGAAGTAAAGAGGTTTGCGAATCGTGTTCTGGAACGGTATGAACCGCCTGCGAGGCAAATCTTGCTGATATTGCCGTGTTCTGCGAGAAAGCCTTATTCTACATCGCCTTCTCATGCGAAATTCATAGATGCGATTGCAGATTATAGAGGTCATATTCATGAGTTGATTTTAACGTCTCCGCTTAGTGTTGTTCCAAGAGAGCTTGAAGAGGTTTATCCCGCAGCATTCTACGATATTCCCGTAACCGGATACTGGGATGCGGAGGAGCGAGAATGGGTATCCTCGTGCTTGCGTGCATACCTTGAGAAGAATTTGACAAATTACGACACGGTGGTTGCACATCTCAGCGGTGCGTATAAAGAAATATGCTCAAGCGTTGCAGAGGATTTGTGCATAGAAATTGTGTACACCTGCGAGAACGGCGAGGAAGCGACTTCAAAAGTAGCTTTGAACAGGCTGAAAGAACGAATAGCCGAGTTATGTGGTGAAAGAAAGAGGCTGTCGGGATTTGAAATGAAAACGAGCGTGATAAAAGCAATGGCTGATTTTCAGTTCGGTATCGGTGCGGGAAGCGAGCTTGTGGCGAGAAAAGAAGGAGAAAGAATAAAAATAACCGGGAAATTTCCCTTCTATAAACTCAGCTCGAATGGTGAAGTTCTTGCGAGAATCGTGCCCGCATACGGGCTTTTGAGTCTTACGGTGAAAGGGGCTCGTAGAATTGAACATTTTCTTTCTTCTTATAAGGTAGAAATAGGTGATTTTGTCCCCGAAGGTTCGATATTGGCGCCGGGCGTTATAAATGCAAGCGAACAAATAAGGGTGAATGATGAGGTCGTTTTCGTCGGTGAGAAGGCGTTTGGCGTGGGTAGAGCAAAGATGAGCGGCTGGGAGATGGTGGAATCCCGGAGGGGCGTGGCAGTGCAGGTGCGAGAGGTGGAGGCAATTGAACGGGATTGATGAATTGGATGCATATATCGAATTAATGAACCGAATGTTAGAACATCCATTTACGACAAAAATTCCTATCGCTAATGGTAAACGAAAATCTTCAGAAGAATTTGTTTTTGCGATAACACCGAGCAGGTACAGGAAATTGGAGCAAATTAGAGGCGATTATAACTTCAAGCTCGGAGACCGGGAATACGAATGCAATATCGTCCATTTAATAAAAAAGAGAGAAATTAACGAAGAGATAGAAGAACTTAAAATCCATGTTAGCAGGTTAGAAGATGTCAAATCGGACATTAATAGGCAGTTGGCGGAATGGGATATAAAAGAAAAGGATACCGCCAATATTATTCGCATAATAGAGTATTATCTGGATTTCGCCGAAGGACCAAAACAAGAAATTGAAGCGCTAAGCGCCGAAATATCACGTATTAAAAACGTGATAGCGGAAAGAGAGCACTCATTGCTCACCGCTCAGTTCATGGAGGAGATTAACCGAATTGATAACGAATTGCGGAACTACAAAGAGAATCTTGATGAACTCCAGCAGGAAAAGGAGGAGATTAACAGAGCGATAGAGGGAATAGCAAATGAAGTTCCCAGATTAAACAGTGATATAGCCGGCATTCGTGAACAGTTGGCTAATTTGGAGAATAATGAACCAGATATAGCCAATATAATACACATTGTAAACTCTTATCTGGAATACGCCAGAAGGAATAAAATTGTAGCTCTTTGGAGAAAATACGTATTTAAGCGGCAAAATCCGTTATACGAGCAGTATAAACAAGAAATAACGGAATTGCAATTAGAACCCAAATTTCAGAAATTTATTCCTGATGACAATCCTTTATTCAGGCTATTAAGCAACTGAATAGCCTCATCATTATCATTAAAGTAGCTAATGCCTTCATTTATTGTTATCACCTTTAAACCATGTAATACATGCAAAATCTCTTTTATACTCCTCTTTTCTCCCATTTTACGGAATTTTAAGTGTAATATCATCCAAAGGAAGTACGAGAGGACGCTTAGCAACAAGTCAACCTTGACTCTACTCACCAGAAAATGGTTTGGCGTATCTATCTCCATATCACTCTTCAAAGTCCGATAAGCGTCCTCTATTGTAAATTTTGAGACGTAATACTTAAGCATCTCCTCATTGGACAAATCATCCCTATCCGTAATGAGTACAAACTTACCAAAAGAGTTTTTTCGTTCTTTAATGGCTTTTTCTTTTAGTTTATACGTAAACACCAATTTGCCACTATTTTTATCTTGCTTGAGCGAGAAAAGGACAAAATCCTTTTGTAGCTTCGTATATTTGAACTATGGTGGCATCATATCGCTTCTTTTTCGATCTCTCGCATTTCGCCCGGATTGCATCGAGATTCTTTTCCATCCTCTCGATTCTTTCAATAAACTCCTTTTCTCTCTCTTCTTCATCGGTTGTGCTTACAACAACGACTTTTAAGCCCCTGTGCATATCCCGCAGCTCTTCTTTCTTCTTTTTGCTCGTTCTCATTTCTTCAATTATCCTTTCAACGGGAAAAACGGGAGATGCTCTTCTGCCCTTAGAATCCGCTCTATCAGCAAATTTTCCTTCACTCAATTTTATAGCCGTTTTTGCAATCAAATTGCCCTTTTCCCGCCTGCTCAGGAAGTAAATATTCCGTTTTCCCATTTCTTTCACGTTTCTCGCTGTTATGAAGCCATTATCAATCAGAATCGTAACACCGCTCACGCCAAACTTTCTTTTTAGATAACTCGCCATTTCGACTGTTTTTTTGGCTATATACGTATTCCCACGCTCTATTTTAAGCATAACCGGAAACTTCTCGCTCTCTGTTATAGCCAAGAACACGATGATCTGCTTTTTCTTCTTATACACGGGATTATAGCCAAAACTGAGCAAAATGCATTTATCCACCTCAAAATAAACAGCGGTTGCATCTATCAGCAGTTTTGAGCAATCCACTCCATAAAGGGCTTCGGCTCGCTTCAGAAGGTCATATAGGACGGAATTAATGGCTTTTGTCGGCAAATCATCCAAAACAGAGCACAAACTCTCTGTGTAGACCTTTTCCGGGCTTAAGCCGATAAAATCGGGTAAAACTGTTGTTTTATACCATCCTCCAATTTTGCTCTTCGCTTTCGGTTCTATCGCCTTGTTCAGCACTATTATCTCCATTAGCTTTGCTTTCTTCTCTTTGCCCTTTTTTATATACTTGCGCAGTACTTCTTCTATTCCCTGCTCTTTTGCGGCATCGTGCAATGCAATAAGGGCACCAGAGTCCTTTATTGTCAGTCTTGCGTCTTTAAATGGCTCTTCTCTCTTTTCGAGAACGCGTCTTAGCAGTTCCTTTGAATCACCTATCTTCTCAACCTGCTTGGTTACTACTTTCCCCCTGTTTTTACCCCTCTTTATACGTCTTGACTCGTATAAGGAGAAGTAGTATTTGTCACCCTTCTTGTTGATTCTCAAGTACACCATAACAATATATACAAACTGTATTTATATTAAAAGTGGATTACAAAATATAGAAAAATGAAGCATTTACATTTAATAATACTGCTTTAAAACTACTTTTATTTGTATCTAACTATGCCAAGCTGTGAATATTTAATAAAATTTGATTATTACTCTATAAAAAGGAAAAAAAGCTTTTAGATCGTTTATTGTTTCTGCTGCCAGCAATTGGTTTTTGGGACAATGAAAGAGGTAATTGGAAACTATAAAGGTATATTATCAGTTTTTTTTCTCTGAAATTTGGGTTCTAAAGGATCTCTTGTTTCTCTGGAGATGAAATCGATTATTATCTCTTTGTTATTTGGTGTCACTTTGCTACGCTGTGAGAGCCATGCTTACGATAATGATCATATCCCCGGGTATTCAGTAAATGCCGCATCAATCTATTTTTCGTTTTGTGATTCGTTACCAGATCAATGTCGAGAGAGCCGTAATAGTCATTATACGAATATACAGCCCAACCGCCTATGAGGACTGTGACTGGATTTTCCTTATTTTCTTCTCGCGGACTCACCCACTGCAAAATATGCTTCAATTCTTCAAGAGATTGTTCAACGATTTCCAGCTCTTCTGGGCTATATTCTGGCATAGTTATCCACCATGGCTTTTGCAATATCCAGTCCGCTATATCCTAATCCTGCCAGGTCCAGTAATGTCTGGGCTGGAGAGGTGACTATTATAGATTCAATCTCTTTTTTATCGATGAACACATCTCTATCCGGCACATATATTCGTGCCTTTATGCCCATATTCTCTTCAGTTCTGAAAGTTTTCTTGAAAATATCAACCTCATTTTTTTCCAGATAAAGATAAATCGCATCATGCCCGATTGCATAACCAATATAAAGCCCCGCGGCTGTATAGCTGGTGAAAGCAAACTTTATATTCTGATTCTTTAATGTGTGGGATATATCTTTGGCGGCACGAATAACAAAATCATAATCGATAGTGATCTCATCCACTCGCAAATTTTCAAACGGCCTCTCCCAGGCAACACCATTCAACAATTTGTTAACATCAGTTATGCTCACATAATTTTCTTCTTTTGTCACAATCCCCTGATTGATTAGGCTCTGAATCGTTGCATGTGCCCATCCATAAGATACGTTCTCCATAAGTGCTAACTGTCTAATAGACGTTGTTTTCTCTTTCAGAAGCCGAGTGACAACTTTCCATGATTTATCCGAAGTTATTTTGATCTTCTTCTTTGAAGTACCATAGTCGGATGTAGAGAACCTGAGTGTATAGGGGAGTTGAACTAACGTTATATCAACTTTTTTGGCTATCTCTTCTTCACGGGGTGGAATGACCTTGCCAGCAATAACAAAAAGAGGGTTCGATGCTAACTTTTTCTCTTTCTGCATTTGCAGGACCTCTTTTAAGAGGATTAACCGTGCGATGGTATCAATCGTAACTCGGGATTTTATATCAACAAAGAACGTTCTATTTTCGTCCTCTATGACCATGTCAGCCATAACCGGTAACCCAGCATCAGTAAGATTCTGCCCTCCGGTAATATTTGCACTATCACTCAAATTCAATTTTGCACGCAATATTTCTAATATTCGCTTTTTGTAATCTGAGATTTCTTCATTCATGCTAATTATCAGTATGTGGTGATACATATATAAAACTATCAGTGATATGTATCTTTGAACACTGAGTGTTATATTAAGGTATCAGTGATAACAGCGGTGAGTTAATTCAATCAAACTAAGAAAACTAATAAAGTGGAAAAGCGAAGAAGAGATTGAAAAGGGTCTCTGTGTTCTCTGCGGATTCAGCGGTAAACAAGCACAAACTACTTATTCCATCCTATTCCACATAATTCCTCAACGCCCCTATCCCTTCTATTTTTATTTCCATGGTATCTCCCTTTTTCATCGCGCCAATCCCGCTTGGCGTGCCCGTTGCTATTATGTCCCCGGGTAGTAAAGTCATCACGTGCGAGGCAAACGAAACCAACTCCTCAACGTTAAATATAAAATTAGAAGTGTTCGAATCCTGCCTGAGTTCGCCGTTAAGAAAACTCTGAATTTTAACATTGTTTGGCTCAATACCGTTAACTATCTTCGGTCCTATCGGGCAGAACGTATCAAATGATTTCGCTCTTGTCCATTGCCCATCTCTCTTCTGTAAATCGCGGGCTGTTACATCATTCAAACATGTAAAGCCTTCCACATGCTCCATAACCGCTTCAGGTTCAATGTCTTTGCATACATCGCGTATGATAATGGCTAATTCCGCTTCATAATCAACGCGTGTAGCCTGTGCCGGGTACGTAATACTCTCCTCATGACCTATCAATGCAGTAACTGGCTTCATAAATAGTATTGGTTCCGATGGTAGCGGCATGTTAAGCTCTTTAGCATGGTCTTTATAATTGAGACCCACTAAAACAATCTTCGTTGGTTTGTGCGTTAAAAAAGAAAGCGACATTTTTAATCTCGCCCTATCGCCGTAATCCCCGTCCTGAACAACTGCTTCACGCCAAAATGTTTCATCAACTCCACAAACCGGTCTATCTTCCCCGGCTCTTCCGTAAGTTCGAGTATTACCGAATCCAGAGTAGCATCCGCTATTTCCGCTCCGTAAGATTCCGCAAGCTGCATTACTTCCGACCGGGATTTCGAATCCTTCACATGCACCTTCATAAGGCATAAATCACGGATAATCGCCTCTCTCTCCTTCAAATCTACCACTTTTACCACTTCTATCAGATTGCTGAGCTGCTTCCGCACCTTCTCCAACTCACTCTCTGAGCCATATAGAGCCACCGTCATCCTTGATAACCCTTCCTGCTCGCATGGTGAAACCGTAAGTGAGGTGATATTGATTCCTCGCATCGTGAACATGCCCGACATTCTCGTAAGCACTCCCGGATTATCCTCTACCAATAACGAAATTATACGTGTTTGCATTTTTCCGTTCCTATCATTCCCGTTACACCACCACCCGGGGGAATCATGGGCAATACCTTGTCCTCCTTACCCACGACCATATCAATAACTGCTGGTTTTCCAGACTCGAATGCGTTATCTAAAGCAGCTTTCAACTCCTCTGGCTTTTCCACCCGCTCACCGTAACACCCAAACGCTTCCGCCAGCTTGACAAAGTCCGGCGTTATTCCCAAGCCGGTATGCGAGTATTTCTTATCGAAGAACAGCTCCTGCCACTGCCTTACCATTCCCAGATACCTGTTGTCAAATATGCATACCACAACGGGTATATCATTCTCAACGCAGGTCGCCAGGTCCTGGCAGGTCATCAGGAAACTTCCGTCTCCTGCTATGTCCACTACCTTCTTATCAGGCGCCGCAACTTTCGCTCCTATCGCTGCGGGGAATCCGAATCCCATCGTCCCCAGTCCGCCGGAAGATATAAAAGTGCGAGGTTTCTTCGTCATGTAATAATGCGCTGCATACATCTGACACTGCCCCACTTCCGTTGTAACTATTGCATCGTCATCAAGGATTTCGCTAATCTCCTTTATTAACATATCCGATATTGACGACCCCGCCCTCCTTACGTCTTTTATACATTCTTCACACGCCGAGTGCATCTCTCTTATCCTCTGCGCCCACACACTCTTGCTATTACCCTCCGTTTTTTTCTTCTTCTCCAGCCATTTTATTATATCCGAAAGCGCAAGCTTTACATCGCCCACAATCGGTATGTCCACCCGTAGGTTCTTGTTTATCTCAGCCGCATCTATGTCCACGTGGATTAAAGTTGCGTCAGGAGCGAACTGGTCTAATTGCCAGCCCGTAGTTCTATCGCTGAACCTCGTCCCCACCGCAAGTAAAGCATCGCATTCGTTAATCGCTCTGTTTGCATACAGATGTCCGTGCATCCCAGCCATGCCCAGGCAGAATGGATGCCCCTCTGGAATCGCTCCTTTGCCCATAAGCGTTGTTACCACACAGGCACCAAGAAATTCCGCTAAACGCCGTAACTCTTCCGTTGCATCTGCGCTGATAACGCCTCCACCCGCCAGTATAAGGGGGCGTTCTGCATTTGCCAATACCTCCGCTGTCTTCTTCGTTTGCACCTGATTCGGCTTTATATTCGGCTTATAGCCGGCAAAAGTCCCTTTCGGATGTAAATCTACTCTCGCTACACCTGCTAAAACGTCCTTTGGCAGGTCAACCAAAACAACTCCTTTCCTCCCTGTATTAGCAATGTAGAACGCATTATGTATGACCTTAGGCAAATCTTCGGTTCGCTTCACCAGGAAGTTATGCTTCGTTATGGGCATGGTTATGGTGAAGGTGCTGGCTTCCTGGAATGCATTGCTTCCTATTGCAGATGTCGGCACCTGCCCTGTCAATGCCACTACTGGAGAAGAGTCCATACTCGCATTCGCCAGACCGGTAACGAGGTTCGTGGCGCCGGGACCTGAAGTGGCGATACAAACGCCCGTTTCCCCGGACACCCTCGCATAGCCGTCGGCAGCGTGCGCCGCACACTGTTCATGCCTCATCAATATATGTCTTATTTCCTTCTCCTCATAGAGCACGTCGTATAAATCTAATAAAACTCCTCCGGGTATTCCAAAGGCTACTTCTGCTCCCTCATTCTTCAACTCTTCCACCACGATTTCCGCACCACTCAACTTCACTCTTGCCACTTCTCTTTTCCCCCTTTACCATATTTTTTACTTCTGTGGGTGATTATTAGAAGTTATCTTTTTAAATATAGTGCGTTGCAGGATAAGATTCTTCACTTCAACACCAAGCCATACCGCTCCGCTCATGTTCCGCTTC
>Ga0114919_10003629_pt1 | contig 12420 bp, 7 predicted proteins | sample BlataG_FD_88682 | JGI IMG/M metagenome (GOLD analysis project Ga0114919, IMG submission 88682) | Deep subsurface microbial communities from Black Sea to uncover new lineages of life (NeLLi) - Black_00105 metaG | ecosystem: Environmental > Aquatic > Marine > Oceanic > Sediment | place: Atlantic... | reverse complement strand
GGCATTTCGAGCCCTTTAGCGCACCTTTCCTGTTATGATATGGGTTGGCGGACGGTTCATCTTGGAGGCTGTCGCAGTGGCGGCCCTGGTTCCTCTTGAGCCGACTATGTCCCAGTACAAGATGCTCTCTCAGGTCCGGTCCATGCCGGGCGTGGAGGTTATCTACGAAACGGAAGGGCCCCTGGGACGGATTGACGTGGCGGCGGGTCCGGCCATCCACTATGCCACGGGGCTGAGCCTTCAATATACCGATTCCGTTCCCCCTCACGTGCTGCTCATTACGGACGGCGATCAGACCAGCCCGGTCTATGATTGCAGGTCGCCACGGCGACTCGCCCGTGGAGAGCGGCGCGGCGAGTGGCGGTTCCTGGATTACACGACGGCGGCCCTTGCCTATCACCTTCAGAAGCAGTCGGCCGTGCTGGTCATCGGTGCGGGCGGCGGCGCGGACCTGGGGCTGGCCCTGTTTCACGGAAGCCCGCGCATCGTCGGGCTGGAGATGAACCCGCAGATTATCGCGGTGATGAGGGGCCCGCTGGCGTCGCGCGGCGGGGACGTTTACGACGCGCCGGGAGTCCGCGTCGTGAACCAGGAAGCCCGGGGTTATCTGGCCTCAACGGGGGAACTTTTCGACATCATCCAGTTGCCGCCGATTGACGCGTTCGGCGCCTCGGGCGCGGGCGTGTATGCCGCCCAGGAATCGTATTTATACACGGTGGAATCGTTCGCGGCGATGTTGGACCGGTTGAGCGACGACGGGGTGTTGTGTGTGACGCGATGGGCGCGCACGCCGCCGCGCGAAGGTCTCAAGGTGCTGGACACGGCGGCCGAATCGCTTCGGCGAAAGGGGCTGGAGCCGGCCCAGCGGCTGGCGATGATCCGCAGTTGGGCGACCGTGACGGTGCTCGTTTCGAAGCGACCGCTGAGCGCGGAGGCGGCCCGCCGGATACGGGCCTTCGCGGACGAGCGCGGGTTCGACCTCTGCTGGTTGCCGGGACTCACGGCGTCGGAGGTCAACCGCTACCATGTGCTGGACCGGCCCTATTACTTCGAGGCGGCGCGGGCGATGCTGGGGGCCGAGCGGGACGCGTATCTCGCGGCCTATCCGTTTGAGGTCACAGCGCCGACCGACGACCGGCCCTACTTCTTTCATTCCTTCCGCTGGCGGTCGCTTCGCCTGCTGAGGGAGCAGTTGGGCAGGCGCTCGAGGGCTTACCTCGAGGTCGGCTATCTGATGCTGCTGGCGGCGCTTGGGCAGGCGGTACTGCTGGCGACGGTGATGATCGTGCTGCCTCTGGCGTTGGGGGTCAAGGCGCTCGGTTCTGCGCCGAGGAAGGCGGCCAGCCTCGGATACTTCCTTTTGCTCGGCGTCGGCTTTATGCTGCTTGAGATGGGATTCCTTCAGAAGTTCATTTTGTACCTGGCCCATCCGATCTATTCGAGCGCGGCAGTGATTGGCGGTTTTCTCCTCTTCGGCGGGTTGGGCAGCCTGGCGAGCGGGCGCCGGCGCGGCCGGATCGAACGTGTCGGCGCAGTCGCGGCCGCAGCGGTCGTGTGTCTGGGGCTGGGGTGCGTGTTCGGGCTGGGCAGATGGCTGGCGCTTACGCAGGCGGCGCCGGTGGCCCTACGGTTTCTGGTGGCGTGGGGGACGATTGCGCCGCTCGCGTTTGCGATGGGACATATGTTCCCGACGGGGCTCAGGCTGGTGGGGACCGCCGCGCCGGCGATTGTGCCGTGGGCCTGGGCGGTCAACGGTTTCGCGTCCGTCGTGGCGACGGTTTCGGCGCCGCTTCTGGCGATGGAGTTCGGTTTTTCGCGGCTGATGTTGATTGCCGTCGGATGTTACCTGCTGGCGGGCGTTCTGGTTCTGCGGCTGGGGGCGCGTGGGCCGCAGCGGTTCAGACCTGGGCCGTGAGCCGTTCTTCCGCCGCCGCCAGCAGGGCGTCGGGCGTCGTGCCGTCGGCCGAGGAAAGCGCCAGCCCGGCATGGAGCCGCAGCGCCGAATCGACGTGCGGCCCGAGGGCCACCAGCGCCTCGATAACGGCGCGGTGGTGGTCGTCGGCATCCTGCGGTTGGCCGACCTCGCGGGCCCATGCGACGGCGTATCGGTCGGCGGCCAAGCGGCCACCTCGGTATCCCCCCGGCAGGATGGACCCGATGGCGCGGCCGAGCCGGCCGAGCGTTTCGGGTTCCGCAGACCCTCCCTCGGGCACCGGTTGCGGCTCAAGCAGGACCAGAGCGACCTCGGCCTGACATTCCCGCGCCCTGGCCATCAATTTGCGAAGATAGGTCCGGAATCTGTCTGCCTTCAACAGACCCGTCTCGGCGTCGCGGAGGGCGTCGAGCCGGGCCGGGTCTGTCGCGTCGGGCGTTTCCTGGTGGGGTGGCGGCTCGGTCTGCTGCTCGTCCCGAGATTCATTCTGCTTGTTCTCTGGCGGCGGGTTTTTCTCTTCGGCGGGCAACTCGGGCGCGGCGTAGGGCGTAGGGGCGTCTTGGTGAGCGGGCAGCGGCTTGTCCTCCCGGGCCGGCGGAGGACCCGCGGACGCCAGAACGTGCGCCAGTTCGTCCGCCTCGCCGGGGAGGAGAAAGTACTGCGTTACGCCGGCGTCCAGGAGGTCGCGTGCGGCAGGTTCGTCTTCCGGCTCGGCGAGGAGGTAGATGGCCAGATCGGGCTGCGCTTTTCTAAAGCCGGCCAGGAGTTCGCTCGCCCGGCCGCGCAGGCAATCAAAGTCTAAGACGGCGGCGCGGACGCCGCTGCGCGCGACGGCCCACAAGGCCTCGGCGCCGGAGGAGTAGATGTCGGCGGCGTTGAGAACCCGGTCCAGCAGTGCGCGGCGTGCGGGGCTGCGGCAGATGAGGATGACGCGCGGCTGGGCGGAGACGTCGGTGCTTGCGGTCGTCGGAGGGTTCACTCCTCGCCCTCCTCGCCGAGCAGGACGCGAAGTTCTTCCTCGGTCAGCGTAGTTGGTTCCTCTTCAGTGAGCCTCTCCGCGCGGGCGGGCTCGGCGGTGGCGGGCGCCGTAGGGCGTCCCCCTGAAAGTCGAAGACCGCTTCCGACAGGCGGGGACTCGGCCGGCATCGGCTTGGCCAGGAAGGCCTTCGTTTCCACCGGCGCCTCGCGCTCGGGCGCTCTGGTTTCAACCGATGGCGCTTCAGGCCGCGCAGGCCTCGCCGAGAGGCTTTCGAGAAAGCGGGACACATCGTCGGAGTCGGCCAGGACGAGGTCCGCGCCGACGAGTTCGGCCAACTCGCCCTTGTATCTGAAGCCCGGGGAGTGGTAGGCGACAAGGGTCGTCTCCGGCCATTGCCGGCGCAGGAGGGGGAAGATGTAAAATTCGTCGCGGCCGAAGTAGTCCACGCCGAGGACGATGTATCGGAAGGCGGTTTGGGCGCGTGCGGCTTCGGCAATCGCCTCATAGGGGTTGTCAACGGCGGTGACGCGTGCGCCGGCGGCTCGAAGGCTGTGGTCGAGAAGTTCGGCCCTTGCCGAGCCGCGCTGCTTCACGAGAAGCGATGTGAGGGCGGTTGGTCTCACGGCTCTGGACCCCTCGTAGGGCACAACGGAACCCATGCCCTTACTATGGCGCATCGGAGCGGCGGCGTCAAGGCGCGTTTCGACACGACCGGAGGCGGGCCGCTTGCTCGGACGTTCGCGGCTGGTTGGAGATATTGCGCATCGCCGCTCGCGGGCGTTTGGCGCGCACACATTGCGCAAGGCCGATATGTTGGCGGGCGATTTTGGGTGGAATTCGGGTAGAATCGGCCGGTTTTGGAGGCCGAATCGGCCTTGGCGCTAGCGCCAAGGGGGATTGAGGGCCGAAATGTTAAGATGGGCAAAGCGTTTTTGGGCGCTTTTTTCGACTTTTTTTCACTTTTCGGTCGGAACTTACCCCCAATTGGCCCTTTTTGACCCTCTTTTTACCCCCTACGCATGCCGATGCGACGATGCGTCCGCGGGCGCGTTTCGGCCCTTCCCATCGGCCCTCCATGGCCGGGCCGCGCATTTTGCTTGAGGAACCGCCGCGGACGGGCCTAAAATCGGAGCCCCCACAGGCTCCGAGATGGAGTGAGGAGAAGAGGCGCGATGAAGATTCTAGTTGTCGGCGGCGGGGGACGCGAACACGCCCTTTGCTGGAAACTGGCCCAGTCCTCCCGTTGCACGCAACTGTATGCGGCACCGGGCAATCCGGGCATTGCGAAGGTGGCCGAGTGCCTCCCGATCGGGGCCGAGGACGTTGACTCGCTGCTCGGGTTCGCCCGTGAGAAGGGAATCGATCTCACGGTCGTGGGGCCGGAGGTGCCGCTGGTCGAGGGCATCGTGGATCGGTTCCAGGGCGAGGGGCTCCGGATCTTCGGTCCCGATAAGGCAGCCGCCCGGGTCGAGGGGTCGAAGGCTTGGTCGAAGACGGTCATGAAGCACCATGCGGTTCCGACGGCCGAGTTCGCCTCCTTCGCGTCGGCCCCCGACGCCCTGTGTTACATCGAAAACCACGAGGAGACGCTTGTCGTGAAGGCCTCGGGTCTGGCGGCGGGAAAGGGCGTCTTTGTCTGCGAGAACCAGGACGAAGCCCGCCAGGCCGTCGAGAAAATTATGAACGAAAAGGCGTTCGGCGCGTCGGGCGAGCGAATCATCATCGAGGAACGCTTGAAAGGCGAGGAAGCGTCGATTCTGGCCCTGGTGGGTTCCTCAAGCATCTACATACTCGAATCGTCGCAGGATCACAAGGCGGCCTACGACGGCGACAAGGGACCGAACACGGGCGGCATGGGGGCCTACAGCCCGGCGCCGGTCGTCACGGACCGCGTCGAAAGCCAGGTCGAAGCCGAAATCCTCGTCCCGATGGTTCACGGGATGAAGGTCGAAGGGACACCGTACCGGGGCCTGCTGTATGCGGGGATCATGGTGACGGCGGGCGGGCCGAAGGTGCTGGAGTTCAACTGCCGCTTCGGCGATCCGGAGGCCCAGCCGCTCCTCGTCCGCCTAAAGAGCGACCTGGTGAAACTTCTGGAAGCCACGATGGACGACCGCCTGGAAAGCGTCGCCGTAGAGTGGGACCTGCGGCCGGCGGTGTGCGTCGTGATGGCCTCCGGCGGGTATCCCGGTTCGTACGAGAAGGGCAAGGAGATTACCGGACTTGATGAGGCCGACGCGATGGACGATGTGGTGGTGTTTCACGCGGGCACGCGCGCCGAGGACGGCAAGGTTTACACGAACGGGGGCCGCGTGCTGGGCGTGACGGCCTTGGGCGCGGATATCGGCGAGGCGCGGGACCGGGCATACGAAGCGGTTCAGAAGATACACTTTCGCCGGGCGCACTGGCGGACGGACATTGCGGTCAAGGCGATCCGGCGTCTGGCGGGGGCGTAGGGGTGAGTGGAGCGGGTGATGGGGATCGAACCCACATAGCCGGCTTGGAAGGCCGGTGCTCTACCATTGAGCTACACCCGCTCCCTCCAACTCGGAACGACGAACTCGCGGCGGAGGGCCCCGCCCGCCGTTCGTTCCGCGTTCCCACTTCCGCCTTCCGCATTCGAGGTGGTGGGCAGGGGAGGATTCGAACCTCCGAAGGCTGAGCCAGCAGATTTACAGTCTGCCCCCTTTGGCCACTCGGGAACCTGCCCCTTCCCCATTTTCGATTTCGGATTCAACAGCGCGCCCTTGCCGCCAACACACCTCGGCGTTTTCCTACGACGCCACCCCCTGTCGGATGGGGTCTTCGACCGCCCCGCCGTTCAATCGAAAATCTCTTTTTTGGGGCTGGCGGAGGGACTTGAACCCCCAACCCCCCGCTTACAAGGCGGGCGCTCTACCATTGAGCTACGCCAGCGCCGGACAGCCGAGTAACGACGTGGCGAAGTAACGGCCGGCTCGAAGCCTTTGTCTTTCCCCCGCCCTCTTGCCGATTGCCTCCCGCCTTCGCCATAGAAGCCAACGAAGACGAAGCCCCCTCCCGCCTCCGCTACTGCGTCACTCGTCTTACTATACCAGTCTTTCTCGTCCTTTCAACCCCCGCGCGCCCAAAAAATCTCAGACGCCCGCAATGTCCTGCCGCGCCCCAACGCCCGGGGACGAACGCCGCGAATCCACGGCGATTGGGTCCAAAACCCATCCCGAACCGCCCGCCAATATTATTGACCATGCGCAATAGGCGCACACACCAAACGCCCACGGACTCCGCACCGTGAGGGCGATCCGGCGCCGACGACTGCGCTTGACACGGCCGACCCGTCCGCTAGAATGCAAGCCGCCGGAGGGGCACTAGCTCAGTTGGCAGAGCAGCTGACTCTTAATCAGCGGGTCCGGGGTTCGAGTCCCTGGTGCCCCACCAGCCGACCCATCGACGGTTAGTGATGACAGGCATTGACGTGTCGCCGCCGAGGAGTGAGCCGCACGCAGTTCTATGAGTACAAACGCTGCTTTCAGACCCACGGGCTGGAGGGCCTGAAGGACCTACCGCCGATCCACGAGGCCCACCTGATGACCACGCCGCCGGAGGTCGTCGAGACGGTCCTGGCGATGTCACAAGATTGTTTTACGAATCACGGCCGCAAGCCCGCGGGGGCCGCCCCGAAAATGCGGGGGTCGTCCTGAAACGAGAGGCTGCGGTGTGCATCGAAGCCCGGCGCAGGTTATCGTTTTGGATGCGGCAATCCGGCGCGATAGCGGGTTTCCGAATTTTCCCGAAAGAACTCTTGCAATTTTCCGACCGCTCCACTATCTTCCCGGCCAAAAGTTTCCCGAGTAATTCGCAAACGATCCCAACCGGTCCACAGTCCAAGGGAAAAACAGGTGGATTACAAGAGGTTCGCCCGCAGGCAAATCGAAAACATTAAGCGCACCGTCGGCGACGCTAGGGCCATCAGCGCCCTTTCGGGCGGCGTGGACAGCGCTGTCGTCACTGTCCTGGGCCACAAGGCCATCGGCAACCGGCTCAAGGCCATCTTCATCGACGACGGACTCATGCGCCAGGACGAGCCGCAATGGGTGAAGGAAACCTTCGCGAAACTTGGCATCCAGGTGACCATCATCCGCGCCGCCAAAAAGTTTTTCGCAGCGCTCAAGGGCCTGACGGACCCCGAGGAAAAGCGCAAGGCCTTCCGAAACACGTTCTACCAAATCTTCGGCAGGGCGGTCAGAGATTCGGGGGCGCACTTTCTGCTCCAGGGAACCATTGCCGCCGACATTGTGGAAACCAAGAAAGGTGTAAAGACGCAGCACAACGTCCTCGACCAGATCGGCATTAGCGCCCGTGACGGCTACGGATTCACAGTCATCGAACCCGTCAAGACCCTTTACAAGCCGGGCGTGAGGAAAGTCGGCCGCGCGCTTGGGCTGCCGAAGAGCCTCTATGGGCGGATGCCCTTCCCCGGCCCGGGCCTGGCGACCCGGTGCCTGGGAGAGGTGACGCCGAAGCGGATCGCCATCGTCCGGAAGGCGTGTAGAATCGTCGAAGAGGAAACGGAGCGGCTGAGGAAGTTTCAGGCCTTCGCCGTCCTCCTTTCGGACAAGGCGACGGGCGTGACCAAGGACGGTCGCCGGCGGTTCGGGCACCTCGTCGCGGTCCGGTGCGTGAACTCGGAGAAGGCGGTGACGGCATCCGCGACGCGGCTGTCGTGGCCGACGCTCATGAAGATCCAGAAACGGATCTACAAAGAGATCCCATCGGTCACCAAGGTGCTTTACGACTTGAGCCCGAAGCCGCCAAGCACGATCGAGTATATCTAAAAAGGCCTCAGGTACCTTTTTTCTGGAGCCTGTTATGGGCCGCCCGAAGGCTGCGCTGGTCCTGGAAGACGGCACGACGTTCGAAGGCATGCCCTTCGGCAAGGTCGGAGAATCTTTCGGGGAAACTCTTTTTTACACGGGCGTCGTCGGCTACCAGGAACTCATCACCAACCCCTCCTACCGAGGAACGCTCGCCGTCCTGACCTACCCGATCATCGGAAGTTACGGGGTGAACGGCGAGGACGACGAATCGGCCTCCGCCCAGACGGGCGGCCTAATCATCCGCGAATACAGCCGGACCTACTCGAACTTCCGCGCAACGGGCGCTCTGGAGGACTTCCTCAAAGAGCGCGGCGTGGTCGGCATCCGCGAGGTGGACACGCGAGCCGTTACCGTCCACCTGCGGGAACACGGCGAGATGCGAGGGGCCATCGTTTCGGGTGACCTCGACGCCGCAAGACTCGCCGCCAAACTCAAAGAAACCCCCTCCCCCTTCGAGACGGATCTGGTGAGCGACGTGACCTGGGAGGGCAGGCGCGAACCTAATGGGCCGGCGCGGCAGAGAATCGCTCTCTTGAACCTCGGCGTCAAGGAAAGCCTGCTCAGTCAACTTGCCGAACTCGGCTGCACGATCGAGATTCGGAAGAGCACCGCCGACGCCGAGGATATCCTTGCGGCCGAGCCCGATTCCCTCCTCCTTGCCGGCGGCCCAGGCGACCCGCGCGTGCTGAGCGGCATCGTCGCAACGGTCCGGTCGCTCCTGGGTAAGCGGCCGATGCTCGGCATCGGCCTCGGCCATCAGGTCCTCGCGCTCGCCCTGGGCGCGAATGTCAAGCGGATGAAGGTAGGCCATCGCGGCGTCAACTATCCGGTTCGGAATCGGGTAAAGGGGACAAGCGGCATTACCGTCCAGCACCACAGTTTCGTCGTGGAGGCCGAAGGCCTGCCGGACGCGGTCGAGATCACGCACACGAATCTGAACGACGGGACGGTCGAAGGGATTCGAAGCAAGGAGGTCGCCGCCTGGGGGGTCCAGTTCCATCCTTGCCGAGATGAAACGGAGCAGCCGAGCGCACTGTTAAAAAGGTTTTGCGAGACTTGAAACCTTGAGGGGCAGGCTGGCCGTGACGCACAAAACGGGTGATTTGAAATAGTTTTTTAGCCGCCCGCCTTGGCGGGTGGGATGGGACGCCAAAGCCGGCGTCCAAGCGGCAAGGCGAGGACAAGGATCGCCAGTGCCCAAGCGAACCGACATCAAGAAGATCCTAATCGTCGGGTCGGGCCCGATCATCATCGGCCAGGCCTGCGAGTTCGACTACTCGGGGTCCCAGGCCTGCAAGGCCCTCAAGGAAGAGGGCTATCGCGTCGTTCTGGTCAACTCGAACCCGGCGACGATCATGACCGACCCGCGGATGGCCGACCGGACCTACATCGAGCCGATCACTGCGGAGGTGGTGGAAAAGATCATCGCCGCCGAACGCCCCGACGCCATCCTTCCGACCCTCGGTGGGCAGACGGGCCTGAATGTGGCCGTCTTCCTCGCGCGGGCCGGCGTCTACGAGAAGTATGGCGTCGAGGTCCTCGGCGCCAGCCCCGAAGCCATCAGCCGCGCCGAAGACCGCGACCTCTTCAAAAAGAGTATGCAGGAGATCGGCATCAAGGTGCCCGACAGCGGCATCGCCACCGGCGTCGAAGAGGGAATGGAAATCGGCCAGCAAATCGGGTTTCCCCTGATCCTGCGGCCGGCGTTTACGATGGGCGGCGCGGGTAGCTCAACGGTCTACAACCTGGAGGAACTCGGCGACTGCCTGACCAGGGCCATCACAGCCAGTCCCATCGGCCAGGTCCTCGTCGAGCAGTCGGTCCTCGGATGGAAGGAAATCGAGTTCGAGGTCATGCGGGACTGCGCCGACAACGTCATCATCATCACCTCGATGGAGAACGTGGACCCGATGGGCGTCCACACCGGGGACTCGATGGTGGTCGCCCCGTCGCAGACGCTCTCGGCCCGCGAATACGCCGAGTACACCAACCTCTGCCGGCGGGTCATCCGCAAGATCGACGTCACCGGCGGGGGGGTCAACATCCAGTTCGGCGGCGACCCGGAGAACGGGGACATTGTCATCATCGAGGTCAACCCGAGGCTTTCCCGCTCCAGCGCCCTGGCGAGCAAGGCGACGGGCTTCCCCATCGCGCGGGTCGCCACGAAACTCGCCATCGGCATGACCCTCGATGAAATCCTCAACGACGTGACCGGCAAAACGTATGCGTTCTACGAGCCCACCGTGGACTACTGCGTGTTCAAGATTGCGCGGTTTACGTTCAAGAAGTTCCCTCAGGCCGACCCGACGATTAACACGTCGATGAAGTCGGTCGGCGAGGCGATGGCCATCGGGCGGACGTTCAAGGAGGCGCTGCAGAAGGGAATCCGAAGCCTGGAAATCGGCCGCTTCGGCCTCGGCTTCGACGGGAAGGACCATCTCCTCCCGCCGCCCAAGGACGATGCGGAACTCACCTACAAACTGGTCACGCCGAACGATGCGAGACACTTCTACGTCAAGTATGCGCTGGAAAGGGGCTGGAGCGTCGAAAAGGTCGCCCGCCTCACGAAGATCGACCGATGGTTCATCGACAACATCCGTGAAATCCTCGAGATGGGCGAGCGCCTGGCCCGCTGCAAAGGCCCGAAAGCACTCAAAAAAATGCCGACGGAACTCCTGCGGGAAGCCAAGCGCACCGGCTTTTCGGACGTGCAAATCGGTTTCCTCATCGGGACCGACGAACTTTCCGTTCGCGAAACGCGCGAGAAACGAGGCGTGAGACCTTCCTACAAAATGGTTGATACCTGCGCGGGCGAGTTCGACGCCGACCGGCCCTATTACTACTCCACATACGAGCCCGTCGACGAGAATCGCGTCACGAAGCGCAAGAAAATCCTCATTCTCGGCGGCGGGCCGAACCGAATCGGCCAGGGCATCGAGTTCGACTACTGCTGCTGCCACGCCAGTTACGCCGTCAAGGAACTCGGGTTCGAGGCCATCATGGTCAACTCGAACCCCGAAACCGTCTCGACCGACTACGACACCTCCGACAAACTCTACTTCGAGCCGCTCACCCGCGAAGACGTTCTCGCAATCATCAAGGCCGAGAAACCCGAAGGCGTGATCGTCCAACTGGGCGGCCAGACGCCGCTCAACCTCGCCGTCCCCCTCGAGCAGGCGGGCGTTAATATCCTCGGGACCAGCCCGGATTCCATCGACCGCGCCGAAGATCGGGAGCGGTTCAAAAGACTGCTTGCGAAACTCTCTCTTGTCCAGCCGCCGAATGGCACGGCCGACTCGTTCGAGGAAGCCTCTGGGATCGCCGCCGAGATCGGCTATCCCGTCGTCGTGCGCCCCTCCTACGTCCTCGGCGGGCGCGCGATGGACATTATCTTCGACGAGGCGCAACTCGAGCGGTTCATGGCCGAGGCCAAACTCGCCTCCGACGCCTTCGCCGAACACCCGATCCTCATCGACAAGTTCCTGGAGAACGCCATTGAGGTCGATGTGGACGCGATCGCCGACGGCCGGCGCTGCGTCATCGGCGGCATCATGGAACACATCGAACCGGCCGGCATTCACAGCGGCGACTCGGCCTGCGCCATCCCGCCCATCACCCTGACCGACGGCATCGTGGAACAGTTGGCCGAACAAACCCGCGCCCTGGCCATGGAACTCAAGGTCAAGGGTCTCATGAACGTCCAGTACGCCATCCGGGGCGACACGATTTACGTCCTCGAGGTCAACCCCAGGGCCAGCCGCACAGTCCCCTTCGTCTCGAAGGCCATCGGCGTGCCGCTTGCCGCCATCGCGACAAAAGTCATGCTCGGCAAGACGCTCGAAGGACTCGGTTTCACAAAGGAAGTCACCATCGATCACATCGCGGTCAAGGTGCCTGTGTTCCCCTTTGTGCGCTTCCCCGGCGTGGACGCCGTCCTGGGCCCCGAGATGAAGTCCACCGGCGAGGTCATGGGCGTCGATTCGACCTACGGCATGGCCTTCGCCAAAAGCCAGCAGGGCGCCGGCCACGTCATCCCCCTCGAAGGCACCGTCTTCATCTCGGTGCGAAACGCCGATAAGCGGGACATCATCTTCATCGCCAAAAAACTCGAGGACCTCGGCTTCAACCTTGTGGCCACCGAAGGCACCGCCGCCGCGCTGGCGCGCAACGACGTCAAGGTCGAGACGCTTCAGCGGATCTCCATCGGGCGGCCGAACGTCCTCGACCTCATCAAGAACGGCGAGGTCAAACTCGTCATCAACACCGTCAGCGGCAAGAACCCACGCCAGGACGAGATTCACATCCGCACCCAGGCCATCGCCAACAGCATTCCGCTAATCAGCACTATCAGCGCCGCCGCCGCTTTCGTCAACGGCATCGAAGCGCTCAAGAAAAAAGGCATTTCCGTCAAGCCCCTCCAGGAATATGGCCGGCGCTACACGCCGCCGAAAACCTCTTGAGCCCGTGACCACCCCCGCAGAACACACCTGTCGGCAAATCCTTTCACCGCCGTTGGCCGGTCCCCTCGGCACGCGCGGCCGGAGATAACCTTGCATCGCGCGCAGACGGACCCTAGCATAGCGGTGAAACCACCCGAAAAGGAGCAACCGCATGGCCAAGAAGTACTTCGTGCTCGATACGAACGTCCTGCT
>Ga0114919_10003628_pt1 | contig 12421 bp, 20 predicted proteins | sample BlataG_FD_88682 | JGI IMG/M metagenome (GOLD analysis project Ga0114919, IMG submission 88682) | Deep subsurface microbial communities from Black Sea to uncover new lineages of life (NeLLi) - Black_00105 metaG | ecosystem: Environmental > Aquatic > Marine > Oceanic > Sediment | place: Atlantic... | reverse complement strand
TTCTTTTCTTAATATCATTCTTCAAATCATAGATATTAACTTTCACCTCAACTTCAACAAGCATTCTTTTCTTAGTAACAATGAATATATCAGGCTTGGAAAAATAATTATTTAGTGGGCGTTCAAAAGAAACAATTGGAGCTTGCCTTGTGTATCTGAAATACGAGGCAACACAGGCTTTAACTTGAGAGGACTTCATGAGGTTAAGACGCCTCTGAGGAAAATTCCAAACCATTTCTATCACAACCAATTAAAACGAAATCATCGGAGTCTGAGATGAAACCAGTGCTCTCTAGTTTTATTTTAATTTCTGCCTCATTCACTTTTCCATCAAAAATAGCCAACAATCTTCCTTGAACCCAAAAGCGTTGATCATTAAGCGACTTGTCAAAATTAACGTTCGGAATGTAAAAATTACCATATCCATCAATTAAACTTCTAAAAATATTTGAATCAGAATCGGGATAAACAAAAAGATGGATAATATACACCTTGTTATCCGAATCATCACGACAAACAAACGTAGAAACATCTTGATATTTACTATTCATAGATATATTATACAATTAATCCATATTTCCTTGCCCATTTTCTGAAAACAAATTAACTCAGCCATTCAATGTCAAAAGCAGATTCGTTTGTCATAACTAATTGTTTCCCAGTAGGCACTCCGGGACCAAGATGAGGAACTAAATATGCATCAATATCAGGAAAATATTGATGTATGAAATCTTCTATCATATTACCAAAACGTTGAAAATTTGAACGATTGATTTTTGGTTTAACGTAATACTGCATGCTCTTTGATAAATCTTCAATTCTCTGATTGGCGTAAACAACAAACTGCTGATAAATATTAGAATCAGTTAAATCAATAATACGAGCACTACTTTTGGGAACTGCCCGAACAACATGCTTAGCCGTTGAAGTATAATGATCTACCATGGAAGAACTTGTTTCAGGAGAAAAATAAATACCAGTACCAGCTTCTCCGGGAACTACATTCAAATAATCTTGATCTTCTCCCCGTATAAAACTTCGAGGAATTTTGGCAATTTTGTAAATCTTCATATACTAATTATTCAAACAATTAATCCATATTTCCTTGCCCATTTTCTTGCGGAATAAAAATAGGGCAGGAGAAATAAATCCCTCCTGCCCGAAGCTCCTCAGGTAGGTTCCGCCCCTACAACTTTTCGGGTAACAGCCGAATACTCTACTGTTGAGTTACTGAGGAATTTCAATTTTCAAAAACATTTGGCAGTCGGGGTTGGATTCGAACCAACATGTACTTAGATTAGCAAACGGGTTCAAAGCCCGTTCCGTTCAACCATTCCGGCACCCGACTATAAAAATTGGCTCGCCCGCCAGAACTCAAATCTGGACTAAGAGGGTAACAACCTCTCGTGCTATCAATTACACTACAGGCGAATCGTAAGTTAAAATTCTTTCACTCCGTCCCAACCATCTTCTCTCTTGTTGGGATAGGTTGGATATTCTCCTTTGTCCTCGTTAAATGGAGATGGACCGTATCTCTTTCTAATCTCAGCAGCAGAAGGAACACATCCCTCGTCTGAAATAATATGCATCTCTGCCGCTTTTGCCGCTTCGTCTCCCCATTTTTCTCTAATTAATGTAACCCCTTCTTTATGATGTCGAATCTGTCTATGACCCACCCAAGGGAAATAGTCTCTAGCGGTACAATCTAACCACTGATGGACTTTACTCCATGAATCACCCATTTTCTCTAAGCATTCTTTACAATGTGCTGCCCGATCCATAATCATCTCCTAAAATGGTTGCCGCGGAAGAACTCGAATCTTCAACCTTGACGTTCAGAGCGTCCTGCACCGCCAATTGTGCTACGCGGCATTTTGACTTCTTCTCTTGTTCTTCAATGGCTTCGAGTATTTTCAATTTTTTATTAATAGCAACAATTTCTGCCAAAAGCCCAAGTTTTTCCTTCTTAAGCTTTGCCTTGATTCTTTTTCTTTTGAGTCTATCTAGCATAGCTATTTCCTCCTCAAAAAAGACCAAATCTTTTATACCTTTTATGTCTGACGGAGGTTCTGGTCCGTCGTTATCTTCAATATCCAATATTTTCATTCATTGACTCCACAAAAAAACCCCCAGACTTTCGCCTGAGGGCCTCGGAACAGAAAAAGCCTGTTACCAAGCACCCTCGCAGGTTTGGTTATTCTGATTATTCTGTTGTTCCGTCTTTTTCATTTAAAAACCTTATCTAATTTAATTCTATCCCTATTATACATCTTCCTGCATCAAAGTCAAGATGTTTTTTCAAAAATTTTCGAATATGCCTTCTGTATCTCTTTCGGGTTCTCCATTTGTTTCAATATCTATATCGCTCAAGACTTCATTGCCAAAAACGTCCCATCCTTTTACTCTACTTCTGGCAAACAATTCCAGTTTGCTTTTATCTGGGTACCATTTCGAAATATAATCCCTAACTTTGTTTGGTTTTTTACTGTGCTTGTTTCTTTTCTCTTTAATTACCGATCCTATTCTCAGAGAAGATTCAGGAGGTGAAAACTTACCTTTAACTCCTACAAGCAATAATTCATGTTGTCCCCTGAACCAGTATCCCATTCCTATTTTTTCTTTATCCCAAATTGCTTGTGTTTTATATGTAAAGCCCCACGCCTTCATTACTTTTAATGCTTCTATTAATTTAGGCGCTGTTCCCCACAAATACAAAACAGCATTACTATCTGAAGGTATATCCATGTTACATATGTCTTCTACCGTCATTGTTGGGTATTGGTTCTCAATTTTCCTACTTTTAGATTTAGAAAAAGAGTAACGCCAAGGAGGATCTGCATATATTACTTGATATTTTTTCATATTATTATTATATGAAATTCAAAGTTAAAATCAAGTAATTTTTAGAAAATTATAGTACCGTTGCTCCTGCCATAAACGCTTTTTTACCATCGTCGGGCAATCCTGAAGATATTTGGTCCATTTTATCATCATTTCGTCCTATTGAGAAGCCTTTATTAAGGAGTCCCCATACCAATGCGTTATCATTTATTTCTGTTCCATACGGTCTAATCTTCATATTTTGAAAATTCAACTTGTCTAAAAGAGCTGCAGGAAGATTAACTGGCAAATGGACTCTTAATGTAAAACTCCACCTCTTATCATTAGGTGACAAGCGATATCCTTCTCCGAGATACTTAGATGGGTCTTCGCCTGTAATGGCTTTATATTTTTTAGGAAATGACTTGTGATATCGCGGTCCAACTTCGGCGCTTATATATCCGTTCTTGGCTAGAAATCCCATTGCAAAACTGTCGTCTGTGCCTTTGAGATCCATAATCCTATTAAGTCTCATTTCTATCTCTTCGCTTCTCCTAGCTTTATAAATAGTTTCTGCCTGAGCTGACATTGGATACACCTTAACATCACCTGCTCTTATCGGAGGCTTAAAAGACTGCAAATACTCAATCTGCATTGTTCCATCGTCGTTTATTTTCAAGACTTCATAAATTCCAAACCAATTAGTATACTCTTCTCCCTCTGTGAATGTAATGCCATATTGATCAACGGTAAAAGATTTAGGCTGAGAAGATTTGGCTGCAGGGGTGGTTGGTTGTGCTACAGGAGGCTGAACTTCCACCAAATTATCATCGTACCATTTGCCATCTATCTGCTCTATTTCAGCATTTCTGTAAAAGTTTTGAGCTTTTTTATACCAGTTCATTATTCTATATTCATTCTAGTCAATTCATATCTCAATCTATCTTTAGCCTCTTCGATAGAGATGTCGTACTCTTGTTTCTCTAGCCATTCTAGCATTTGTTGTTCGGCATTTTTTGCTAGATCTTTAAAATCAGATAAAATAGCCATAAGTCTTCGAACTCTTACGTCTCTGAATTGAGGGGGTATTTGTGCTTTCTTATACCAATTATCAGAGTCAGATTCTTTAGGTGGCTTAATTCCCTTCATTTTTACTACCGCTCTGGTAAATATATTCTGAGCAACTTCCTCGCATTGACGGAAGAACTGACCTATTCCTTCGATAACCTCATCCTTGTCATATCCCTCCCTGAGACATTTAATAACGAAATCTTCTAGCATATCACTACTAACTTTTTCTTGGAACATCTTGCTTTGAAGGCGAAAAATTTGTTCCATTGGTGTTTTTTCTTGAATTAATCTTACATTAGCATAAGCAGGGGGAGAATCAAGAATTTGCCCAATCATATCAGGATAATTCTTTTGGTTAAATGCGCTATCAACAACTTCGTACTTAGTCTTCATAATATTTTTACCAATCTAACATTGTTTTTGTGTGATTATTAACTATATAATCGCTGTAATCTGTGAAGAATAACACATACAGCATTCCAAAATAAGTCCCAATTTTAGTCCAAAAATGACAGGAAGGTCCACCCGGCCAACAATCAATCGTATAATTTTTCTTCCGTTCCCTCATGCGTATCTACTTCATAAAAGAACTCAGAATACCCTTCAAGTAAAAATGTTAATAGTTGATAACAATTATTTCCTTAGTATTTCCGACTCCTCTCTTTTTAGCCACTTGTCAACTACCCCCGCCTAAAGGCGGAGGATTTCTTTTTCAGGTTAAATGGACTTTGAATCATTTCCATGTTAGTATTATACTCAAAATGAGAAGGAAAACAAGAAGTAAATTCCAAGTTCTGAAACGTTTTCTAAAATGGCGTTCCCAGCAGAATTCGAATCTGCAACCTTCTGATTCGTAATCAGAAACTCTATCCAATTGAGCCATGGGAACATTGGTTGCGGAGGCGGGTATCGATCCACTTATGAGCATTTTCATCATCGAGTTTATGAGACTCGCGAGACACGTTTTCTCTACTCCGCAAATTCTAATCAATTATCTCAGTATAATCCTTGTATCCTTTGTTAAGAGAGCGAAATAGTTCATTAGTTGCTTCCGTTTTCTCCTCAAGTTCTTTCTGATACCATTCCGGAAGGTACTTATCAATATTGGGCAACTTCGTTTCTTCAGGTTCTATTCCCAAAGCTGCAGCGAGTTCCGGGTCAGGAGGAAGAACAGTATAATCATTCTTCTCAATAGCTTTCCTTTCGCCCTCCTTCAGTAATTCTTCCCTCAACACAACGGACTCATCTTCCATATCAGAACCGCAATAACCGCATTGTTCGTATCCCTGAACCAGATTAAGTTTTTTCTCTTCTACTAATTGATCTCTCGTCTTCTTACATGTTGGACAAATATAACTCATTTCCACTCCTATCTATTTTGTTCTGGTAAAACCACAAAATCTTTCTCATAAAGATGTATTCCTCGACCTTCATAATCCATGCAATAACCTACATCTCCTCCAGATACTTCTCCATGATTATCTCCAAATCCTATAACAAAAACAGAAGTACAGCCTTTCTTCTTCGCGGTCCTAAGTCTCTTAACGCTTAATTTGAGATGATCATTGTATCTTTCATAAATATCAACACAACTATAGAATTTCTCTTCCTTCTTTTTGCTCTCAGCTATTTTCTTGTCATTGCTTTTAATCGTTGCTACGAGACTTTTAATATGCTTATCAATAGAAACCACCTCGAGTCTGTCATATTTGTCATCTTTATATCTTTCGACAGCTCCTTCGATTGCCTCTACAACATCCTGAGCGTTACAATGACGAACGTCGCAATTGTTATCCCATCCAAAGTCATAGCTCAATTTAAAATAATCCTTGTATTTGAATATAGTTTTTCCAAGATCTTTTATACTCTTGCCCTTGAAGATGAATGTAAAAGACGTACTGGAACTATTGCTTACGAATCCGTTTCTTGTTTTCATATTTCTTTTAAACCTCTAAATGGACTTTGGGAATCAACAACTAAGATTTTCATTTTTCGAGTACGGCAAATTTCTGACAGTTCTTTACCTATCTTTTTGAGTTTCTCTTTTTGCTCTTCAGACATTTCGGGAATTTGAACCCTGTCTATATAATCTATTATAAGTGGTTCTGTAATTTTCATGATTATTATATTATACTTCTTTTTTTCTAAATTGCAAGATAAAAATTGGCAGGAATATCAGGATTTGAACCCGAACCCTTTGTTTTGGAGACAAAGATGCTACCGTTACACCATACTCCTACTGGCGCTTCTAAATTGGTACGGGCGAAGGGACTCGAACCCCCATTTGATGTTATCTCAGTTTCCAGTTATCCTTACTTGTTTAGAAGACAAGCGGAAATACACCCGTATATTATTGGTGTTCCTACCCAGACTCGAACTGGGAACTACTCCTTAGGAGGGAGTGATGATCTCCGGTTTCACCATAAGAACTTATTACTCCTTCAAATTGGCGGGGACGACCAGATTTGAACTGGCAACTTTCTCCGTGACAGGGAGATACTCTAGCCAATTGAACTACGCCCCCTAAATCTGGCGCGGCTGACGGGGATCGAACCCGCAACATCAAAGATGCACTAGATCGACAGTCTAGCTGCTAGCCTTTCGCTTCAACCGCATTTGGAGATTCTGTCGCCCATATGTCAACTACCCCCGCCTTCAGGCGGAGGATTTCTTTCTCAGGTTAAAATTAGTAGCGGCGGTGGGATTCGAACCCACGATCTTTAGCTTATGAAGCTACTGCCTTAGAACCGCTAGGCCACGCCGCCATAAAAAATTGGTAGCGGAGGAGGGATTTGAACCCTCGAGGCTTTCGCAACGGGTTATGAGCCCGTCCAGATTCCTGACTTCTGACACTCCGCAATCAAATTGGTTGGGGAAGTAGGATTTAACACCTACATGATGGACTAGCAACTTCCATCAGACTCTCAAACGAGCCCGCGTCTATATTTCGCCATTCCCCTATCATAAATTGGTACGGGCGAAGGGACTCGAACCCCCAATTTCACATCCATTTACAGGTACTGATTTCGAAGACCAGCCTGAGTACACCCGCATCTTTTTATGTCGCCTCGGTGCAAGTTTCCTTAAGCCATCTTGTCTTAGCTCAAGTGAGGATTGCAAGTACCCCATCTTTTACTATTCCGATATTCCTGTTCGGGCGACATTCGTTCTATATTCAGTTATCAAGGATCTACTATTCTAAAAAAATATTTCGGGATGAGCCTCCGAATTACTATGAATTCTATCCCATATTTTATCATGTTCTTTCCAAAATCTTTTACATCTTTCGCATTCACATTCTGAGTGACAGGCATTTTTAACAGGCTTCATTTCCTTCGTCGGAAGTCCTAATGTTTTCATGTCATAATCTTTCATAATTTCTCCACAAAAAAAAGCCCATTAAGTTTTACCTTAACGGGCTTACTGTCTTAAGTTGTCTTTAAAAGAGGACAAACTCCAGACAAACCACCCGTGAGGGCATCCAATCCCAATCTCTACGGTTCTGTCTGTTTGAGTTCATATTTGTTTGTCCTATCTCCTTATATCTTCCTCAATCTTATTATTCTTATATTATACACAAATTCCTGCAAAGTCAAGAAGTATTTTCAATTATTTTCATACCTTCATCATCATAGCAATATCTAGTGCTCGTTCAAGTAAAACATTATGATCCATGTAAAGACTATATTCCATATTATTTTTAGAATTTATCAGGCGGCGTTGTTCGAAATCAACTTCCATCCATTGTACGTCATTATGGCACTTAAACTCTTCATGCAAAATACAAACCATACCAATATCAACAACATTTCCCTCTTTAGATCTCTCGGGACTACTTCTAAAATCTACCGGAATTAAAGCATCCTTTTTTAATAAGATACCGGTTTGTTCTTTAACTTGCCGAACCGCAGAAAATTGAATTGTTTCCCGACCAGCTTTTACAAGTCCTCCGGGAAAACGAAAATCCCTAACAATATAAGGACTCCTTTCTTCGTCAGCAATACACTCATCAACATTAGTACACTTACCACCTTCGTCTATAACAATTACCCCGTTGTCTTCCAATAGTACAACGGATACGGTCAGCATAAACATTGGTTGCTGATAAAGATAGAGTGGCTGATTTGCAGATATATCAAATTTTTCCAAGTTATTCATAATTACTTATAAATTGAATGTTTTATTGTTTTAACCTCTCCGTTTTCTATCTTTATTGTTGAGTAATGCAAGTCATAACCCACTTGCCCACCTTGTATACAAAGAGTTCCGTCGTGATGTTGAAACCATTTATGTCCATTATGTTCTGGAGATTCGTGAATATGACCATGGATTGTAATTAATGGATGATATTCTTCAATAAATTTTAATACAGCGTCACTACCAACTCTTGCACCATGAGCACAGATGTCTAGCATTAACTGAGAAGGAGGACAGAGAACGAGCCATATACTCTTTTCTATATTTTTAACTTTTGACTCGGTTTCAACTAAGGCATCGTAAATAGAAATTTTGCTTTGAAGATACGCCTTATAATCCTTAATGATCTCAAACTTATTATCTTTATTAATGAGAACTGGATCTGTAAACTGTTGAGGGTCTATTCTCATTGCATCTTTAAATTCAGCATGGCACCAGAACTTATAACCAAAGGGATAATCGGGAACGTATGGCATTGCGGCAAATTCATAGCCATCTATTTCAATGACATTATTGGGAATATAGTGAATTAACCCGTCCTTACTATATTGCTCTACTTCTGGAATCGCATTTTGGTTGTCGTCATTTCCCAAAATCAAAACTATTTCTGCCCCAGTATTTTTAATTTTGGTGAGATATTTCTTGAAATTGGGAAGAAAAGAAAGTTGCCCTTCAATATAAGTATCTTTGGGGAACAGATCTCCGGCAACAGCTACTACATCGAATTTTTCATTTTGACAGACCTTGACTAGCTCTTTCCATTTAGAGATCATCTGGTGTATGTCAGTTACTGCTAATATTTTCATAATCTTATTTTTGTTCTACCACTTTACAGGAACTTTACAAGGAGAGTATCCCTCTATATCTCCTTCTTCTTCTGCCCATTCTGGATTATATGCCAACTCTACACCATCTACCTCAATATAATGTGATCTCATGTTTTCTCCCTTTAAACCCTTTAGAACATTCCTGTAGGTCTTTGCTTATGTTTATATCCAATTTCCAACCAAACAACGAATCCTTCCGGTATTGTATATTCTTTCATTACTTGGGCATCTTCGTTGTTTCCTTCGTCATTTCCTTCATCGGTTGATTTTGATTGAAGCTTAACCCCTACTGTAAACGCCTCATATTCAAATTTAGTAACCGAAACATAACCGTCGAACTGTTCAAATTTTACAATGGACTCTCCTTCTTGAATCAGTTTAATAATTTGATCCTGTATTTTCTTCTTTTCTTTATCAGAGGCGTTTTCTTGGCCGTCAATAAGAGATTTGAGTTCGCTATCTATTTCTATAGCTCTTTTTTTACTTTCAGGATTAAGAATGATTTTCTCGTAAAAAAATATCATTCTTGTAAACAACTCATTTATCTTATCTTTATTTTCGTTAATTTCTTCAAAAACTGCCTCGGTTATTTTGTCAAGTTGCCTACGACACTTCTCGCATACATCCATAACTCTTTCATTTTCTGCGCTTTTTCTACACTCCTCTTCTTTTATACTAAGAAGAGTTCCTTTTAAGTCATCATCAGGAATTGCCCCATAAAGATTTTGCAACCTCTTAGTCTCGGACATTTCGCTACTATTAACAACTAAATCTATTTTATATAATTTCGTGGTATTATCAACATAATTCTCAACATTATTTATAAGCCACTCTAGAATTTCTTTTGCAACGAGACTTGGATCAATTGTAGCTGCTTCGTCTAGAATACTTTCAACGGATCTTTTTTCAATTTCTGGAGATGGAATATCAGACATTATGATTTTTCCTCTTTAGTTTCGTTAGAGAACCAAGTACTAGTTTTCATTTTTTCCTTACAAAACGGGCAAATCACACCTTCTTCTACAACTTCTGTAAAAGTCAACAACTTAGTTTCACACTTAGGACAATTACCGGGTAAATCTGCTCCGTCTATAGCTTTTTGAATGGTTTCTTCGGCGGTTTCTTCGATGTCCTTGTTATCTTCATTATCTTCAATATCTTGTATCATAGCGTCATAAGTCCACAAACAAGGGCAGTTAGGACACCATTTATGAATTCTATATCCCTCTGTAGCGACCTCATTAACATTAGGATAATTGATACAAGCATAATTTCTGCCTTCTGTTTTTAGTTTTATTAAGGTTGTTCTAAAATCCTCCATCTTTGCTACGTTTCTAGCGTCTATTATTTTGTCAATATTACCAAGTGGCCAAGGACCGGTCATAACGACTCCTTTTCCCTTGTGTTCACACTCTTTATTGTCGCAAATAAAATCACATCCTGCTGGCATCTTTTCTCCTTATTTTAGAAGGTTAAAGCTTAATTATTGTAGAAGTATTATACAAGAATTTTATGAAAATTTATAAAATAGCACAAAATTTTCAAATGATACCTCAGGACCCGAATATTCCTAATAATCCTGATGTACAATTACAAAATCTGCAAAATTCTCAAGCTGCCATCCAATATTTCCAAGAAGTAATGGCTGCATCAGATCAAATAATGGCTAGTCTCAGAGCTCTAGAAGATACTCTTGGTCTTGGAGATATAGGTCTAAGAAGTCAATTTGAAAATACAATAAAACAAGCTGCTGCCTCAACTCCTGCATTCAACTTATTAACTCAAATGAATATGATTTCTTCCATTGATAATTTGTTGGATCAGGGTGAACTTACCAATGTCCAAACCCTCATAAACACAAATATCCAGTCCATTTCTAGTCAAGGAACTGGAACAATGCCATCTTTGTGAAAATTCGATAACAGCGTTGATTCTCTTCGTAGCCAGAATTCTGTTTTTCAATCAACATTTATCTAAGCACCAACCCGATTATCATAGACCTGCTCACCATCTAAATCTGTTTGGCTTGCATCCTCGGTAGTGCAAATGGGAATGCTGCACGAAGCTGACTGTTTTTCGAGCTATTACGCTACAGAAACCAACGGGTCAGTATGCATCCTGATAACCGTAAGTCATGAAAACGTGGTACAGTCTTAATCATGCTTGTTGTCCAACATACCTCAGTCCTAAGACAACATTCCCTCCTACTTTAAGCAGTAATGTTCTGAGCTTCCTCTATTATCGATTCTTAACTTCTTGCATGGGAGTTAAATTTTCAGGATCAATAAGAAAAGAGCTTTGCATTCCCCCTCCTCTATCTCCGGGTTCATAACAAACAGCATCTCCGTGTCCACCTATATATCCAAACTCAACTTCTTTTTGCATTTTTCCATAGTAATATATTCTACCTTCAACTAATTCAGAATATTTCATTGTCCTTAGCCCTCTGTTGTCTTGCTTCGATTCTTTCTTTTCGTCTCTTAATACGTTCTTGTCTTGCTTCAATTCGTTTTTGTCTTGGTGTTTTTTCTACAGATTGTTTAGCGGCATTAACTTGATCTCTAAAATTTTTCTTTTTCTTACCACACCCGCTACAGCCCATATCATCTCCTCTTTTTAGATTTAGATTTCTTTATAATTTCTTTCTTCATCTCGTTTTTAATTTCTTTCCAAGGACGAGTAACTTCATCTATTCTATGTTCATTATTTTAACAACAGCAAGAATAACACAAGAAAACGCAAATAACGAACTGACACTCATGCTGGGGTTAAAACCCCGCAGGTTCTGGAGGAAAACGCTTTATCCTGTCAACCATTTAAATATACGTTTAAGTATTTTCATTAACTTCCCTCCAGAATTCGTATGTCTCCCATGGAAAAACTATCCACTCTTCTTCTTTTACTTCCTCTGTATAATACGTTGGTTTTTCTATTGCCGTTTCTTTCCAAAATAAAGTTGCTGTAGTAACATTTTCCTCGTTTAAATGTCCTAACGCGGCCTTCATCGTTTCTCCTGAATCCCATATGTCATCAATAATCAAAATTTTCTTACCTTTAACATCTCCTTGAAATGGCGCAATAGTAAGTTTATCTCTTTTAACTCGAATAGTAGCATACAGTGTAATATCTAACGCAAAGAAATCAAGTAAAATGTTGAAATAATCCGAAAACAATCTACCGGGCACAATTCCCCCTCTAAATAAAGCAATAATAGACTCGGGCTTATAATTATCGACACACATTCTCGAGTAAATAGAAAGACAAGATTTCTCAATATCTTGCCAAGAAAGAAATTTGAATGTTTTACTCATTAGTTCCTAAAATTTCGTAGTAGTGTTTGCCATCTATCTTTGTCAAAACGAAAACAAAACCGCGATTAGTTAATTCTTCCCCAAGAAGGCGTCTGTGAATGGCTTTATCTAGGAACAGAAGAATATTAAGCGACCCTTTTAGCGGTGGAAGAAAAACTTCACAACGGTAATGAGAAGCCAATTTATCCAGTAACC
>Ga0114919_10003627_pt1 | contig 12427 bp, 11 predicted proteins | sample BlataG_FD_88682 | JGI IMG/M metagenome (GOLD analysis project Ga0114919, IMG submission 88682) | Deep subsurface microbial communities from Black Sea to uncover new lineages of life (NeLLi) - Black_00105 metaG | ecosystem: Environmental > Aquatic > Marine > Oceanic > Sediment | place: Atlantic... | reverse complement strand
TTATATTCTGTAGTCTAGAGACACATAGTGCACAACTTTTCGTGTTTCACTAACTCCTGAAAACCGCGTGAGTGGTCATATCAAAAAGGGGATACCCCTCTTTCACCAAAAAAAAAATTTTTTTTTTCTGAAAAACCAATCGAAAGGGGAAAGGGGAAAGGGGAAAAAATTTTTTTTCCTGAAAGAGCAATCCAGTTTACAAAAAAAAAAAATTTTGTGGAGGGTAAAAAAAAAAAAAGAAAAGCGAGGAAGGCGGTGATGTATCCTTATGTGTGTCATTTTCTCCATAAGATGAGATCCCTTTACCTCCTTCTTCTCTTTCTTATCGTAGGGATTCACGGATCTACTACGGTGAGAAGACCTCAGAAACGAGGGAGGGATTTACGTGGCAGTGAAGGTAGACATGTCGTTGTTTATCGATCTCTATACACGCACGAAGAAGAAAAAGGTAAAGCGAAACACATTCCTGGTGTTCAATACATGGGTCAGGTCCATCCACATGTATTACCTCAATACCACGTTTTGGAAATCGATGATATGCCTGACATTGATATTTTGAAAACACATCTTTCCACCGATTGGATTTCCGTACAAGTCCCACAACATCGTCCCAATCGCGGCACCTTTGATTTCATTGATCACGACAATTCGAAAAAGGTCAAGGAAAGAGCGTTTCGATCGATAATCAAACAGTCTGTTGTGAAAGATTTTATGCCTTATTCATCCTTCCACAAACGATTCGAAGACAAAGACGAAGAAGGTACTGTATGGAACAAATTGATGACGCTTATGAATACGCACAATACGGAACAGAAACCTTGGGATATTGTAACGGATCCATTGTTCTATGCTCAATGGCATATTCATGGAAACACATACGATCGGTTCAAATTCTCTACACTCAAATTTTTAAAAAACAAAGAAGTGTTCCACTTGAATCTGGCACCAGTATGGTTTCGTAAAGGAGAAGGAGATCGCGAAATTCGTATTCTAGGTCGAGGTATCGTGATTTCCATCATTGGAGACGGAGTCAATTACTACCATTCCGATTTGAACAAGAAATTTGTCGAAGAGCTTTCCATCGATCTGGCACATGATGTCTATGTCACACAAGAACGATACAGTGCTGGAATTTTTCAAGACGATGTCTATCATAGATACCATCCCAAAACTATACGACGAACCAATCGAACGGATTATGGTATGGCTTCTCTAAGTCAACCACATGGTACGTCTGTAGCTTCCCTAGCTGCAGGAAGTCCCAATGACGGGACATGTGGTTCGGGTGTTGCTCCCATGGCCAGAGTGTCTTCCATTCGATTACTCGACGCTACACATATGGTTACAGAACTCCAGGAAGCCACAGCTCTTTCTTACAAATGTATCGAACGGTCTGGAATGGAAAACATGATTTATGTCAGTAGTTGGGGACCTCCTGACGGAGTGTCTCGATTACCCATATCGATGAGTGAATTAGGTATGGACGCGATTCGTAGATGTTCTGAAAACGGCCGAAGGGGACTAGGTTCGATTTACGTACAAGCCGCTGGGAATGGTCGTGCCGGTGGAGATACGGTTGATTTGGATGGATATGCGAGTAATCGATACACTATATCCGTAGGAGCAATGACGTACACGGGGTACCCTACGACGTATACGGAAGGAGGCGAGTCGTTGATGGTGCTTGCTCCAAGTGCTCAAGGACCAATGGGTATTTCGGCGGCCTCTTCCACAGGATCTTTTTACGCCACCCGGGTGGCTGCTTTGAGGCATTTCATACGTAGAGAAGGGAAAAACATAGATATCAACCGTGCCTATTCTGCTCCTTCGGAAGATGGGTGTACATCCTCATTCGGTGGAACCAGTGCAGCGGCTCCTCAAATAGCAGGATTGATAGCTCTTATGCTAGAAACCAATCCACGATTGACGTGGAAAGACGTACATGACATTCTGATCCAGTCGGCGGAAAAACCTCATTTAGACTACAGCGAAGATTTTTATCGATATAGAGATAGTTCCATACGAACGGTAATGGGTCGAACAGAACCTTCCAATGAAACCTCACACCGTATCCAAGAAAACTTTTTCATTTTCTTCGATTCCCCCGATATCCTAGAATGGTTGATAAATGACGAAACGGGATTACACCATTCGTTTTTAATGGGTTTCGGTCTTCCCAATGGAGAAAGAGCTGTAAATTTAGCACGTAATCGAGATACACCAATCGATAACGATTACGTAGCATCGATTGGAGGAGATGCCCTCGTCCAGAACCGTCGATACTATTACTTACACGAAGAACCCAATGTGTGGAACATTCTTTTTGGATCCATCGAGGAAAAGAACAAGGTCGGGTACAAAGAAATCGGGGTATGGTATGTGGAGGATTTGGGGACTCCTCGTAAAATCTATGGAAACGAACACGGAAATAAGAATAAGAAAATGATGATCGAAACGGTCGAGTTGTACGTGAACGCTACATTCCCAGCGTCCATCGATAATGTACAATTGGCACTCTGTGATCATCAAAAGGTATGCAGTTTGTTCATACGTGGGAAAGACTATGATTCATCGACGATCGAACCTGACCATATCGATTATACATTTACTACAATGAAACATTGGGGACAAACGTTGGACGATCACTCCAATTGGAGTATCTTGTTGAGGAACAATTATCCGTTTCGATATGCACGTATCATTGTACATTCTATGGAACTTCGTGTTTATGGACATTATTAAAAAAAGAACCCTCCCTCCTCTTCTTCTTTCTTAATCACCTTTTTCCTTCTTGGGATGTTCTTCTTCTTCTTCTTCTCATCCTTTATGACGCATTTTTTCTTCATCAACGCGAAAATGTGTGCCGAAATATGAGCATCTGGTAACATACGGAACTCGTTGTACTTGAAATCTTCCGAATCTTCTTGCTGATAAAAATAATCCTCAGCCGCTACCTTCGATTGCTCTCTCGCACCCATTCGAGTCTCTCCGCGGCTTCGCACAAAGATCTTTTCGTATACACTTTGAAACTTTGCTTTACTTTTGGCTTCTTCCCAAGATGTAATTCGATAATCTTTCGCCCATTGAATCGTTAAGAATTTCTCACGGATATACCATTCCACTTCGTCTATTTCCTTCAGAACCAATTTAGTGTGAGACATCACCATTCTCTTGATAGTATCCAGCTCCGGTTTCACTATAATAGAGTCGTTCCATACGTAACTCACCATCGTAGCAATTAAATTGTATGGTTCGGATAGGTCTGGATCTAATCTTCCACTTTGTCGTAGTTCATCCAAAATACTTGAGAACTTGAAATAATATTCATTGAACTTTTTGACCATGTAATCCCTCCAATTGTCAACAAATTCGTCGACCATTTCTTCAGTATACACTTTGCCGACAGAACGAACTTCTTCATCGTCACTGAGAATTTTTACCAAATAATTCACGTCCGCAGGCAATGTACGCCCATAGTTTAGCTTCTGGTAGACGTAGTTATCCATAAAGGACTTCGTTTCGGTATGCTCCTTCATTCCATAATCGAGGATGTCTCTACAAAAGTAATACAGAAAACGGTACTTATGTTTAAATCTAGAAAGTAATATGTCAAAAGCATTATACATTTCTAGGTTTTTTCTGCTGTCCGGTGCTTCATCACTAGGAAATTCAATGAGAGTAATGTTCCCAAATTTTCCATAAGCACGTGGCTGTAACATCGTATACTATGAAAGACACAAACAAATGTTGGTTTTATTACACTCATTTATTTTTTTTTAAATAAATTATTTCTCAATACGAGGCCCATGGGAGATTACCAGTCTTTGTAGTATCCACATTTATCCCATATAATTTCTTCGATAATATGTATACCCACTCCACCAACGGTCGAATATCGTGTATAGATGGGAAAGACTATGATTTCTCGATCGATTATACGTTGTTTACTACGTTGAAAGATCCAATTGGAGTATCAAAACAATTATACGTTTCGATATACACGTAACATTGTACATTCTATTGGGACTTTGTGCATATGGTCATTATCCTTAAAATACAAACGTCTCTTCTTTTCTTTCTATCCGACTGCGAGGATCGATATTTCCAGAATCATCATCTTCTTCTTCTTCCAAAAAGGACGGATCGTCTAAAAATATCATCAACCTTGCAATTTTCATGGCTTCATATTCACTATACCATCCTTCGTGTACGTAATGCTGTTCGAGTTTCAGTTGATCTTCGGCTTTTTTTTTTGCTTCTCTAAGTGATGATACATCAGATCTTTTCAAATAGAAATAAGTCAAGTACATCCAACGTACAAATGTAGGTATAATGGGAAATCGTGTCTTGACAGTTCTAAGATGCAAATGTAACACTCTATATACAGATTCCTTAGTCGGTCGAGGAATAGTTGGTCTATTCCAATTCATAAGGATTAAATCAGCCATATAATTGATTGGATCATCTACTCCCATCCTTACTTTTGCTTCATTGTAATCACGATCGATTTCAGCCACTTTACGTTCTGGCCATCCCTGGACCACTGTTTGTGCCACTTCTTCCAAAGGTATCCCATAGATTTCTTCCTTTTCGTATAAGGAACTAGAAAGTTCCTTGGTGGATAACCCTTTCTCGTACAAAAGAAGTCGGATGTTCACATTGATCACATCCAATACGGTCCGCATTTCTTCGTCTATAATTAGTTGTACATCGATCGAATTCACATAAAACCATTGATACAAATACATTTCCTCATCCGCTTTGGACAAATCATCGATGATTTCGTAGATGCGATCCAATTGACCTCGATTAATTCCAATGGACACTAGTTGGTCTCTCCCTAGACGAATGTACGGAATGTACTTCCCCTTGATTGGAGGCGGTGGGGTAAGTAAAGGAGGAGGATGTTTAAATTTAAACATCTTCTTTATTACACCCTCATATATTCGATGAATTATTGTGCACACAAGTTTCTATTTTGTTTTTCTATCTCTCAATAACGCATCCACGATGTACCGTACCTGGTCCATGGGAGCCCACCAGTCTTCGTAGTATCCACATTTCTCCCATCCATCAGCAATAATTTCCTCGATAGTAGGTATAGCTTTCAATGGTCGAATGTCAGGCATGGATTGTTTGGCTTTGTAAAACGCAGGTCTGGCTTCCACAGAGGTCCACGCAAATGGTTCGCTCTTGAGGTACATCGAGCAGAATTCATATAGGTTGGCTTTAGCCGGTTCAGGGTTGTTGATATATTCAACACTTTCTTTGGATTTTGTTGCTGTCCCTGTTGCATTGAATGATCCTTTCCATACCGCTTGAGGTCGAAGAGTAAATTCGTCTCTATATCCAAAAACAATGAATTTGTTATGCATCCGTGCATGGTCTTTATAGTTTCCAAAACATCGAAAGGGAGTGGTTTTCCCTTCAGGAGGTCGAGGACCGATAGGCGCATAATCGTACTTCTCTTTCCAAATGGTACATTCAGGGTCGGTACCATAAACAATCCCTGGTGCATGTTTCTCAATGATACGTAGAAAGTCTTTGGTATCGTACCACAAAAAGGATGTGTATGACCGTAGGGAGATTTCCGCCGCTCTTCTCCGTCCATCTCGGAATTTAGGATCTCCTCGATTCCAAAGATCTTTTCTCCATACATCGTCTTTTGTCACAAGTACCGCGACCAAACACCCTCTTCGTTGTGCATCAAGGAGAGCTTTTAGGATCTTGGATTTGGTGAACCAAGCCATCGCTACAAAGATAAATTTCCCACGTTGACCCCATTCACGAATTAATGTACAAAGATGCCCCTCGATGTTTTCAAAGAGCGAAAGATTCCCATTACCCCATCGCAAATTGTTGCTTTTCGATCCTCTAAACCTCCCTCCTCCTTTGGGCATGGAAAGATCAGAATCGAGAGCAGGAGAATACATATTCTTAATGTATAGAAAGAAAAGGATAAAGGGATACATAGAATCAAGACTTGTATTTTTTTCACCAATCCGGCATGGTTTCAATCTCTTCTCCTATATATAAATACAAAAAGGTATGTTCTGTTTATTTTATACACTCCTTTTCAATATTTTCTATCGCATCGCTCATACAAAAATCCACTCCGTATCGATGGTCAAATATCAATCTACATTTTGCACATTGATACCGCGTGATTTTTTCTTCTGGAAGTAGTCCAAGTCTTCTTTTTCCTAGAAACCCCTTACATTCATGATACGGTGAATACCAATCTAAACATGGGCATTGACGTGTACATTGACGTTCCCACTCATGATCCATTTCTATTTAAAGTGTATAGAGGAATGATCAAAAAAAAAAATTTTTTAGTTCAACTTTTTTTTATCTATTTACTTTCTACGAATCCATTCACACTCACAATGGCCGCTCCTGATTATGGAGGTCCTTCGGAAGAAATAAGTCAAGAAATGGCTATTTTTATGAAGCAAACGTTCCGAACACTCCTCGAAAATTTCCAAAACTCGGAACGAACGTTAGGACAGATCATTGGAGAATTTATTGTCAATCTCATGAAATTACCTTTTGCCGTGGTTTATGCGATAGCAGCGTACAATCCAACGGTTGCTCATGTCATTTACTTTTTCTATGTCGTTATATGGTGGTACTTGTTGGTCTCTTTGGTCATATTTGCGTACTTTATTATGGAAAACATATACAAAACGTTTGTATCATCGAGATTAGCACTTTTGGGACGTCTTCGACCTTGGGGAATTGTCCATAAAATGTTGGGTATACGAGATACATTGAAGAACGACATACATTCGAGGGTCGTTACGAATACGGACCATTTTACCGTAAACGAAGTACAAGTACCAATGAGCGGACTCTTGCTTCAGATCATGATTGCTTCGGTGGTAGATATCGTGGTAGGCGCAGCTGTAAGCCTCACTTGGCCTATAACGACAAGTGTGTTTATCATTACGACTCTGTTTACATTTAAAGCACCCTCTGTGTTCTATACATATACTCTGGTCGAAGGAGAGAAAATACACAATTCTGCGGAAGAGAGTTTCATGGAAAACGAAGATGAAGATGAAGATGAAGAAGAAGAAGATTAAATAAACTTTTTGAATATATGAGAGTTTTTATAAAGAAAGAAAGATACCATTATATCCATCTTCAAGAAAAAAAATCGATGTTCTTCTTCTTCTTCTTTTCAAAAATGATTTTTTATCGATTTATTTTCTATCGATACACTCTAAGCATTGCCACTAAAGCGTACGTTCCAAACTCCATCGACGCTCCAGTATCTTTCTCCATGTAATACATATATATAGCTCTCCAAAAATAAAACCCCGCAGACAATCTATAGAGTAAACTAACATGTCCTACTCGAAATTCACAAAGGACCGTTATGATAATCACTATTATACGTGACATGGATATCCATGTTTCTGTGGATAAAGAATTGTACATCAATGTAGGACCTATAATAGGCATTGATACGATAGGTGGCCAACATATCAATAATCCTAATGCACCAGAATATAAGAGAAAGGACTCGTACATGGAAAAGAATGAACAATTTCTGTGTATTTTTTTTTATAAATAAATATTTAGAGAGAAGGGGGAAACCCCAACCATTCTTTTTTTTTTATATATATAATCCCCTCGATGGAAGTAGAAACGCTATATACAGTTCTTGGTCTCTGTTCTACGACATGTAGTATGGCAGAAGTTCGGAGTGCGTACCGTCGGGTTGCGCGCTCCGCGCACCCCGATCGGAACAGCACTACCGATACGACACAAAAAATGGTCCGTGTGAACGAAGCTAAAGACATTTTATTAGATCAAGAAGCTCGTGTGGCTTACAATAGAAAACATGGATTTCCTTTGATATGGAGAAATAGTGAAGAGTATCGTATACAAGAGAAATTCTACGACGAAGCTGGAAGTCAAACGTTCAAAAATCATATCGAGGAAGCCCCTCCTATAGTGTTTCATAGAGACATTACTTATGGACAATGGTCAGATCCTAATTTTCGTATGAACTTGGATCTTACATTCAATCGAACGGATATTTGCACTGAATGTTTAGGGTATACTTGGAAACCTATGGAAAAAGGTACTCTAGGTACCGTAAAGATCTGTACACACTGTTCTGGAGAAGGATATATTATTCAGGGATATACGTCCAAGATGTTTGAGAAGAAACGAAAGAGAATGGAAAGTACGTCAATCGAGGAATCGGCACTTCCGGTAACAGCATCGATCAAAGAATGTACTACATGTAAAGGAACTGGAGACGTACCTACGGTAGAAACAAAAGAATGTACGAAATGTTCGGGGAAAGGACAAACTCGGGAACCCGTTACATTGAATTTACGCGTACGTCCTCCCGTACACATCGATCGAGTTACAAGGACAGGAGTACTATGTATTCAAAACGCGGGAGATCGATTTCGTCGTAAACATCGAAGAGGTGATGTTCATATCATTGTCCATGTGAATCCTATCATTCAAATCCCCGTGAAATTATCTGATTATATAATTGACGATGGACACGATTGTGAATTGCAAGGATGTATTCTCACACAAAACGGATTATGTGTACAATCTTTCCCCATCGACAATTTGTTTACTCTTGGACCTGGAGATGTACAAAAGGTTCTTTCCTTTTCTCCGTCTACAGATGGAAACCATTTGGACACTACAATAACAATTGGACATGATCTAACTCTTCGAAGGTTCCGTATGATCGTTCCTACTTCTTTAAGGGAAATAGATGAAATAGAGAATGGGATAGTATCGACCATATCCATCGAAATGACCAATACGATTGGTACGGTGTTGTGGAATGGGGATCAATGGATATTACCTGAATGGGGACCTCGACATTGTCCATATTGCGACCGTCCATCGTTTGTCAATGAATATGCAAGTCATCGAAGAGATCTAAGTAGATTTATCCCTACATTTGCTCCCAGTACCTTTTATGATATAGACCGTGATATGTATACGTGTCCTTTTGGAAACGGACATGAAAATCATTCTTCGTTTGGAGATATGCGGATTACTTTTCATATAGGACGACCAGGTGAGGGGGAATCAACAATGCCCCATGCCTTTCGATTTCCATCATCATAAAGAGAGGATGTGAAAAAAATTGAATGAAAAGGAAGAGGAGTAATCCAAAGAAATAAGTGGGGTGTGGGGTAAGGTGAATGTAACTTCCTCGATGAAAATCATTTTTGGAAGATCCGTTTCTTCTCCGTTTAACAATTGTATCCCTATTTTATTCACGGTTACAAGCCCTACCTCGCGTAAGGTTTCATCAGTAGATACTCACAACATTGAAGTAAAAAATAGTATTTCTTTGTACCATTCCTTCCATCCCTCTTCTTTTCTTTCTTCATCAAATTTTTGAACTTTTAGATTTCTAAGAAATAAATAAAATTACCGCGTATTTTCTTTTTCTGTTTGTTTGACTCAGTTCGGACCGGGAGTGGTGGAGGAGGATGTTGATCAATCCGTGTAAGACGTTATTTAATGGAGAAAAATCTGCTGAAGACCCGTTTACGTTTTTGAAGGATATACCGGGCATAGAGGGATCAAATATAACGAAGAAGAAGAAGAAAAAGAGGGGGCGTCCAAAGGGAAGCAAAAATAAGAAGAAAAAACGTCCTTCCCCAAAGACAACGGTTATTCCCACAGGATTGACAGAAAATCCTTTGGATGGGTTGCCGAATGTTACAAACAATCCATCTCTTTGGACATCTTTCGATTTTCTTGATCAAGAAAAGTTTTATGATCATCTTTTAAAAGAGGTAGAAGAAGAAGAAGAAGTTTTGGATTTTGGATTTGCTCCGATCACCTTCAAGAGCTCTTTCGATTTCTTAAACACGATCAACCCGAAGAACAAGGTACTCAATTACGTACATGTTCTTTCTCGTTTGAAAAAAAAGCTTGAAAAAGACCGAAGTGATGGCGATACCAATGTTACAAATGACGACACTGATGAATTCCATTCGATGGTCGATATTCCTACGATCATGTCGCAGGATGAAATCGAGTTCATTCTTTCATGGAGTCTGAATTTATTGAATCAACATGTCCAGGATTTCGATGAGAAACCATCCAAATGTGATTTTACTACCATATTTAAGGATGATGAAGAAACGCTTCTTCCACACTTGAGTCTAGAAGATGTGTTACCCGTGGAAGATCCAGACTTTGATTTATTGCAAGCATCAATCGAACAGCTTCTCGAAGATTTGCCAGATGATATAGTACCACCGGTTGACGAATCATTTACTTATTCTTCTCCCCCTCCACTACCTTCTTCTCCTTCTCGTAAACGTATTGTTAGGTATGAAACAAAGGAAAAGAAACGGAGGCGAGGACGTCCCCGAAAACCACGCGCATTTGAAAGTAATACCTATATCGATCCAAAGGGTCAGACCTTACTTGATTCGTATTTTCAAATATAAAATGGTACCATCTTTTTTTTAATATACTTCACCCTTTTTATTTTAAGGAAGAACATTTCACATACGGCCACGAAAGGATGTACCTCTCGATCAACCCTACCGTTTCTAAGGGTAATAGATAAAAAGGACATTCCTTTTCCCTCATATGACCATGAAGGATCAATCGAATTGATGGCCAAAGTTCTTTCCATAATCGATCATGCAATTCATCTCGGAAGCTATTCAATACGAATAGAGGCACGGGTACGTTTGTATACGTAAATTGATCCATCTCGAACATCTTTACCTCCGTATAGTATTTACGGTACGAATCAGCCGGGTTGTGTGCATAAACGTGCCTTCGTCGATTCCCGTATTGGTCAAACGCGAACCAAGAATAGTGATGACAGCATTGACAGTCGATTTCTCCCATCGATAAACATGACGACCACATAAGTTTTTCCGGGACACCGCAAATCGGAGGGATATAACATCTAGCTGAACTTCTGACCGGCATAGATGGCGGAACGTGGTTTGATAGAGCTTCGATATGTACTTGACACGCATGCTGTGCGGACGCCGGAAATCGAAGCAAGTATTCGTCGCAAAGAGAAATGCCCAATAAACATGTTACATAATAATTGGTCAGGCATTTTCCAACCCATTTGGTCATAGGATGATCTATATACTCAGCATTATATTCCATGGGTCCTCCGGAAATGGAACGTAAAAAAACATCAGGAAAATGTCCTTTCCCGTATACATGCCAAACCATATATAACATACATGTGATATCCTCTATGGTTTTCAATACATCTTGATCGCAATACAACCGAGCGAGATCGTCATAGTGGAAAGGTCGAGGGAACGTGTTGATCAACCAGTAGATGTTCATCTCAAATAAAAATAAAATGAAGATATAAAAATCTCTCCTTCTCGATTTATTTGCAAATGGGCAATTTATACATTGTTTCACTTATCCACAAAAAGAAAATATGTATAAGGAAAAAAAAATTATATAGAGTTTCTTTGACTTTATTTTTCATCATTGTTTCTTTTTCATACCCCATATGGAGGAAGAGGGACTTTCAAGAGTAGGAAAATTGAAGAATCTCGTTGATTCATCGATCAAGAAACGAAAATCGTACTTGAAGAGACAACATGGTTTTCGTTCGAATCAGTTTAGTGGTGAATACGAAACCTCGATTGGGTTGGATTTCTCCATAGAATACATGATAGAATCTTTCCCTGATACTATGCTCTCTTGGCCTATCGATAAACAAGCAGAGTTTGCTACGATAGAAGTGAGGGCCAATACGATTTATAAAGAAGGATGGACGTTTAGTGGTACACAGAACTATTTTACACTGATTGTGACTATAATCATACAGTTGATTACAGCAGAGATCGATGCAGATGGGGTGGGAAATTTGGCGTTTCATGCATTGTATTCAAAAAACCCGTCGAATCAAAGGAGGGCTTGGATACTCTATTATTTCAATAGGAATTTTGCATATCTACTTACTATGTCTCGATTGGTGAAAGGACTATTGATTAGTACCGGTATTTTGTGTCTAATCACGTTTGGAATCGCTCGACCCACCGAACTGTGGTATTGGATCGTTATGGTACTGGTATTTATGATATTTATGTTTTTCTTATGGCACATCAACATTTTGTTGGGAAAACGTAAAAGCTGTATAAATCGGGTGAAATGGAAAGAACTCAAAATGGAAGATTTCACAGAAGAACAGAAAAAAAGGTTGGATAAAAAAATGTTGGATGTATGGAATGCACGTATTCTTCTCGCTCGAAACAAAAAGGATAAGTAAACGTGATTTTGGAAACCCGTTTCCCATTTTAGTAAACGTGAAAATAAAATAACGTTTACCATCGAAAGATACATCAATATCCTTTGGATCGGCCTTTCAGAATTTTTTTTCGACCCTTCTTTCAGAAAATTTTTTCCCCTTTCCCCTTTCCCCTTT
>Ga0114919_10003625_pt1 | contig 12429 bp, 2 predicted proteins | sample BlataG_FD_88682 | JGI IMG/M metagenome (GOLD analysis project Ga0114919, IMG submission 88682) | Deep subsurface microbial communities from Black Sea to uncover new lineages of life (NeLLi) - Black_00105 metaG | ecosystem: Environmental > Aquatic > Marine > Oceanic > Sediment | place: Atlantic... | reverse complement strand
GGTTGGGTATAAAACAAAAGATATTCATATCGGATACAGTTACGATTTTACTATCTCAAACCTGATTACCGTTACCGGAGGAGCGCATGAAATCTCCATGGTATTTGAGTTCAGAACCAATCCCAGGAGGAAAAGGAAAATTCATGCGATTCCTTGTCCTGAATTTTAATCATAAGGGGTTCCAGGTAAAATAAAATTCATTAGCCCAGACGTTTACGTCTGGGGTTATGGAAATAAATTATTAACCTACAGGGCGTTTACGCCCTTAATAATAAGGACGTGAACGTCCTTGGTCAGTCGTTGTTCGATATTTAAACCCAACCATGAATGGTTGGGCTAATGAAAAATAACTGCTTCGTTTCCAATTGAAATCAACCGATTTAAACCTAACCATCCACAAAGTGATCCCTTTGGGAAAATGGTTGGGCTATGGAATGATAATCATTTCTTTTTATCGTTTTCTACAATCACAAAAATATCCTCATCCGCTTTTTTCATTAAATATTGTTCCCGGGCGAATTTTTCGAGATTTTCATTATCGGTTTTTAATTCATTCAGTTTTTTCGAATCCTCCTGAATCCTTTCCTGGTAAAATTCTTTGTCCCTTTCCAACTGGCGGAGTCGTTTTTGATCATGGAACCGGTCAATCAGATTGTTGCTGTCGAACAGGAAAAGCCAAACAGTGAAAATAAGCAGGGTTAGAAAATACTTGTTCTTTATTATTTTTAGAACGGTATTTCTGTATTTCATAATAAAGTGACTAAAGTTTAAAGTGACTAAAGTTCAAAGTGTTTCAACGTAAGCACCAAAAAACAAATTATTTACCCCATGAAATAAATGGTTTGTACTAAATCTGCGATTTATTTCACGGGGCAGGTAAAATCCAAAAGACAATTACTAAAATATAAAATTGTTTGATTAAAGTTTATTTCAAACTCGTGGTAAAATTATAAAGAAAAATAAAGATGGGAAAGTGCTTTTAAAGAACTTTTCCACGTTTTATCAACAACCCCCTAGCCCCCTTTGATAAGGGGGAATTTACTTTTCATTCATAAAGGGATATCGGTAATCTTCCGGGCGGGACAAAGTTTTCCTTGATGGTTCTGGGTGATACCCAGCGCAACAGGTTGATCATGGAGCCTGCTTTATCGTTGGTGCCCGATGCCCTTGAACCCCCAAAGGGTTGTTGACCGACCACTGCCCCGGTTGGTTTGTCGTTGATATAGAAATTACCGGCAGCGTTGACTAATTTCTTCATACAAATTTCTATGGCTTCCCTGTCCCGTGCGAATATTGCTCCCGTTAATGCGTATATTGATGTTTTGTCGAGCAGATCGAGGGTTTCTTCAAATTTTCCCGATTCGTAAACATAAATAGTAACGACAGGGCCAAACAATTCCTCAACCATGGTGACGTATTGTGGATCCTTAGTCAGGATAACCGTAGGTTCGATAAAATACCCTTTCGATTTGTCGTAATTCCCACCAAAGATAATTTCTGTGTCAGGATCTTTCCTGGCGTTTTCAATGTATTCAACCAGATTGTCGTAGGATACTTCATCAATAATAGCATTCATGAAATTTGAAAAATCTTCCACCCCACCCATCTTAAGCGATTTTAAATCCTTTGCCATTAATTCTTTAATTTTTGGCCATAGATTATCAGGAATATAAACCCTTGACACTGCCGAACATTTTTGTCCCTGGTATTCAAATCCTCCCAGGATAATGGCAGTAACCACCTGTTCGGGTTTGGCTGAATCGTGAACCATAATAAAATCTTTACCGCCGGTTTCACCAACAATCCTGGGATAGGTTTTATAAATTTCAATGTTGTCGCCAATTTGTTTCCAAATGCTGTGAAATACCCGGGTTGATCCTGTGAAATGGAAACCGGCAAAATCCGGATGAGTGAGTATTTCTTTTCCGGCAACGGGACCCGAGACAAAAACCAGGTTGATCACACCGTCAGGCAATCCGGCTTCGCGGTAAACTTCCATTAGCACATGAGCTGCGTAAACCTGTGTTTTCGAGGGTTTCCATACCACTGTGTTTCCCATAATGGCTGGTGCAGTTGGCAGATTGGCAGCGATTGAAGTAAAATTAAAAGGTGTAAGGGCAAAAACAAATCCTTCTAATGGTCTTTGTTCCAGCCGACTCCAGGTGTTTGAATCCGATTGTGGCTGGTGTGAATAGATCTCTGCCATATATTGTACATTAAATCTGAAAAAATCAATAGTTTCACAAGCCGAATCGATTTCGGCCTGAAAAAATGTTTTTGATTGCCCCAGCATGGTTGCCGCATTGATCTTATCGCGATAAGGACCGGCTAATAAGCTTGCAGCCTTTAGAAATATGGAAGCCCTGGTCTGCCATGACATATCAGCCCATTTCTCCTTTGCCTCAAGGGCAGCTTCAATGGCTATTTTTACATGACCGGCATCTCCCTGGTGGTAGTGTCCTAATATGTGTTTAAAATCGTGAGGAGGACGAATGGCAACCAGGTTTCCGGATTTGATTTCTTTTCCGCCTATGATCATGGGAATTTCGATTTCCTTTGACCGGGCTTCTTCGATGGCTATTTTTAATGCCTCACGCTCTGGTGTACCGGGAGCATATGATCTTACCGGCTCATTGACCGCTTCCGGAACATGAAAGATTTGTTGTGCCATGATTTTATTGTTTTGGATTGATTAATTAATTCAAGGACAGCACGAAGATACAAAATTTCGTTTGCTAAAAATATGTTAAGGAATATGTACTCATCGTACTTGTCAGACGACTCCAGTCGTAAGACGAGTATATCATTCTATAATTAGTTTCCGGAGTTTTATATCGTTTTTAATCTGAATTTTAACAAAGTATATTCCCTTCGGCAGATGGGAAAGATCCATCTGTTTATCATAGTTATTTGAAACACCTGTTATTTCTTCACGGTGTACGACACTTCCCTGTATATTGAATATCCGGAGTTCTGCCGGTGAAGAAATACTGGAGAGTTTAAGAGTAAATATTCCGGTGGTAGGATTGGGATAGATTTCAATAGCGCCGCTGTTATTGAATTCCCGTATTCCGCTATGAACAAACTGTATGGTATCGGAGTAGTTTGAGCAGCCATTGGTATCTGTAACAAATACATAAAAACTACCCGAATAAGGAGGCATAAAGTTGGAAGAGGTTGCGGTGTCAATAATACTGCCATTTTCATACCATTGATAGGTATCACCTGCAGGATAATTGCTCTTTAATGTATCTCCCTGCTGTGTTAAGGTAATTTGCGGAAGTGGATACCCGGTTACAGTAACCGTATCACTTCCAGAGCAGCCGGCAGGTTCGGTTACTACAACAGAATAATCACCGCTTTCGGATACCGTAAGGGTTTGATTAGTGCTTTGATCAGACCAGAGGTAGGTATAGCCTCCGGCACCGGCATCCAGGATCAATGATCCTCCTTCGCAGAATGCTGAATCTGCACCCAGATCAACCACCGGTCTGGTGGATTTGGTTACCGAAATCGTATCACTTGCTGTACAACCATTATCATTATCCGTTACAAGTATATTATAATCACCGCTTTGTGTAACAGTAAGTATCTGGTTTGTACTTTGATCCGACCACAGGTAAGTATAGTTTCCTGCACCAGCATCCAGATTTAGTGTTTCATCGTCACAAAGTATTGTATCAGCACCAAGATCAACAACCGGACCGACGAAAGTAACTTTTACGCTGTCGGAATAATTATAGGAATTATGTGACACGGTGACGCGATAATAAGCTGAATCGACCCCTGTTGAATCAGCAATTATGGTTTGTGTTGTTTCACCGGTATTCCATAAATAGGAATCATACCCGGCTACGGCATCGATCTCAATCTGAGTATTACGACAGATGACAGTGTCAGTTCCAAGATCAAACACTGCATCGCTAAATTCGTAAGCTCCTATATCCGGAAAAGCCGGATCACGAGTTTTCCAATCAAAGTCCCAGCTCACTTCTGCCAATGGAGTTCCGCTTCCGTTCAAAAGAGGTTGTGTAACATACAGGTTCGTATCGGTATAAAATTGTGGATACACCGAATAAGAATGCAGGTCTTTGGAATAGGTTGTTTGCCAGGTTTGCAGGTCAGGAATATATCCTCCATGGTAAATGAATTTATCGCCATTTGCATAATAATCATTGTAATCACTCGAATACGCATTTGGTTCGGTGGTATATATGACCAATCCCTCTGCCTGGTTGCTGAATATATTGTTCATGATGATGCTATTCCCACCTCCATTCTGCTGATTGAAGGTACGGCTTTCCGATGCCAGGCCGTAGATATTTAAACTGTTGTGATAAATCCTCTGGTAGGATGTTGCGTCAAATACGATACCTGCTGCTTTGGTCTCTGCATGAATTGCAATGCTGTTATTAGATATCAGGCCAAGTGAATCGGGTTGTCCTGAACAATTGCTTAGGAAAAGACCGGTCCATTCATACTGAACCAATTCATCATGAATAATCAGGTTATTAGACAGGAGTGGTGAATGCTGGTATTTTAAATAAACAGCCGAAGAAAATTGATCGGTAAAACGATTACCAATAATCCTCAAGCCGGATTCTCTTTTTGAATCATTTTCCCCGCACAAATATATACCCACATTGCCACCTGTAATCAGGTTGTTTTCAATCAGGATATTATCATCCTGGCTGCCGGCAGAATAGATAACAGGTCCTGCTTCATTTATTCCGATAAACTGGTTGTTGGTAAAAGCATTGTTCGCGGCCCCGTTTGTAAACTCGATTACTTTTGCATATGTAGAGTCGAGGGCTTTGAAGGTCATGTTTTTAAAGGTAATATATTTGGTGCTGTCCAGTTTTACAATATAATTATCGGTACCGCTTGCTTTAAACTCAAGAATAACATCTGTGCTGTCGCCTGATGCCGATTGGAAAGTAACTGTTATTGTATCTGTAACATATGGGATTGCAGTAATTACAAACTGTTCATTATATGTTCCTGCTTCCACCTTAAATGTAACCGAACCGATTGCTCCTACCTGAGTAATAGAGTCAATTGCGTCAGTGAAAGTAATAAAATCACCGCTGGGGCCGATGGTATATTCCCCCGCGAACAGTATTGCAGCTTCATATTCATCAGCTCCGATATCAGGATGGAAAATATCCCTTGTTTCCCCATCGATGTCGGTAGTCACTTCTGTCAGCGGAGTACCCAGGTTGCTGATCCAGGGATCGGTTGTATGCAAGTCTGTATCCGACAGGAATTGCGGCTCTCGTGAAATAGAGTGTATATCTCTTCCTGTTGCGGCTTGCCAGGCGCTAAGATTTGCATAATTTATACTGCTTTGTACCAAAAGGTTACCACTAGTATATAACAAATTGTAATCACTGGTTAAATTTGTTGTGTCACAGTTAAGAGCTCTTCCATAGGCAAGATTCACGAAAATATTGTTTTTTGTTTCACGTAGTGTGGATGACCCATCATAAAATGAATAACTGTTGGATGTTGAATTTCCTGTGATCTTAACTGTGTTATAAAGAACCTTGAACCTTGAACTATGAATATAAATTCCATATCCGTAATTGGTTGTTTCCAGTTGAATGAAATTATTGTAAATCAAACCGCTTGAATTAGTAATACATAAACCAAAACTGTAAGTGCTGTTTAAAATCTCGAACTGATTACCACTTATATTCAGGTTTTTATGTTTCTGAAGATAAACACCCCGGCGAATTATCTCTGCAAATATGTTGTTTTTTATTTGTATTCCGGCAATTGAATCGGATGCAGCACTACCATTCATATAAATTCCAATTGAACCATTTTCAAACAGGTTGGAATCAAAGACATTGTTACTGTCAAGAGTGCCGGATGAGTATATAAATGCGTAATCGTCACTTCCGGTCATTGTACCCTCGTAAAAGAACCTGTTGTTCAGAAATTGATTGTTAGTTGCTTCATTTTTCAAATGAACTGCACAACCCCAATCCTCTCCTGAAGAGATCGAAAGGTTTTTAAATGTTATATAATCGGCTCCATCCAAACGGATTGTATAATTAAGTTTTGTATTTATCGGAGTAAAAGTTATTAAGACATCTGAGCTATCGCCTGTTGCCGATTGAAAAGTAATGGTGTTGCTTACCGATGCACCAACAATTTCAGGAATGCTTATTTGCTCGGTTAAAGTATCAGTGGCAATATTGAATATTACTGCTCCATTTATTCCATTAATCACTAAATCTTTTACGGCATCGTTTATAGTTTCATAATCAGGTGAAATTCCTGCTATGGTATAAGTTCCATTAAATGGAACTGAAGAAGGGGTAAATTCATCTGCACCAATATCAGGATTAGTTGCATCCCTGGTGTCGCCATCAATATCTTCAGTAATTTCAAGCAAAGGTGTTGCTGCATTATTTAATGCAGGGTTAAGAATGCTGTAACTACTATCAGGTTCAAAATACGGATCAACTGAAATTGAATTATGATCATGATTATATGCATCTTGCCAATCTTCAAGTGTTTCTCTATAACGACTTAATTTTGCTCCATTAGAATAAAAATTATTAAAATCGCCACCACAACGATTTGTTCCCATAACCATACCCCTTGCTACATTTACAAAATTATTATTATATAAATTATAATAATACGATTCACTACCATAATCCATATCATAACAAGCACTTAATGTATTATTCCCTTTTATATGAATTGTATTGTTATATATTTTTATTCTAGATGGATAAAATTGTCGAATAAATATACCCTTATCAGCATCAGTTGTATTAATATAAATATGATTATTAAAAATTACACTTGTATCATCAGAAGCTAATCGACACGCATCTATATACAATCCAACACCTCCGTTTGGTAAATAAATTTTATTTTTTTCTAATGCTATATATTCACGGTTGTCGGAAAGCAAAATTCCTGTTATGTGATTATCGGAGTAAATCAGGTTAGATTTTATTTCAGTAAACTGGAAATATTGAACATAAATAGCTGTATCTGTTTGATGTAAAAATTCATTATGCTCAATAGTAAGATAATTTGCTAAGCCTCCGGATAAATAAAGTCCCGTTTTCCCATTCTGAAATACGTTATGAGTAAAAACATTAGACGAATCTTTTGAATAAGGAGAATAAACAAGTTCTGATTTATTTGGTACACCAAGCAAACGATTATTGGCAAAGCGGTTATTATTCGATTCATTATCTATTTCAACTATTCTTGCATATTCTGTTCCGGTTGCTTCAATTGTAATATCCTTGAAAGTGATATAATCGGCACCATCCAGTTTAAGAGTGTAATTATCACCTTCGCCGGAAGCGACATAAGTTAAAATAACTTTTGAGCTATCGGCACTGGCTGAGCAAAATACAATAGTATCGGTTTCAGAAACATTTGCTATTTCAGGAATACTTAACTGTTCGTTATAAGTACCATCTTGCACTTCGAAAGTTACCGAACCGTCAACACCAACTGCAATCAGGGAATCCACCGCTTCGTTAAAGGTTTTAAACAGCGGTGCTGAAGGACCGATATTATAGGTTCCGCTTAATGCCGGCAGGGGATCATATTCATCTGCCCCGATATCGGGATTTGTGCCATCGCGGGCTTCCCCGTCAATATCGGTGGTTATTTCGGCAATTGGTGTGCCCTGGTTGTTGAGATACGGACTGAAGGTATGAAGGTCATTATCGGAAACAAATTGAGGATCTACGGAAAAGGAATGCATATCCTGTCCGGTATAATTTTGATGTTCTTCAAGAGTTTTTTTGTTGTTGACGAGATAGGTGCCGGAGGAATATAAACAATTGAAGTCGCTTGTTTTATTAATGAAAGTTTGATTTGTAGTAATAGCTGTTCCACCTGCTTTATTAACCAGAATATTATTTTTTATATCAATAGTTGGGTATTGAGAAGGAATATAAATAGTACTGCTGCCTGTAGCATTTCCGGTAATATTAATGTTGTTATGGATAATGTCCATGTCTCTGTAATCGGAATTATAGTATATGCCATAGTGGCTACCGGAAGTATTGATGTAGATGAAATTATTGGCAATACGATCGGGGATGCCGGTGTTGTTGGTCCCGTAATAAAAATAGATGCCCGTTCCTCCGCTCGTTAACGAAATTCTGTTCTTTTCAATAGTAAAGTTATCTTCACAATAATACAGATATATACCTTTAATGGTTGAATTTGAAGTAATAGTATTACCGGTTATGGTTGCTCCGTTTACTTGATTTAGGCTAATAGCTTGTTCCGACTGATTTTCAAAAACGTTTTCCTTAATTTCCGTGCCGGTTATTGTACTGTTTCCGGCATAAAGGGATATTCCCTGAGTTCCGTTTACTATTCTGTTACCGGAAAAAGCATTGTTAATATTATTTTGATAACTGACATGTAACAGACTTGAGCTGCCTGATTCTCCTAGAATCTGGCAATTCAGAATCCGGTTATAGTTAGCTTCATTTTTGAATTCAATTACTGAACCGGAAGCATCTGTTGAGATAGTCATATTTTTGAAAATAATATAATCGGCTCCGTCAAGGCTTACTGTATAACCTCCTCCTGTATTAGATAATTCTACATCGGTGCTATCGCCTGTGGCAGATTGGAAAGTGATGGTTCTTTCGGATGAAGCTCCGTATATTTCAGGAATGGTTATTTGTTCGTTATAGGTACCTGTTTCAACAATAAAAACTACAGGCCCGCATACACCACCCCCGTTCACTAACGAATCAATGGCTTTTTCAAATGTAAGAAAATCACCAGATGCTCCAATAGTAAATGTATCGCATAATGGATTTGCAACAATAATTTCCTGAAAAAGTGTGTCATTTCCATTATAATCATCTGTATCCCCGTTGGGTGCTTCTGTCCATATCTTAAAGTCAAATGTTCCTTCGGAAGGAAGGTCATACTTTCCGATCATGATGCTGTCCGAGGTTTCTCCCGGCGCAAGGGATCCTGACCAGTCGAAATGATCCTTAGGTGATCCGTCAACCTCCCAGTCAATTCTTGCTGAAGTGATTATCGAATCCTGTGAAAAGTTCTCAATAGCTACATTCACTTCCTGCTGGTTCCCTGTTGTATCAGGGTCGGTTGGGGTGTACAGAGTACTAACACCTATGTCATATGCCCTGGAATAGATAGTTATATTAAGGGTGTCGTTATCATTATTATCATCGGAATGGCTGTTGGGATTCTCCGTCCAGATTTTAAGATCGTGTTTACCCCGTGAAAAAGAATATGATCCGAACAAAAATGATTCGCTGGTATCTCCGGGCACGACACTATCTGACCAGCTATAGGGTGTTTGAGACGCTCCGTCAATAGTCCAGCCAATATCTACATTTGTTAAAATGCTGTCTGTATCGTAGTTTTTAAAGGATACAAATAGATCGGTGGATGCTTCATAACTACAAAGAGTATCAGGCTCATCAAGAGAGACAATACCTGCATCCATATGGGCAGAGGCATAGATTTCCTTATCAAGCGTATCATTCCCATTAAATTCGTCAGAAGCGATTGATGTCCAAATCTTTATAGTATGATCTCCCTGGTTAAAGGAGTACGTTCCAATGTTAAAAGATTCCGTTGTATCAGCCCCGGCCAGGTTCCCTGTCCAGTTATGAGTGGTTTGAGAAGCCCCATCCACTGTCCAGTCGATGGCTGCAGATGTTAACGGGTCCGTTCCAAGATTTACCATAGTAACCCAAACATCATAATTCCCATATACAAATGATTGTAAGGGGGTATCAATAGCAGATATAAGAGCATCAACCTGAGGTGAAAAGATGGTATGAGAAGCTCCCATATCATTACGGCTGGCATCCGGATCGTTATAAACCGGATCGGGATCTCCAGCGTCGATGCAGGGAGAAGCCCAGTTCAGCTCATATTCCCCTTCACCTGTTTCATAAAGCAAAGGATCTCCCCCGATATTTCCATTTGATCCTGTATAACCGGACTGGTTTGTGAAATTATAGGTTACGCTTCCAACATAATAGAAATCATTTGGGGAATTATCCAAAAATATCGAATTTTTTATAGAACAGTGTACGCCGCGGTCATGGATTGCACCGCCACTAGAGGATGAATTTTCTAAAAATGTGCAATTTACTATTTCCGAAGTTGATCCGGACCCCCAGTTATAAATTGCTCCTCCCCAGTTCTGGACAGATATAGATTCATCGGCCAGATTATCCACAAACACACATTTTGTTACATAAGCTTTTGTGTCCCAGTTCCCTATTCCTCCTCCCTGACCGGCTGTATTATCCAAAAATGTACAAAATCTGAAAACGATGGAATCACCACAAAAATAATTGCCTACGCCACCTCCTTGTATTGAGGTGTTATTTTTAAAAGTACAATTCAGAGTTCTGACATATTTAACATTTTTGTTTAATAATCCCCCTCCCATATTGGTTTCATTGGGTACTGAGGAACTGTTGGCATTACCATTCATAATAATAAACCCATCCAACATAGCATAATCGGCACCTCTGACTACGTTGTAACTGTTATCAGAAGTATCAGCTGCAGTTCCGATATCCCCGCTTAAGATAGTTTCATTCGTTTTCCAGTCCCTGTCTTCAAAATTTGTTTCTGTTCCGGCAAAGCCGCCATAAAGAAAGACACTGTCAACAAGCTGGAAAGTCAGAGTCCGGTCACCCGGGCTATTTCCATCTTTATCTTTTGAAGGTTGATAGGTTCCTGCAGCTACCCAGATTGAATCTCCTTTATTAGCATAGTCTAAAGCAGATTGAAGTTCCGTAAATGCATCGGTCCAGGAAGCCCCATTGTTCGAACCGGAAGCATCAGCTTTTATATAAAAACGTGTTAGATCAGTAACATTTACAGCCAATATTGTTGTGTCATTGGAATTATCAATGTCTGTTTCCCCATTCGGTGCGGATGTCCAGGCTTTTATTGTGTGTGCCCCCTCTTCAAAATTAAAAGAACCGATGTTTATAGAGGTTATAGAATCTCCCGGGGAGATGACTCCTGTCCAGGGATAAGTAGTGGGTGCATTATCATTTATTTTCCAGACAATATCTGCTGAGGTTATAGCAGAGACACCAAAATCTTTTAAGGTGACTTTAATGTCGTGTTCTCCTGCATGGAATGAACTTTCCGGCTCATTTATTGAAGTTATACCTGCATCGGCAGGATAAAATTCGTATATGCCCATATCTGTATAAGCGGGTGTTCCGGTGCCGGTATTTGTCACATTGCCATCATCTCTTCTGGCTAAACCGTCAAAATCAAATTCCGGGGCAAAATTCCCATTGCCCGCATCAATACAAGGGGAGGCGGCAGTAAGATAGAAAACATCATTTTCAGGGTCATTCAAATCCGGATTATCACTAATGTTCCCATTGGATCCTGCATATCCTGCTTGCTCAATGCAACTATAATATATAGAACCTCCGGCACTAATACTAGCTGCCTTATCTTCACCCCCGTTGCCCCAGAGGATGCAATTGGTTAATGTAGATGCACAGCCTCTGTCGTGAACAGCCCCTCCCGAGTTTAATGTAAAATTATTGTATATGGTGCAGTTATTTATCGGAGGATAGGAATCGCCCCAGTTATAAATGGCCCCTCCCATGCTTAACGTTTCACCGGAAGCATAGTTTTTAGTAAACAAACAGTTTGAGATTGTTGAACTGGTACTCCAGTTACCAAGACCCCCTCCACTGGAAGCAGTGTCAGAGCGAAAAATACAATTTGTAATTAACATATTGGTGCATAAGAAATTAGCCATTCCGCCACCTTCTCCGGCTTTGTTATTAATAAATGTGCAATTAATAACAGTAATATTGTCCAGAGTATCATTCAGCATACCTCCACCATTACCATTATGGTTCACTGTTCCGTTTGCATAACCATTTGTAATTATAAACCCGTCCAGATAGGAGTTATCGGCTCCTCTTATTACATGATAAACAGTATCGCTGCCCAGATCACCACTTAGAATTGTTTCGTTTGCGTTCAAGTTACGCTCTGTACGTTTCAATTCTCCACCTGCAAAACCACCATACATAAATACATTGTCCAGCATCATAAAAGTAGCGCTGGTATCGCTTGCAGAAGTTCCATCTTTATCTTTAGATGGCTTATAAGTTCCTGCAGCCACCCAGATTGAATCACCGCTTGCTGAAGCATCAAGAGCGGATTGCAGACTGGTATATGCATCGGTCCAGGAAGATCCGTTGTTTGCACCGGATGCATCAGCCTTTACATAAATTGTGTTCTGGGCTGATGAATTGGTGTTCAGGAAAAAAAGAAGTGTTAGAACAAGTAACAGAATTTTGAAAATATTGTCAGGTGGAAACACCTGACACCATTTAATATTTTTATGGAGCAAGGATGAAGAGTAAAAGATTTTCATATTGAAATAAT
>Ga0114919_10003624_pt1 | contig 12431 bp, 11 predicted proteins | sample BlataG_FD_88682 | JGI IMG/M metagenome (GOLD analysis project Ga0114919, IMG submission 88682) | Deep subsurface microbial communities from Black Sea to uncover new lineages of life (NeLLi) - Black_00105 metaG | ecosystem: Environmental > Aquatic > Marine > Oceanic > Sediment | place: Atlantic... | reverse complement strand
TCCTGCGTGTAAAGCAGGCGCTCTAACCGGCTGAGCTAACCGCCCCGGTGGCGCGCTTGGCGGGGCTTGAACCCACGACCTCAGCCTCCGCAGGACTGCGCTCTATCCAACTGAGCTACAAGCGCTTGCCATATATGGTGCCGAAGGGGAGATTTGAACTCCCACGCCCTTGCGGACACTACGCCCTGAACGTAGCGCGTCTGCCATTCCGCCACTTCGGCACAGATGGTGACAGGTAAAACGCTACTTATCAGCAGAGATAATGTTAACACGTCAGAGGGTAAATGACAAGTGTATTGGTTCAGGATTGGATTCAATGTGTCGGCGGTTGGACTGAATAGAATGCTTTATATCAATATAGCCAGGGAACCTTCCCGCACGTTCATTTGCTACCTGCCTTCGAAGGGAAAAGTTAGGGTATCTTGGGTGGAGAATGATTACGCGGCCAGCTTCATCAGGCGGTCTGCTTCATCCACAGCCGAGGCACAGTCGTCGGCGTAGCCTTCAACGCCAATCTCATCGGCAAACTGGCGGGTTATCGGTGCGCCGCCGATCATTATCTTAACCTTGCTTCTGACGCCAGCCGTCTCCAGGGCTTGGGAGATATCGGGGATAACGGTCATGGTGGTGGTGAGCAGGGCTGAAGTCGCCACGATATCGGCGTTTGTTGCCTTAGCCTCAGCCGCAAAGACATCTGCCGAAACATCCACGCCCAGGTCGCGTACATCATAGCCATTGCTTTCCAGCATCATCTTGACCAGGTTCTTGCCGATATCATGCATATCGCCTTCAACCGTCCCGATGACTACGGTTCCTTTGCTCTGAATGTCCGCGCCAGCCAGGAGTGGGCGCAGCTTTTCCGTTCCGCTTCTCATGGCCCGGGCAGAAATAAGGATTTCTGGCAGGTAGGCCTGCCCGTCCTTAAATAGCTGACCCAGTGCCTGGATGCCGGGTACCAGTCCCTTGCCCAGAATATCGCCAGGCGCAATACCGGCGTTTAACGCCTCATCAACAGTCTGAACGGTCAGTTTCTCATCCCCATTTTTTACTGCTTCGGCAATTGCCTTCAGATGGTCAGGCATATTTATCCTCCTTATTGCCTTTTTCCCCCGTAATTGCTTGCCTTATGCTGCTGGCAAATATGCATCAATAGGCAAGCAGTCCGCTTCTTCCGGAATAGAGTTGGGGCTGCTTAAGGGTATCCGGAATATATACCCTGTATAAAATATCATACTTCGTGAGTTTACTGCAATCCCAGCATCAAGAGAAAGAGGGGAAGCCGATACCGGCTCCCCCTTTGTTAAGGCAAGTTGAGGTAATATATTAAAAATCTATTGTTTTCGTGTGTTTCCTGTTCTGCCAAATGCCTGGCTGATGCGGTCAATTATGATGGCCACGATGACGATGGCTAAGCCAGCCAGGAACCCTCGCCCTACGTCCAGTCGCTCAATGCCCCGCAGGACTTCCAGACCAAGTCCGGAGGCGCCAATCATGGATGCGATTACGACCATCGCCAGTGCCATCATGATTGTCTGGTTCACGCCAGCCATAATGTTCGGACGCGCCAGCGGCAACTGGATTTTAAATAGAAGCTGCGCCCCGGTGCAGCCAAAAGACTTGCCAGCCTCAACGGTCTCGGCGGAAACCTGACGTATGCCCAGGTTGGTGAGGCGGATGCAGGGGGGCACGGCGTAGATAAAGGTGGCCACCACGGCGGGGACTTTACCCAGCCCGAAGAAGAACACCGCCGGGATGAGATAGACAAAACTGGGCATGGTCTGCATGCCATCGAGAATCGGGCGAATGAATTTTTCGAAACGGTCATTCTTGGCGGCAGCAATGCCCAGCGGGATACCGATTAATACCGAGACGAAGACGGAGGTTACGATTATGGCCAGCGTGGTCATGGTGTGGTTCCAGAGCCCGATGACACCGATGAATATCAGGCCGATAACAGTCACCGCGGCTACCCAGTGTTTGGCTACCTTCCAGGAGATAGCCGTTAAAATGAGCACCAGCACCCACCAGGGTAGCCACAGGAGAGAGCGTTCAATGTAGACAAGCGGCGTGCGAATGCCAGCGGTAATGACATTGAAAATAGGGGCCAATGTGATTGTCAGCCAATCAACAGCAATATTAATCCATTCAGCCAGGGGAAGGGAAAATATCTCCGGGAAGTCAATCATCTATTATTCCTCGCATTACATCAGTAGATACCCCCGCCCACCTTGAGCATTAAAGCAAATATGGACGGGGGTATCCAGGGCTCAATGGTATGACTCCTTTATTCGGTTCCTTGCGGTTCCACGATGCCCTGCGCCACGGCATCTTTTACCTTACTGGCAATATCAGGCGGGACAAAGGTGGTCCAGATGTCTTCCCGTTCCTGGATAAACCAGACGGCGGCGTCAAACGGTTCGCCACCGGTATCCTGCATGTAGGCTAGGGCCTGGCCCAGGGTCTTGGTATCCAGCTTCCACTTGCCGAACATTTCAACCAGTTCGGGAGCTTTCTCGGGAAATGTCTTGTAGCTGGTGATGAACAGGTTCTGGGAGGGGTAAGCACAGCCGTGGTTTTCCTCCCAGACAGCCTTGTCGTAGGGAGGCTCTTCCAGGAGCGTCACGTCAAGCATGCCGGTAACCCAACACGGGCCCCAATTGTAGGTTATATGGGGTTCGCCTTTTTGGTAGGCGCCATACAGGGCGGCATGGAGAGCCTCACCGCTCCCCGGGCTCATCAGGTTGTAGTAGTGGTCCAGCCCGTAGGCTTTAAGCTGGTCGGCATTGATTTCCTCGCATGCCCAGCCGGGAACGCCGGTGAGAATCCGCCCCTTCCCCGGGTCCTCAGGGTCGGCAAAGAGCTCGATGTATTCCGGCTTTTTCAGGTCCTCGACGCTCTTCAGGTCCGGCGCCATGGGCTGAATGCCGCGGGCAGAGTCACCCTCGATGACGTAGGTCGGCACCACGAAGCAGCTCTGCCAGTTGTCGTCGTTCAGGATGCCCAGGAGCACGACATCCCCGGCGGCTATGGCCTCGTCGTAGGCTTCCTGCTGGTTGGCCATCCAGCCCTCCAGGAAGATGTCAATATCCCCGCTGCGGGCTGCCTGGAACAAACCGACGGTCTTGCCACCCACCATCTCCACCGGATAGCCGTAGCCGTGCATAATGATTATCCGGGCGAGCTCTGACTGGAAGTGAGCGCTGCCCCAGCCAAGGTCAGAGAGCTTGATGGGCTCTTTTCCCTTCTCGCCGCAGCCGATTGCGGCCAGACTGACAATAATGATTGTCAGCAGTAGAAAAGTTACAATTTTTTTCAATACTTTTTCTCCTTTCTTTTAGTATTCGTCACCGCCGGCATCTGGTGACCTCAGGTCTCACCGTTGTTGCCACCGCTGGAAAGTATGGCTTTGAGCAATGCTGGTCGGGTAATAACGCCTACCAGGTGTTTTTTTTCATCCAGTACCGCAACTGGTGTGTCGCCCTCTGCCACCAGCGGCAGGCACTGTTCCAGCGGGGCGTTTGGTGAGGTGGTGGGGAATTCCCGGCTGGCAACTTCCCCGACTTTCATCGACCCATTTTCTCTGGCGGCTGTGGCCTGTTTCAAGGTGAGGACGCCTTCATAGACCTTGCTCGAGTTAACGACGAAAGCATAATCAGCGTCTTTTTCCTCCATCTCCTCAACGGCGGCACTTACTGTTTGCTCTGCACTGGTGACCAGTTTTGGCTCCTCCATAATGGTGTTGACCGGAACTACTTTGCCGCGGGGGACATCCTTGACAAACTCACGAACATAGTCGTCAGCGGGCTTGGAGACGATTTCTTCCGGAGTACCCAGCTGCACTACGGCGCCATCGCGCATAATGGCGATGCGGTCACCGAGATTCAGTGCTTCCAGAAGGTCGTGCGTGATGAAGACCACTGTTTTCTTTACCTTGGAACGCAGGCTGAGGAATTCTTCCTGCATCTGCCTGCGGATTAAGGGGTCGAGGGCACTGAAAGGCTCGTCCATGAGCAGTATCTCTGGGCCAACCGCGAGGGCGCGGGCCAGACCGACGCGCTGCTGCATACCGCCGCTCAGCTCCTGAATCCGGGAATTTTCCCAGCCTCCCAGCCCCACCAGCTCCAGGGCATTTTTAGTCCTTTCCTGTCGTTCTTTCTTGTTGTCCCCGCGTACTTCTAAGCCAAACATGACATTGTCGAAAACTGTCCTGTGCGGTAAGAGCCCGAAGTGCTGAAAGACCATGCTTAATTTATGGCGGCGCAGTTCCCTGAGTTCATGCTCGTTTATTTCCGCGATGTTAACGCCCTCGATGAATATGGAGCCGCTGGTGGGTTCCATGAGACGGTTAATACAGCGCACCAGCGTGGACTTACCGCTTCCGGAGAGACCCATAACCACGAAAACTTCGTTTTCCTGAACCTCGAAAGAGACATCCCGGATAGCGATAACATGGCCCGTCTTTTCCATAAGTTCCTGCTTGGAAGCCCCGTTTTGGATTAAATCAATTACACTCTCCGGATGAGGACCGAAGATTTTCCACAGGTTCTGACAGTGAATCTTATGGTTATTATCAGCCATATAATTAAAAAATATCTTATACCAGAGATTAAAAAAGTTGAGGGATCGACAGGGGGGAATCAATCAATAGACCCCGATGGAATAATGATTACAGCCAATCGGCTGTAATTTCACTTAACCTCCAAATGCATAAAGTTTGACTTCATAGTTTTATTAAAGCCTGGAAAACTCGTTTACTTTATCAAACAGAAAATGATAAGTCAAAAGCAAAAAATCCGAACAAAGCAGTTTAGATAGGACAATAAACCACTATATTACCCCTTAACGGAGTATCGGGAAAAATACTTTCACATTCTCCCTAATACTCCCTAATACTCCCGCTTTTATGCCATGCACTATTCAATAAAGAGTTGACCAAAAAATCAGCTTTTAGGTATTGGGAATTGAATATTTCGTCGGATAGGGCAATTTGAGGAAGGTTTGTACTATTGTAATAAGCAACGACAAGCATGGAGGAGGTCTGTTTTTTGCTCCTCCATGCCAGTCCTGCGGAGAGTTTCGTTGGTATCCTGATAATAGAAGATATGAGCAGACCGGAATTTCTCCAGATACTGCCCCGAGGTTTTAGATTACCCCCTCTTCTTTGAGCTGCTTTATATCCGCATCAGAATAGCCTAATCCCTTCAGCACTTCATTGTTGTGTTCCCCCAGTTCGGGTGCGATTCCAGCTTTGGCCGGGGTCTTAGAGAATTTCCAAGGGAAACCGACCTCTTTTATCTTTCCCACCCTGGGGTGGTCAACCTCAATCACATAGTTATTGGCGATGACATCAGGGTCGGCCGCTGCTTCCGCCAGGGTGTTGATAGGAGCGCTTACTACATCGGCTTCACGAAGTAACTTCAGCCAGTGCTCCCGGGTATCAGCAGCAAACAGTCGGTCCATGGTATCTAAGAAGTTCTTCCTATTCTCCGCGGAGGCGGCGATATCTCCTAACCTGGCACAACCGACTTTGTCCAGTTCCTCGGCAAGGCCGGCATTTTCCAGGCCTTTCCGCCAGCGCTCTTCACCAACCACCTGAATTATAAAGGGCTTGCCATTCTTGTCAGTGAAGGTAGCCGTCAGGTTCGGTGCCTGGCCAGCGAACATACGCGTTCGACTACGTGGGAACTCTTCACCAGTCATGAGAACTCGCGTCATAGAAAAGCCCATCAGGCGAATCTGGCTACCAAGCAATGAGGCTTCAATCAACTGGCCCTCACCGGTCTTCAGCCTGTGATACAAGCCAACCATTACCGCTTGAAAATTATGAAAGGCTGCGGTTTCGTCCGCCACAGCGACCTGCCCTGTCGTCACGCGGGTGCCTGCCTCACCATAACTAAAGCAAATGCCGCCGGCCGCCTGGGCTACGCCGTCAGTTCCTGGTAACTTGGCACTTGGCCCATCTGGACCGTAGGCTGATGCGCTGAGATAAACAATGCCGGGGTTAATCTTGACCAAGTCCTCGTAGCCACAGCCAAGACGCTCGGCTACGCCGGGACGGAAGTTCTGGGCAAAGACATCGGCATCCTTCACCAGCTTATAGAGTATCTCTTTGGCCTTCTCTGTCTTAAGGTCCAGTGTTATACACTTGAAACCACGGTTGTTCGTCTCAAAGTAGGGACTGAGCGGGGATTTGGGTGTCACTCCAAGCTGTCTACCCAGTTCACCTTCCGGGGGTTCTACCTTAATTATCTCGGCCCCCAGGTCGGCCATCATGCTAAACGCTACCGTTGTCTGCTGGAACATGATAACACATACACACTTTACTCCCTCGAGTGGACGAGCCATTTTGCTGTCACCTCCATATAAAGTTTTTCTTCCTAATGGGTAACAAATGTCACCTGCGCCACAGGAGACATATAATTCAGCATCTATTCTCCAGCAAAAATTTTCCTATAGTATTCCATTCTGCCTTGAAGCTGAGGTGCCACCACAGTATTATCAGGAATAACATTAATCACCGAGGTTTTCCCCGAATTAAAGGCTCTCTCCAGTGCGGGCCTGAGATGCTGTGGCTCGGTAACTAATTCAGTGTGACATCCCATCTCAGCGAATATTTTGTCATACCTGATATCGGGCAGTATGCTCCAGTCGCAATTCTTTACGTCCTCCGGCAGAATCCCCTTTTGCGCTTCGTAACCCATCCAGCTGCTGTTGTTGAGGAGCAAATAACATGCCGGGATGTTGTAGCGGGCCGCCGTTTCAATATCCCAGCCGGCAACACCCATACCGCCATCGCCCAGAAGGTCGACAACTTGCTTACCTGGTCTGGCTAATTGAGCGCCCATGGCGATACCCACACCGTGGCCAACACCGCTCCAGGTGGCGCCATCCAGTATCTGCCCGGCAAAGGAGGCCTTTATCTTGTCAGTGGCGAAGCCGGCCATGCTGTAAGAGTCCAGGATAACAGTGGCGTCTCTATCCAGGAAATCGAAAAGCTCAGCAGCCACGAAGTGAGGGTTAATAGGCTTGTTATCGCGCACCTCATCTATAAGCGCTTTTCCCTTAGCTTCGTCTTCTTCTCTCACCTTTTTTACTATAGCCAACCACTCGCTTCTATCCGGCTTGCTTTTCATCATGTCCTTGGCGCAGTCTATCATCTGCCGCAAGACCGGCTTGGGACTGCCAAAAATTGATAGCTCGCTGGACAGTCTGGTTGTCAGTTCCTCCGGGTCTTCAGATACCTGGATATACCTGACGTTCTCAACTGGAAAACGTGGTGGCATACCAAAGCCCTCAAGCATATTCATTCTCAAGCCGAAGATGGCGATAACATCAGCTTGCATCTGAATTGGTCTTCGAAAGCCGGCGCCGAAGGCTAAGGGGTGGTCCTCAGGCACAGCACCTCTGCCCATTCTCCGGGTCAGTACCGGAATGTCAAGCAGCTCAACGAATTCCCTGAGTTCCTCCGATGCATCAGACCAGTAAATACCATCACCACCGATAATCACCGGTTTTTTGGCTTCGAGCAACATGCGCGTTGCTTTTTCTACCATTTTGGGGTCGCCGGCTGGCCGAGACGGGGCGGCACAGACGCCATGCGGTAAGTAGCCTCGCAGGGAACCTTCCTCCCCGGCTATTAGTCCCTGGATGTTTACTGGAAATTCAAGACCCACCGGTCCACAGGGATAGGTTGTGGCATCCCGGATGGCCTTCTGCGTGAAGTAAGCTGCCATAGAAGGGTCAATTATCCGCCTGGTCCACTTGGTGAAGTGCCCTGATAACAGCTCGGCATAAGCCTCCTGAAAAGGGCCCCAACCATCTTCTTCTGTGGCGTGCTGCCCGAGAAGACAAATGACCGGGGCCCTGGCCAGGTAGGCTTGGTACATAGCAGATATCATATTGCCAAAGCCAGGTCCAGCGGTACCCATGGCTACCCCTACTTTCCCGCTGGCTCTGGCCCATCCGTCCGCCATATAGACACCTGACTGCTCATGCCGCATGTGGTAGCACTTTATACCGGCTCTGTCCAGGGCCACCTGAAGCTGCCAGACGTGACCGCCGTGAACACCGGCGTACCACTCTACACCCTCTTCTTTTAAAATCTTGGCTACTGCGCCCACGACCTTAATCTCTGCCATTTTTATCTCCTTTCTTTCCTTTATTCCCCAACTTTCTGAGGCAGTATAATTTTAATATTATTTATTTGTCAATATCAAATACAGCATATCCGGTGCGCTGCTATCAAGCAGAGACATTATTTGCCTTTCGCAGCAGAATATCAAGGAAATGTTGAATATCGATTATGAAACAGCCGCGGGCTTTACTAAAATGTTTGATATAATATATATTATTGATAAACGAGAAAGAAAAACAAATCTGTTGGAAGGAGGAGAACATGAGTTCATTGCAATCGATATTACCTGAACCCGTCCCCGAAGCCGTTGAAGAGGCGTTCCTGATGAAGTTGCGTTCCAAGATGCTCACTGGTGCTACCTTACTGGTGAAAGCCGTTCGGGCTATTCAAGAAAAGTATGGCGACGAGGGGGTGGAGGCAATTCATCATGCAATCAATGAGTGGTCGGCGGAAAGGGGCAGGAAGATGGCACGCGAGGCAAATGCCCCCACCTTACAGGCTTTCTGCTCTGCGCTGGAAACGGGATGTGCCGGCGGCAACGAATGGCTCAAGTTAGAGGAAACGGATAGGCGGCAAGCTTATCGCTTCACGAGGTGTATTTGGGCAGAGGTATTCGCCGAGTTGGACGCTCTAGATATCGGTTTCTGGATGTGTGAAGGGGATGAGCCCATGTCTTCAGCCTTCAATCCTGCCATTGGTTTCCAGCGAACCAAGACTCTGATGGAAGGCGACGATTGCTGTGACCACATATTTTACCTCAAAGAATGAGGCGTAGCTCCCTGTAAGCAGCCGTCGGCCATCTACTTTTCTATATTCATCAGTATACAGACAACTTGACCAGAAGCCTTTGCCATTGGATAAAATGCCTGTGTTCATCCCGTACCATGTTCCATATGCATTGTTGCCTTCGACTTGGCTAAGGAAGCGATATTCGCGCACCTGCTCCGCTCTCAATATAGTTACTACCGTAGTGTTCTTTGAATAGCTGTCGAGTCTTATCTCCGCTACAGTGACAGGGAGCAACCTTCTGAACGGCCAAATCTATAAAGCTATCGATTATAGATTCAATGCGCGAGACTGAGGTTCCTGAAAGGTGGAAACCGCCTATCACGAGGTACACCGAGTCAGTGTTAGTCATTATCTTAGCTCTTTGAATGATATTCACTATGCCGGGATGGGCACAACCGGTTATGATTATCAGCCCCTGAGGAGTTACAACGGCTAACGATTGTTCCCTTATCCCGTTCCCAAGCTCACCGGTAGTATATACCCCTGGAAATAGCTCCTCAGGCTCGTGTACCTCTTCTATGGCCGACGCAAGTGACTTGGCCTGGTCTTTAAAGTCTCCCGGGAACGATTTCAAAAGGTAAACTGTGACCGCGCTGTTTTGCTTGAGGATACCGGTCAGTCCACCCACTGGTCACCGTGTATATGTGACAGTACGATAGCATCGATTTCCTCTGGATTGATTTGCAGCTGTTTCATATTATGCAGCAGTGTTGAGCCATCGCCGCCAGTATCAAATAGTATGGTTTTGTCGGGGAGGCGTATCAGGCAGGAGAAACCCCAGGCGGTGCGTAAGCTATGGTCAAAGGGATTATTATCATAAACAATAATTAGTTCCGGTGATACTTGTGTTGGGAGCATGGTAACACTCTCTTGTGGCAGTTTAGATTTGCAACCAACAGCCAGAATTAAACCCAGTGTCAGAATAAGGGCTAACCTCCACATCTTCCCTTCCCAGCAACATTAATTTTACGCTTATTATGCTCAATGAGTAAGCCGTTGCTGCTGTATCCTGCCGTATCTTAGTAGTTTTTCCGCTATGCTGTCGAGGCCAAGCTCACGTAGTTTAAGCTCCGGCTGCAAACCAGTCTCTGGGTTCCAACCTTGAATGGCGTAATAACTACTCAGCAGACTGTCCCATTCCTCTTCATGAATTAACTCGCCAGCAAATGGGCCCGATTCAATTCTCTCCCGCATGAATCTAACCGGTGGATAATCGTCCTTCCTGCCGATATCAGTATGAAGGGTGTTAAATGCCTTTTCTACATTATGAATACGCTGCCCGTAAAGCATCAGTTCTTCGGCCGATGTACTTCGGCCGGTGGCTGATTCGAAAAGTGGCGCCAGGTCCTCAACGCCAAGAGCATCCAGTCCATACCACTGGCTTAATAGATAACATATACCAAGCGCATCGAAGGCCCCCTTCAACCGCTGTTGCCAGAATACCATCTTTTCCTTGTGTTCGTAACTATTGATAGGCCCGACATCAGCGACACCGAAAAGTTTATCGGAGATTTCCGGTGCAATGGAAGCATTTAATCTCAGCAATAGAGGAGCACCTTCTAAATGCCCACCGCCACGGTTGGCGATTGCGATACCCAGTGCCCAGGCTTTGTCATAGCGCAATCCTGATTCGTTCAGGTCAGCGCCCTTTACATGAAGTGCCCACTCCTCCGACCCTTTACCCAGGGCTTGGGCAGCGTGCTTGACACCCTTAGCCAAGACTTCGGCCCATCCGCGCTGGTAAGCTATATCCTCCAAAAGCTTGATGGCGGCTTGGTAGTTTCCCCAGACAAGCTCAAGTCCACTGGTATCTTTAATGCTTACCAGGCCGCGCTGATAACTTTCAAACGCCCAGCCCAGCACCGCACCAGCAAAGTCAATATCAATCCCCAGCTGGTTGCACAAGGCACTTAGCTTGAATATCGCCGGTGGGTAATCGATTTCCAGGTTAGTCCCAAAAGCCCTGATGGTATTTGCTTCAACGCCTTCACCGGCAAGCCCAGCATAAGGGCCTTCGGTTATTTTGTAAAAATGGCTGCAGTACACCGGGCAGTTGAAGCAAGCCAGCCTTGAAATTTCAAACTTGTTCCATACCGGCCATCTTATTCTGTCGAATCTCTCAGTGGGCCAATCTTCAAACTGGCCATTCCGCACATGTTTTGGTACTGAAACGCCTATGGTACCGCTTTCCCGAAGAGCGTTCATTGCCGAAGATACAGCCACTTTACGCCAGCATATCCTGGTTCGCTCAATAAATATATCAGGGTCCTGGACCTGAATCGGGCGCCTGCCCCGGACAGCTATTGCTTTCAACTTCTTTGCCCCTAGCACTGCCCCAGAACCACCCCTTCCGGCACCTCTACCCCTGTCAACAACCAGGCAAGCCCCGAAAACCAGATTCTCGCCAGCCGGTCCGATGGAGGCAACCCTTAGCTTCTTATCGCCTATCTGTTGACGCAATAAATCCTCTGTTTCCCAGCTGGTCTTACCCCATATAGAAGATGCATCCAGGATTTTTACTTCATCATCATTTATTGATAAAAAGACCGGTTTTGCAGATTGTCCCTCAATTACGACCGCATCAAAACCAGCAAACTTCAGCTCAGGGGCAAAATGCCCGCCAGCATTGGCTGAGCCTACCCCACCTGTCTGCGGATTTTTAAAATCAACGCTAAGGCGGTCTGCTCCCGGTGCCAACGTTCCAACCAGTGGTCCCGCGCTAAGTACCAGCTTATTATCGGCACTCATAGGCTCTGTGGACGGGTCGAGTTCGTGAAATAAAATCCACTGCCCGATGCCTCGCCCCCCAATCATCCGGTCTGCGTAGGGCTTGGTCGGTTCGACCGCTATTTTACCGGTAGATAAGTTAACCCGTAGTATTTTTCCTGCCCAGCCGAATGATTCCATTACAAACCACTTCGCTCCGCATTTCGCTTCAGCTCATTGAGAATAGACAAATTCAAAGCCTCAGGTGCGCAGAAACAGATGCACAAAGGTTTCTCTTCGTCGGTACACAGGTCACAACGGTTGTCCAGAACTACTGACATAAGACCGGTACTGTTATCCTGGCACACCTGTATGGATGATTGTGTCGGCTCAAAGCTCTTTATCTTGTGAAACGAACAAGCAAGCTCACAGGAACGACAGCCCGTGCACTTTTCTAAATTCATCCTTCTTGAGTTCCACCAAGTGTCTTTACCGGCATTATACTCACAATTATCAAGGGTGTAAATTAAGGTAATAAGGGAAGATTACGCATGCTCCTTGGCTCCTATTGAAGCTCATCTAGAATGTTTTCATAATAATCCAGCGAATCGGGATTTATTAACGCATCCCTGTTCAGGACCGGACGCCCATTTATTAGATTAGATACCGCCATTTCCACCTTTTTCATATTCAGTGTGTAGGGAATATCCGGTACTTCAACTATTAAAGCAGGAACATGCCGTGGAGAGGCTTTTTCACGAAGTGTCCTTTTTATTTTGTCCTTTAGCTCCCCGGTCAGGTG
>Ga0114919_10003623_pt1 | contig 12432 bp, 18 predicted proteins | sample BlataG_FD_88682 | JGI IMG/M metagenome (GOLD analysis project Ga0114919, IMG submission 88682) | Deep subsurface microbial communities from Black Sea to uncover new lineages of life (NeLLi) - Black_00105 metaG | ecosystem: Environmental > Aquatic > Marine > Oceanic > Sediment | place: Atlantic... | reverse complement strand
TCGCATGCAGTTAATGGGGTATGAGAGTGCTGACGAAGAATTGTGTTCCAATGAAGAAGGTGACACAGTGCCTAAAACTTTTGGACAGCGAGTAAGGCAGTTAAACAAAAAGATAGAGGAGATATTTGAACATGAAAATAGGGTGGTGTAGGCTTACGATGTTAATTAGGATTGACCTGAACAAAACCACAGTGGGGTTTTCAGGTATGCGTACTGGATACATGCGTGCGTTGGTTGAGCAGGGTCACGAGATCAAAGTGCTTTCCCCAATGGACAAAGAAAGTATAGCTACGTATGATACAGTTCATGAAGCGTTGGATCAACCTGAAGGCGAACCTCTATGGGATACTAGTTGGATTAAAGGTCTTGAATATGCACCGGACGCTGATGCTGACGACTGTGACCTACTGGTGGTTGAATCGTCAGCGTGTAACTGGATGTTTGGATGCAGTGTTACAAAACAGCCTGCCATACGTAGGTGTGCAGAGATCCTTGATTCATACAAAGGTACAGTAATCATTGAACAGTCCGACCCTGACCTCCCATTTCCCTTTGGAAAGCTGGCAGAGGCTGATGTACCTTATGACGCTGAAGAAAACTGTTACAGAAATGATACTAAGGTTGTGGAAAATCATGGGTGGGGAAGCCCCAAGGAAATATGGGAGAACAAAAAGTATTGTGTCTGCGTGCGTGCTAGTTCACCAGAAGCATTGTTCGAAGATGGCATGGCATGTGGTTCACGTTTTCAGTATGACACTTTGCAGAGCGAAGGTAAAATTAATATCATTGCTATGCCACAGGCTTATGACTTTAAAAATCACAATGTGCTCGTCGAAGAACTGCACGGTGAAAAACAATACGATTTGGTGTACACTGGTTACCCACGTTCGGGTTCCAGAGAGAAGAAGTTTTGGCAGAACTTCATGTATCACCACAACTGTGTGAATCGTGCGGTGTGTGGACCTTGGGAAAAAAATAAACATGTAGACCTGAAAAATGATTTATTGTATCATTACATAGATTATGTGGGTAACTTGAGTTGGGCTGAACTGCCACAGTTTTTGAACAAGTCAAAATTTGCATTGTACATCGGTGTCAGTAAGGCATACCTTATGGATTGGCAAACCAACAAACCATTTGAAGCGATCAGCAGTGGGGCAGTGTTAATATTTGATGAGATTAATTATCTTACTGAATGGTTTGGTGAAGAATTTATTATCACCGAATCGAACAGGGACTGGTGGTCATTCATCTGTAAGCACATTACGGATAAAGATCAGCGTGCATTGTGGCAGTGCCAGTGGGACATGATCTGTGGCATGGACTGGAATAATTACCTGAACATACTGCAGAGTGCAATGTTCAAGTTGAACTTGTCCAAGAAGAAAACCCTATTGATCAAGAAACATAAGCCTCTCAGATTCATGGGCGAACGTAATCCGGGTAAAGTCAAGAAGATCTTCAAGAAGTACACTAAAATGTACATGGAAGCTGGTGAACAGTGGGCGGATGAATTTAACGAAGAGACCGGTGAGAAGATGAAACTTTTCACAAAAATAATACGGGAAACATTTGATAAGCCGGAATGCTTTGCTAAAGAATACGTAGAGGAAGACCAAGTTTGCATTGAATGTGCATTCAGAGAGCAATGCACAGTGGCTATGGCTGAAGAGAACACAGAGAGTCCCAGTAGCTCTGAAGAAGAATCTGCACCTGTTAATACAACTACACCAACAGAAACATTACAGGAGGATGAAGAAGAGGGAACTATAACAATAGATAGAAGCACTTCCAAGGTAGTTATAAACATCAGAAACGCGAGGGATCTTAACCTCACAATTCAACTATAAGCCAAACAAGAGGACACTCAAATGGCACCAAAAAAGAACAAGAAGACCGAGAAAGAAGCGACCGAGAAAGAAGCGACCAAAGAGCCTGCCAAGGGTAAGAAAGATCAGGCCAAGGGAAAAGGTAAGGACAAGAAGGCGAAGGCAAAAGCTCCCAAGAAGGACGAAAAGCCCACAGTCATTGAAGTCCCCCACAAGAAGAAAGACTGGATGTTGGAGCGGGCAATCAATCCTGCTACAGGCACCCGCTTTAAGCCTGGAACCAATGGTCAGTTCGCTCTGGAACTGGCCGTGAAGCTTGCCAAGGAAGGCAAGACTGTGAAAGAAATCCGTGAAGAGTTGAAAAACACTCGCCGGGAAAATGGTGCATCCGGCAACCTGGATGCTGGTTACTTCAACCTCGCGGTTGCATGTAACCCTGAGTTCTTTAAGGTCTGGTCTGACGGTAAGATCGAGATCGTCAAAGAACCTGAGCCCGACCCGAAAGCGGCGGAGGAAATGGCAGAGAAGGAAGCAAAGCGTAAGGAACGTGCTTCCAAGGCTCGCGGCAAAAAAGTTACTAAGAAGCCTGCGAAGGTGGAAGGTAAAGCCAAGGGTAAGGGTAAGCCGAAGCGCATACTCAAGAAGAAGAAGTAAACATCCCAGTGCCATGGCCCGTTTGGTTAGTAGCGACGAGTGAAAACCAAACGGGCTCTTTTAGACCTAAGGAGGAATAGTAATGCGTGTTACAGTTTATGGAATGGGATATGTTGGTGTAGTCACAGCGGCACACCTGTCAAGTTTAGGACATGAAGTTTTTTGTGTAGAAGTCAACAAGGCAAAGGTTAACACTTTGCGCAGGGGCGAAGTTCCCTTTTATGAACCCGATTTAGAGAAAGCGTGGCAGAAGGCATTGGAAAACGGGGCAAAGGTTGTCGATTCGCATGACAAGTTGCCACCGTTCGACATTAGTATTGTGTGTGTGGGCACACCACTTGACAAAGTTACTGAAGAACTTGATGTGTCCATTGTGCACAAAGTTGCGAAGGAAATCTTTATAAGGGTTAAGGAAGAACCACATCTGTTGATTATACGCAGTACAATGGTGCCAAAAGAAACTCGCAAAATTGCAAATCAGTTTACCGCAAGACCCAAAGTTGAAGTGGTGTTCATGCCGGAGTTCCTAAGGGAAGGAAGCGCCATGAAGGATGTAAAGTCTGACACAATTTTTGTGGGGTGTGCTGACACTGGCACAAGGAAACAGATTTACAACAATAACTTCACGCCATTGTGGCATGTCGCATCATTGCAGGTATTTCATGGCACGTATGAAGAAATTGAAATGCTCAAGTTGGTAAACAATGCTTGGCACGCTACGAAAATTGTGTTCACAAATGAAGTTAGCAGGATATGTGACCATGTAGGTGCCAACAGTCGCATAGTAATGAACTATCTGTGCAAAGACACGAAGCTTAATATATCTCCAGCGTACATGAAACCGGGATTTGCATATGGTGGAAGTTGCTTGCCCAAGGATGTGGCACAGATTGAGAACCTGGGAATTGATGCATACCTTATGGAAGAACTAACAGAATCCAACCGCATGCACATAAGGTTTACGCTGAACAAAATAATCAAGTTAGCTGACATGTTTGACTATGATACGGTGTCCATAGTAGGAGTAGCCTTTAAAGCAGACACTGATGATTTGCGTAACAGTGCCGTTGTGACTTTGATTAAAAGGTTGATCGGTCGTACTTCTACAGGACGACCACGGCAGATTCAGAATATCCAGCTGGAAGATAAGTTTGTTAACAGGAACGTTTTAAAGGGCATTCTGGATGGGTGTACAAATACTGGTATGGTAAAGTGGGTGGACTACCCTAGCGATGTTCGTAATACCCTTGTAGTAGTTACACAGTGGCATACGCAGTACACACCCCATATGATGGAGTGCAATAAAGGTACTGTTGTATTGGATTTGTTTAACATCCCGCATTACATACGTGACCAGATCCGTGCGCAGGGTGCTGAATATGTAGGGCTTACGTGGTGATATTTATTTTGGCAGGAAGGCTTGTAATAATGTTGCGGAATGTTATAATAAACTAATGCAGTTGTTATGACTTAACCGCACACACAGTAGGGTATTCATGAGGAATTATCACTTAAGGGCAGTGGACAGGATTTACGCTAAGGTTCAACCACAACTGAAAAGCAATGCACGCAAACTCATTAATACTACTGGTTATTATACCGGTGATTTTGATGAAATATGGCAGGAAATGACATTGCTATTCTACACACACTTTGGAGAGTACTACGAAAGCGACAAGCAATACTTGTCGTTTTTGTTTGTCTGCCTGAAGAATAAGATACGAAACTTTCAGAGGAGGGATTACCGGCATGCTGAAAGGTATACTGGTGATCCTATTGTTATATCTTACGGTTTGGGTATTAACGGGTATGCGGGAGAGGAACCAGATTATAATGGTGTGTGGGGTCAGGTGCCTGACCCATCAAACGACTGGAAGGAATTTGAACTGCTAGAAATTACAGAAAAAGCTAAACACATGATGGATGTACAAGGTCGGGAAATACTGGATTGGTTAATGTCCGGTGATGAAGCGGCTAAAGAAGTGGGGGAGTTAATGCATCTCGAAAGTGTTGAAAATCTGACAGCCAAGGAGCGCAGAAGGGTCACTAGGCTTGTTAAGAAAAAAGCTATGTTTGGATACACAGTAAGCGAAGTAGTAAGCATCGTTAAGAAGACCATAAAACCTCATCTGGAGAAGTACTGGACAGAGGAAGCAAAGGAGCAAAGTAATTTTGGGGGATAGCTTGCATTAACTTGCTGAAACGCTATGTTATAGGTACCTTACAAACAGGTAGGGCAACCAACAATAAGGAGCCACTATGGCGACTATGCAAGCGTTCGGTATGATGAGGTATAACATCGGGTGTGCCGACAAAGATGAAATGGTAAACGAGGTTGGCGATGCAGTCGATCATATTTATTGGATGTTAAATCGTGAAGAGATGCAACCAATAAGCATTGACCTTCGCTTTACTGCAGATGGGCAAAGTAAAGTCAAAACTTTTAACAGGATACATCCGGAAAAAGACAGTGATCTTTTGCAGTACTTGTTTAAGGCGCGCAGTGCGCTGTTCAACAGGATGCGTAAGTATAAGAAGTTCGTAGAATGCACACTGGAAGTGCGTTACCATGGCATTGAATTCCTCACATGCCTTGACGAACTTAAGTACCTAACTGAAAAGGTGCTTGAAATGAACGAGATCGATGATGAAAACAAAGGTAGCTTTACTGACATGATGAAGCTGAACCATCCAGAAGAATACGCAGAAATAGTAGTAAAACATGGGGAACTAAACAGTGACTGAAACTAAGTGCGATGCCTGTTGTGTATCGGAAGCAACAAAGGTTGCCAATTTGAAATGCGGTGTCAAGTGGCACTTCTGTGACGATTGCGCAAAAGACGTGAAATTGCAATGTGATGTTATAGTAAAAGAAGGGATATCCAGTAGCGAGGTAAAAGATGAGTAAGCCAACCGTAGTTATTCTAGATGGCAACAACTTGTCCTTTGGATACTATGCAAGCTTCAAGGATAAAAGTGGTGGGTTACTAACGTCTTCGACGGGGGTGCCCACCACCGTTATCTTCGGCATGATGCGTTCGTTGCAAGCTTTCACAGAACACACGGCAGTCGATAAGACGATTGTCGCCTGGGATGTTGGAGGTGGTAGTAAGTGGCGTAAGTCGATCTTCCCACATTATAAAGGTAATCGTAAGGGTGTGTACAATGATATGCAGGATTACTTTGACGAGTTGGTAAGTGCACGAGCTTACTTGGAGTCATTCGGCATTACGCAGGTGCCGTGTAAGGGGGTAGAGGCTGATGATGTCATAGGGTGGTTCGCACATAAGTATAAGCGTATAGGGTATAAGGTAATAATCTACAGTAATGACAAAGATTACTACCAGCTTGTGGACAAGAACTGTAAAATCTGGAGGCCAATCAAAGAAGAGTTTGTCGGCAAGGAGGAAGTGCATGAAAGGTGCAGTATGGCACCTAAAGATTTGTACAAACGGGATGCATTAATTGGTCAGCCAAAGGATAACATACCAGGAATCTGTGACTTAGATGAAGATGGTGTTATAGTCAGGTCAGGTTTTGGGCCAGCGAAGGCTCATAAACTGTTGTATCCACCGAACTGTGATTGGACTGGACCATCACTGTCCCTAAAAGATATACACATACTGTTAAAGGAAGGTGGCGCACCCGTTAACGAAAAGTTCCGCGACCAGTTATTAAAAAATTGGGGACAAGTTAAGCTTAGTGCCAAGCTTGCCCGAATCCGCACACGGAACAAACACTACAGTGATTGGGAACTTAAAAAGCTAAAGAAGTTGTTCAAACTCAGCAGGAAAAAGTTGAAGGTGCGAACAAAAGATGTTATCATGCTTGCAGAAAATCTTGACATAAGGCGTATTGACGTACCCTTTATTTGCAGACGCGCAGGTGTGAAGCTTGTAGGCAAAGGTAGAATGAAAACAGGTAAGGTCAAATTATGAGCGAAGACAAGTTACAGGGGAAAAGATCTCAAAAGTTCATCATCGTTGTGAATGTAGGTGAAGGCAAGGAACAGGTGAAGGCAATAGGTTCCAAAGCTAAGACCTTGTTCACCGAGAAGCCTGAAGTGATCAAAGAAAGAATCAAGACTATAAACAAGGGTGAGTAGTATGAATCCGTATGAAGTGTTGATTGAACTGCAGAACATTCCAGGCAAAAAGGACAAGATTAAATTCTTGAAAAGGTATGATTCGCAGTGGCTTCGTGACATTGTCAAGAATGCTATTGATCCCTTTATTACTTTTGGGATTAAGAAGTATACTTTTGAGCCAGAAGTGTCAGAGCACGGTGATTTTGAATATGAACTGGGGCGTATGGCATTTGTTTTGAACGAACTGTCACGTCGTAGCATCACCGGCAACCAAGCTTTTGAAGCAATAAAGAAAGCTTCTGCTCCGTTGAACAGTGAACAGCGGTATGTGTTTTCATGTATACTTGACAAAGATCTTAAGTGTGGTGTGTCCACAGGTATTGCTAATAAAGCATTCCCGGGACTCATACCTGTATGGAAAATACAGAAGGCTAACAAGATCAAGTTTGAAAAGGTGGTTTACCCATGTGTTGCCGAGACCAAGGAAAATGGCCGAGGCAATACTGCTATCATCACAGGAAGAGATGTTAAGCACTACAGTAACAATGGCAAAGAAAACCCTAACATGAATTACTTCGATGACGAACTGACCTTGATTGCACAGGGTGTGCCCTGTGTTATCTTTGGGGAAGTGCGTGGCAGGAAGGGTAAGGGGGTTGATCACTTTAAGAAAAGCCAGTCACTCGGTGCCAAAAATGCAGACATGACTGACATGGTGTTCGTGATCTGGGACATGTTGCTGTGCGGTGAATTTAAACGGCAGATGTCCACGCCACAACGCACACAGGAAATCAGGTCACGTAGGCTTAAAGATCATTTGCGCACCTACCAGATGAATTACGACAAAGAAGAATTTAAAGTACGGTTCATTAAGCAGAAGATCATAAATAGTCAAGAGGAGTTGGAACGCTACTACGCTAAGATGTTACGCCAAGGGTACGAAGGTTTGATCGTTAAGAACCTCGCGGCACCTTATGAATACAAGCGTACATATAACTGGATGAAAATGAAACAACAGGAGGATAAAGATCTAAAGATTGTGGGTGTTAAGCAAGGTAAAGGTAAACTGAAAGGCACCCTCGGTTCAGTGACGGTGAAGCATGGAAAGAAGAAAGTGGACTGCCCGTGTGGAAAAGGTGTTAATCGGGAAGTCGCTCGTAAGTTGTGGAAGAAGTACAAGAAAAACAAGAAATTCCTGATTGGTAAAATAGCAGAGATATCCTACCAGAATGAAACACCAGACGGTAGCTTGTTCCTGCCTAAATTCGTACGTATAAGGGATGACAAATGAGAACTGAACACTGGAAAAAGTGTGTCAGAACTTTAACTGGCATGTGTCAGGATGAAGTGGTTGCCCCAAACATAACACAGAAAACGTTCATTTCCAACTTACGTTTGTTTGCGGACAGTTTGGAAAAGGATATGAAAAAAAATAAGGAGAAAGGCGATGAGAGTTAAGGTCAACAATTTTTGGTTCAACGGTTCGGAAAATCTGATTATGACCGAACTTACAGAACAGGATCGCAAAAATATCACAGGCATGAAAGGCAATTTGTATGCCACGCATCCCGAAGGCATGGATCCCAGGGTGATCGAGCAGTGGATGAAGGAAGGAGCACGGATTGAAGCACCTGATCCTAAGGAGATAAAGAAGGCGAAGAAGAAGGTTGAGAAAAAGAAGAAAGCCGAAGCTAAGAACACCAAGAAAAAGGCAAAGGCTAAGAAAAAGTAACATGTTCTACTACGAAGAAGAGATGGAATTATTTTGGCGCTTCATTGTGAAGCGCCATTTAATTTATAAGAGAAAGGATCTACAAGGTTTGCCACCACCTTGGACTGATGATCCTATACTTACTGGTTATAAATTCTGTAACGTTTTTAGGGAGCTCGACAGGGGAACCAAGTTTGTCACCAACTACATTTACAGACAGGGAGCCAGTAAACAGGACGTAGTGTTTAATGTGATAGCTTATAGGCTGTTCAACAAAATAGAAACGTTCCTTCATCATAATATGCTGAGTCTGGAAAAGTATGACCCAATTAAGTTCAGTAAGATCATCCATGAGCTCGGCCACAAACAAAAGGTATTTACTTCAGCATTCATTGTAAGTGGCTACAGCATGACAGAATTGTCAGGAATGGATAAAATTTCAAGACTGGCAAAAGTATTTGACTGGATACGTGACCAGTTGTTAGATGAAAAGCAGGGTATACTGAACGCCATATACGCAGATACTACCATGGCCGATACCTACCATGCCTTACGGGGGTTAACGGGGTTAGGGCCGTTCCTAGCATACCAGATTGCGGTAGATTTAAGCTACTGGCAAGTAACAAAGTTTGGCGAAGATGACTTTGTGATCATGGGGCCGGGAGCAAAGCGTGGTATTGACTGGTTATTTTCTGATGAATCTGAACACAGAGATGGACGTAACTATGAAGAATGTTGTTTCTGGTTGCGAGACAGGCAGTTTAAATTCTTCAAAGATTATGACATCAATTATAAGCAGGTGTTTGATGATCGTAGCTTTCCGTATTTGACAGTAATGGCATTGGAAAATCTGTGCTGTGAATTTCAGAAATACATGAAGGCAACCACTGGTCAGGGCAGACCCCGCAATAAGTATGATGTGGGAGAAGGTCGTGATCGTCTTGAATACTACCGTAGTATTGAAGAGTGGAATACAGAACCGTACGATGTGTTTAAGAAGTGGGCTAATGTTATTCACTATGAGAGGCTTGTGAAAGGTGATGATATTTGACAAAGAAGAAGGTTCGTATGAATGTCTCTGTAATGGTACGGCATGTCAAGGGGAAAGTTGCGGTAGGAATGCTGGTCTCATAACTTTGAACTATGAGACAATATCGACAATACTTGGCGAGTGCGTCAAGACAGAACCGTTACCAGAAGAGAAACCAAAACCTAAGAAGCATAAGAAAACACCTATGCCAACATCAAATAAAAGGAGAGACAAAAAATGGGGCCAACGGTAAATGTAAAAAAACTTCATGAAGATGCAGTCATGCCAGAGTATTCAAAAGTCGGAGATGCAGGCGCAGACCTTTGTTGTGTTGAAGACTTCACACTGTGGGCAGGAATGCGTAAGCTTGTGAAGACAGGGATTGCTATTGAACTTCCCAAAGGGTACGAAGCACAAGTGCGCCCCAGAAGCGGGTTGGCATATAAGAAAGGGATTACGATAGTTAATGCTCCTGGCACCGTAGATGAAGGTTATCGCGGTGATGTTGGTGTTATCCTCATGAACACTAGTACAGAGACAGTTAAGTTCAAAGCTGGTGATCGTATTGCACAGTTGGTAATCAAGCCAGTAGAGCAGGCGGAGTTTAAACTTGTTCAAGAACTTGGTGACAGTGAGCGTGGTGCAGGTGGATTTGGGAGCACTGGTGAATGAAAAATCTTGGGTGTATAGTAACGGGTATGCACCAGAGAAACACATGGAAGAAATGTATAGGAGTGAATTGTTATGAAGATAGCGTTTTCAGGTATGAAGGGTAGCGGTAAGGATTATTGTATTAATTCACTGAACGGCGATGGCAAATTAATTCTGGGGTTCAGTGATCAGCTTAGGTACATAGGTGAACATTTATTTCCATGGTTTGATGCACATTGTCTCCCTGAAAATAAAGATGAACACATGTTTTACAATCCCATCACTAACACCTATTGGTCTTATAGGGATGTGTTAACCAAGATTGATATTTTGCGGGAAATTGATCCTGACATTTTTATACGCCCATTGGAAAAGACATACAAAGAACTGTTCATAGATCATGAAAGGGGAAAGTACGATACATGCATCATAAAGGATCTGAGACCGCATAATCCACATGAATTGATATGGTGCCTGGACAATGGGTTCGAAATCCTGCATATCACATGCGATGAACAACCAGAGATAACACACGTTTCTGAGCAGGGTTATATAGATAATATAGTACCGTATGCGTCTTGGCATTTCCACAATAGGAAAAATGGCCCACAGGATTTTATAAACTTTTGGAACAAGGAGGTGCGAGGTGTATAGCGTTGAAGCAGAAGATCTTAATGTGGGATTCAATTATGTTTTGCGATTCCTGATTGAACGAGGTACGGAAGTTAAAGTAAAAGACTACACAACCAAAGAACTCCACCCGTTTGTGTTTGAAATGCGTAACCCGTGTGCAAGAACATTACTGTATCCATACAGAGGGAACAATCCATTCGCAACATTATTTGAAACGTTGTGGGTGTTGGCAGGTAGAAGTGACATTAAACATCTGGAGTTCTTCTTGCCTCGTGCAAAAGATTTCAGTGATGATGGGCTAACATGGCGAGCGGCGTATGGTGGTAGGATGTTCACTTCCGGTATCACACAAAATCCAGTTGATCAGTTTGAATATGTATATAAGACACTTAAAGCTGATGCGGGTAGTAGGCAGGCGGTCATTACGATTTGGGATCCTGGCAGAGATTGCACTGTTGGTAAGACCAAAGACATGCCGTGCAGTAACCGCCTGTGCTTTATGATTCGTGACGGAAAGCTTGATCTCAGTTTGAACATTAGAAGTAATGATGTTCTATGGGGTTTTAGTTCAATTAACGTATATGAGTTCACGGTCATGCAGGAAATTATGGCAACGATGCTGGGGGTGGAAGTTGGTCGTTATTATCACATTGCCGATAGTTTGCATTGTTATACTGGTGGTGGTTTCAACGCTGAAAAGAACTACAAGAAGCTGATCAAGTGCATGGAAAGTACCTACACTAAACGAGGTGCCGACATTTGTGCAGAAGCAGGGCACAAGAAGTTTAGCATTGGACATATTGGGTTCATCCGCGACTATGGACGGACAATGTTTAAGTACAAGGAACTGTATAATCAAGTTGTTGCACTGTTCGACATGACCGTTACCCCTGACTATGATCGAATGGTGGACATCGCAAGTCACAAGCTTACTCTTGATCCTGATATTTATTTGTTGTTACTATGTTACATCGCTTCTGCAAGAATTGAAGATCAGGATCACTTTACACAGTTGTACAAAAAGGTAATGGAAAAAGTTGCCATGTCTGACCTGAAGGTTGCATGTCACTACTGGATGTTAAAGAAAAGGTGGGGGCTTAAGACAACTGACATTGAACATGCATACACGGAGTGCAAATGTCTAACTATATAAAGGATTTATTAAATTACGATCCCACAACAGGTATCTTCAAATGGAAGGTTAATAGGGGTGGAAAAGCTATAGCTGGAACGCATTTTGATACTCCTGAAGAAGTGGCGATCGCATACAATGAGGCCGCAGAAAAATTACATGGAAAGTTTGCAAGAAAAAATATGGTTGAACAATGAGTTATTTTGTATTCACAGTTACATACAATAAGCTGGAAGCTACAGCGAGATCACTGAATTCAATCATAGAATGCCACAAAGAATTTGATCAGTTGCACATATATGACAACAGCATTTGCGAAGAGACCCGTGAATACATCAAGTCTTTTGCGGCACTAAACAGAACAAGGGTATATCTGTTTGGCAATGATGGTGTAAACATTGGTAAAGCTAAAGCTATGAATTGTATGGCAATGGATTGCGTGGTTAAGACCATGTGTCACATTGATTCTGATATGGTGGTTGAACAAGGCACCTTTCATCGTGGAGCAAGCTTACTTAAGGAATTAGGTGGTGGGATTATAGCCGCGTATCATTCCGGAGATGTGCGCCACAAGTACCGTGGCACAAGCCAACGTAGAATAGTACACGATGGCTATATAACCACCATAAAGCCCATCCGTATGGGTAGGGGATGTGCGGGTGGGTGTATATGGTTAAACGCCATAGATTACTTCCAAATGCGGGG
>Ga0114919_10003622_pt1 | contig 12433 bp, 15 predicted proteins | sample BlataG_FD_88682 | JGI IMG/M metagenome (GOLD analysis project Ga0114919, IMG submission 88682) | Deep subsurface microbial communities from Black Sea to uncover new lineages of life (NeLLi) - Black_00105 metaG | ecosystem: Environmental > Aquatic > Marine > Oceanic > Sediment | place: Atlantic... | reverse complement strand
TGCATCCAGGCGAAGCTCGGCTTTGTTCCCTTCGACATACCAGAGGCCGAGACCGAGCTTGGAAGCGGGGTATTGATAGAGTATTCCGGTGCTCTTCTTGCCGTCTGGAAGCTTATGCAGGCAATGATGCTCGTTGCACTTCCGCTGTTTTTGGTGATGGTATTTCTTGGCGGATTTGGGCCGAGCCTGTTGGCCGGCATCGGTAAATATGTGCTGATACTGGTTCTGGCTATCCTGATAAAGAACACAAATCCGCGTGTTCGGATTGACCAGGCTATGAGGTTTTTCTGGTTTTACTGCGGAATTGCACTGTTGGCCGCAATCATTCTGGCAATAACAGGCAAATACTGCGACATCACTTGGCTTTAAGGTGAGTTTATGAGCTGGAAGATATGGTCGTTGAAGAAATCGCCGTGGGTATTTCACGTTAATGTCGGGGCGTGCAATAATTGCGACATTGAGATTGTCGATATGCTCACGCCCAAATTTGACGTCGAAAGGTTCGGCATTAAACTGGTAGGCTCGCCGCGTCATGCCGACGCGTTGCTGGTGACGGGCGTGGGGACCCGCCAGGCGGTACCCCGTCTCAGAGAAGTTTACCGACAGACACCAAAGCCGTGCGTGGTATTTATGATCGGCGCGTGCGCGTGCGGAACGGGCATATTCTGCAAGGGCTATCATGTCGCCGGTCCGGTCGATAAGATAATCAGAGAAGAAGACCCCAACGCAATTATTGTCTACGTGCCCGGGTGTCCGCCAAAGCCGGAAGCAATGATATCCGGCGTGCTGAAGGCGCTGTCGTCTCTATAACAGGAAAGAAATATGAACCAGGAAGAGCTGAACAACAAGCTGTCGCAGATAGAAGACAAGCTCATAGCAATCGAGCAGAAAACCGGCAACAGGATATTCCTTCTGTGCGAGGCTGAAAACAATTGCGCCGTCAACAAGTTCCTGTTTGAAGATGTGCCCCTGAGATTCGTGACCGCCACCGGCATTGATTCGGATGATTGCTTCGAGGTTCTCTATCATTACTCGTACGACGCAACGGGTTGTATAGTTACTCTCAAGGCCTTTATTCGCAACCGTGAGAATCCTTCGATTGAATCCATCACGTCTTTTATACCTGCCGCTGAGTGGATAGAGAGAGAAATTCACGACCTTTTCGGTATCGATTTTAAGAACCATCCTGACTTGCGAAGGCTTATCCTGGCTGATGACTGGCCAGAGGGCGTTTATCCATTAAGAAAACGCAAGGACGGCGAAGTGAACAATCGCCGGCCGCCCAAGACTTGCGTCCGGCCGAGCACTGAGTCTCCCGCGCATCGAACTGTCCGTTTGTGCAAGCCGGTGCTTCCGGTCGGACCGTTTCATCCGCTCCAGGAAGAGATGGAATTCTTTCAGTTGAGTGTCGACGGCGAAACGGTAACCGATATAGATATGCGAATATCTTATAACCATCGGGGAATGGAAGGCATCAGTGAGACGTTGCAGTTCGACCAGGTTGCCTTTCTGGTATCGCGGATTTGCGGGATTTGTTCTGCATCGCACCCGCTGGCTTACGTGCAGGCCGTCGAAGAGCTTGCCGGCGTAACGCCGCCCGACCGCGCCCGTTATGTCAGAACCATCATCAACGAGCTTGAACGCATCCACAGCCACGTGCTCTGGGTAGGACTGGCCGGACACTTTATTGGTTACGACACGGTCTTTATGTGGGCATGGAAATATCGTGAGCCGGTTCTCGATTTGCTCGAAGAAATCGCCGGCAACCGAAACAACTACGGTAATGTCAAAGTTGGCGGCTGTCGTGAGGACGTCCCGGATGAGATGAAGCCCAAGATATTGCACGAGATGGACGCACTCGAGAAGAAACTGGAGATGCTCACGAAAGCTGTCCTCGATGACCCGGTTATTCACGCCCGGCTCAAAGGTGTGGGCGTGCTGACGAAAGAAGATGCAATCAAATATGCCGTGACCGGTCCGACGGCGAGAGGCAGTGACATCGGTATTGACGTCCGAAGAGATGACCCTTACGCGGCATACTCGGAGTTGGACTGGAACGTAATAACGCGGCCGGAGGGTGACGTTTTTGCAAAAGCGGTAGTGCGTCTGCTGGAGTGTCTTGAGTCGGTCAAGATTATCAGGCAGTCGCTGCGAAAGCTGCCTGGCGGCCCAATTGCAATTGAGGTCAAAGAAATCCCGCCCGGCGAAGCGTCCGGCCGTGCCGAGGCGCCGAGAGGCGAAACCTTTCATTATGTTCGCAGTGACGGCGGCAACCGACCGGTGCGCCACAAGATGAGGGCGCCGAGTTATGTTAATGTCCCGTCTTTCAGGGCCTCATGCATCGGCAGCGATATCGCCGACGTGACTATAACACTGGCTTCGGTTGACCCGTGCTACAGTTGCACCGAGAGATTAGCGGTGCTCGACAGCCATAACAACATTACACACAACTATGACGCGCTTTTGAAACTAAGTCGCGCAAAAACCCAGAAAATAAAGAAGGAAATGCGTTACGAACCGGAGGATTTGAAAATTGAATAACGTACTGTCCAACGTGTTATTCATCACGGTCATGCTGCCTCTGGCGGTTGGCTTTGTTTTGCTGTTTTTGCCGAACAGGACGAGGCGGGCCAGCAGAATAGTGACCCTGGTCGTTTCGGGACTGACATTTGTACTTGGTATCTGGATATTTGCTGCACGGCCGGAAGGTTGCTCGCAATCTGTTCTTGAAATAGGCCGGTTCAAGCTGGAACTGTTGTTGGACGCACAGCCGCTCGGTGCTTTTATGTTGATGTTTGCTATGGCGTTCGGGCTGCTAATAGTGCTCTATTCTCTAAAGTCAATGGCCGGCACGGCGCACAGCAACATATATTACGGCTCGGTGCTTATCACGATAGGCGGTTCGGCAGGGATACTGCTGTCGGGGCACCTGCTGTTTCTGCTTATTTTCTGGGAGATTGTTACGGTCTCACTGTATCTATTGATAACCACGGGCGGCAGGAATTCCAATTTTGCGGCAACCAAGAGCTTTGCCATGATAGGGGCGTCCGACGCGGCGTTTATGCTCGGCGTTTTTATGGTGTGGATGCTTTCGGGCAAGACATTTGTCGTTTCTGACATCAGCGTGGCGACTAATTCGGCGCTCCCGATTATTGCGTTTTTGCTGCTTCTGACTGCCGCTATCACCAAGGCAGGTGCGCTGCCCATGCACACGTGGGTGCCGACGGCTGGTGAGTTCGCCCCGGCGTCGGTAATGGCTCTGCTGCCGGCGGCGATTGACAAGCTGCTTGGCATCTATCTTCTGGTAATAATTGTGCGTCAACTATTCGTTGTTGAGCCAGGGGTATTGAGCGTCGTCCTCGCGCTGATAGGTTCGGCGACCATCATTATCGCGGTAATGATTGCAATGGTTCAGCACAACCTCAAGAAGCTGCTGTCGTATCACGCCGTCAGCCAGGTGGGTTATATGATTCTGGGCATAGCAACTATGACGCCTGTAGGCATTGCCGGCGGGGTATTCCACATGCTCAACAATGCAATATACAAATGCTGTTTGTTTTTGTGCGGCGGGGCGGCTGAACGCCAGGCCGGAACAGCGGAACTCGACCGGCTCGGCGGCCTGGGAAAGAAAATGCCTATCACTTTCATTACCTGCCTGATTGCCGCCTTGAGCATTTCCGGTGTGCCGCCTTTCAACGGCTTTGTTTCCAAGTGGATGGTTTACCAGGGCGTTATCAAAATGGGTCAAGAGCAGGCAGGGGCCGGCGCCGGTCTCTGGTGGCTTTGGCTGGTTGCCGCGATGTTTGGAAGCGCCCTTACACTTGCTTCATTCGTAAAAGTCATCCACTCGGTGTTTCTCTCCCGGCTGCCGGATAACCTGAAGGAGGCAAAGGAAGTGCCTGCCACTATGACGGCGCCTATGATTGTGCTGTCGGCGCTGTGCGTATTCTTCGGGATTTTTTACCACGTGCCGTTGAAGCTGTTTATTTACCCGGCCCTGGGCATTACGGGCACGCCGATTTTCGGCACCTGGGCCTCGGGGCTCGCTACAATCCTGATAATCACAGGCATTCTGCTCGGCCTGGGTATCCTCTTTGTCGGTTTGCTGGGAAGGAACGTCAGGGTAGTACCAACCTGGACCTGCGGTGAAGTGCAGTCCAATGAGCAAATGAGAATACCCGGCACCGGTTTCTACAAGACCGTTTCTTCAATGGGAGGCCTGAAACAGCTTTATGACGCTCAGGAGAAGGGCTATTTTGACCTGTACAACCAAAGCTCAAGGGTGGGCATGGCCTTTACAAACCTTCTCAGGTGGCTGCACTGCGGCGTGCTGCCAATATACCTGACGTGGGTTACGGTAGGATTACTCGTGATTCTGTTTGTCGTCTGCAAGAATATTTGGTGAGGGAACGATGCTTATATTCTACATTTTATTGCTTTTCATTTTAATTGCGGCGATTATTGCCGTGGAAACCAAGGACCTTTTGAGTTCTGTGATTTGTATCGGGGCCATCGGGTTCGGTGCATCGATAATGTTCCTGTTCCTGCGCGCTCCCGACATCGCAATGACTCAGATTGTAGTCGAGGTGTTGGGTTTAATCATCCTGATTCGGGCTACCATCCGCCGCGACCTCACATTCATCAGCGGCGACAGAGAGTTCTTCGGAACGGTTGTTTCGGTTGTTATTATCTTCACAATCGGCTTAGCGGGCCTGACTGTTTTCCAAAGCTTGCAGGACTTCGGCAATCCCATCTTTGCCAACGTCCCCGATGCGGCATCTCAAGAGTATATCAGCCAGGGATTAGCAAAGACGGGTGCGGAAAATCTCGTGGCATCTATCATCCTTGATTTTCGCGCTTACGATACGCTGGGCGAAACAACGGTGCTGTTCACTACGATTATCGGCTCGCTGGTCATACTGCGGAGAGAAGGCAGAAAGACACTGGAGGGTCCCGACCAATGAAAGGAATGACAATAATCGTCAAGACAATCGCAGGCTGGGTGAAGATATTGATATTCATGTTTGGCATTTATGTCGTTCTGTTCGGCGATATCACACCGGGAGGCGGTTTTGCCGGCGGTGTGATTTTAGCTTCTTCTTACATACTGCTTATGTTGGCGTTCGGCAGGGAATCTGTGGAAAAGAACCTCCCGCAGGCGTTGGCTTTGAAGCTTCTTTGTTGCGGCGTTCTGGCGTTCGCGGCAATAGCGATATCGGGTTTGTTTTTTGGGGCTGATGGTTTTTTCTGGAATTATATCTACCAGGAATGGCTGGCAGGTAAAGACGTTGAGTTTCTAAAGGCCGGGATTATTCCGCTGGCAGAACTTGCGATTGGCCTGGCAGTAGCCGCGTCGCTGTTTTTGGTCATTCTTAATCTTTCGAGCTTCAGGTCTGATATTTCAGTTGACGAAAAGGAGTAAAACCAATGCTTTATGCGCTGTGTTTTTTATTGTTTATGATTGGCCTGTACAGTGCGGTCGTGAAGAAGAACATGGTGAAGATTGTAATCGGCATTATGATAATGGAATATGCCGTCAACCTTTTCCTGATTATGCTCGGGTATCGTCTGGGCGGCAAGGCCCCGATTGTCGGTGAAGAAGATATAGCGGGCGCCGGCGGGCAGGTCAGCGACTTGTTCCTGAATACATCGGTTGACCCGTTGCCTCAGGCGCTTGTACTTACTACAATTGTTATCTGCCTGGGTTCATTGGCGCTTATGATTTCGATATGTATCCGGGTCCACGAGAAATACGGCACCTTCGATATTACCGAAATAAGGAGGTTAAAAGGATGAGCATGCCGCTTCCCTTGTTTGTTGCTATCCCTCTGGTAACAGCTTTTCTTATGCCAATTGTCGGCGGCTTCGGCAGGAAAGGCAAAGGCGCCGCAACGGTTCTGGCGAACGCGGCAACCATCTGCCTGCTTGTTTTTGCGGTGGCCTCCGTCGGCAGAACGGATGTTTATCTGATGGGCAAATGGTCCATCCCTCTCGGAATAAATCTTGTGCTTGACGGCTTGAGCTCGCTTATGCTTTTGGCTATTGGTGTTGTCAGCGCCGCTGCGATGCTCTTTGGCGTAAGATATATGCAACAGTACACTGCAAGGGCAAAATACCTCAGCCTGTTTATGCTTATGGTCGCGGGTATGAACGGTGTGGTGCTGTCCGGAGATATTTTCAACCTGTTTGTATTTCTCGAAATTGCTTCGCTCGCATCTTACGCGCTGGTTGGTTTCGGCTGCGAGCACGAGGAACTCGAGGCATCCTTTAAGTATATGGTGCTTGGCACCATCGGCTCACTATTTGTTCTTTTCGGGATAGCTCTTGTTTACGGCAACACCGGCACGCTGAATATGGCCTACATCTCAAGAGCAATCCAGCAATCCGGCGTAAATGCAGGACTTTCCTTTGCACTGGCTTTGTTCATTGTCGGTTTCGGCCTGAAAGCCGCCATGGTTCCCTTCCACGCCTGGCTGCCCGACGCTCATCCGTCGGCGCCTGCTCCTATTTCGGCTATGCTCTCCGGCGTTTTGATAAAAACGCTCGGTGTATACGCACTTTCTCGAATAGTTTTCAATGTTTTTGGCATCTCAGAAACAGTCGGCTGGCTTCTGGTCGTGCTGGCACTTTCGAGCATGGTCATCGGCGCGCTTTTGGCAATAGGACAGTGGGACTTGAAACGTCTAATGGCGTATTCCAGCATCAGCCAGGTCGGTTACGTGATGCTCGGAATAGGCATCGGCGGACTGATTCTCGGCCGGGCCGGGCCTGATATCGACAGTGAGCATCTGGCGTGGGCGTCTCTGGCGATACTTGGCGGATTGTTCCACCTCATAAACCATTCCGTTTATAAATCTCTGCTGTTCTTGACCAGTGGCTCGGTGCAAATGACAACGGGCACGCGAGAAATGAGAGAAATGGGCGGACTCGCACAAAAGATGCCGCTTACGCGCGCCACATGCACCGTAGCCTCGGCAGCCATAGTCGGCATCCCACCATTCAGCGGCTTCTGGAGCAAGTTAATTTTGGTAATCGCTTCGGTTCAGGCACACCTCTACTGGGTGGCCGCAATAATCCTTCTTGTAAGTTTGTGCACCCTGATAATGTATTTGAAGGTGCAGAGACACGTTTTTCTCGGCGAATTGCCGGAGAATCTCCAGAATGTAAAAGAAAACACAGGTTGTATGGTCACCGCCATGGTCTTTTTGGCCTGCTTGTGTACGCTTATGGGACTACTGTTGGTTCCGTCTTTGAGAGAAATGGTTCTGACGCCGGCGGTGGAAGTATTGACCAACGGTGTTGGTTATTCGACACAGATAATTGAACAGGCAGGAATCGGGAATTAGTTATGAGACGACTGATTTATTTTATTGTAGCGGTTATCATCTGGATAACAATGACGTGGCCCTTTGTTGACGGCAGAATCGACATGCAGGTTCTGCTCGCAGGCGTCATAGCTTCTTTTATAGTTGCGATTCTTTTCCATGAAATACTGCCCAAGGAACACCACGTTTTTATCTCACCCGTGAGGATTTTCTGGTTTCTGGTTTACGTGCCGGTATTTTTCTATTACATGCTCAAAGCCAATTTGGACGTCGTCTATCGCGCCCTGCACCCGAAGATGCCCATAAAACCCGGAATCGTAAAGATAAAAACTACTCTGAAAACTGAATCCGGAATCACGGCTCTGGCAAATTCCATCACACTCACGCCGGGAACTTTGACCGTGGATTTAACGGACGACGGTTTTCTGTATGTCCACTGGATTAATGTGAAATCCGACGACATCGACCAGGCAACCAGGCTCGTCGCTCAAAGGTTCGAGTGGTTCCTGAAGAGAATTTTCGAATAGAAAGGCGTAATTATGACAACATTGTTTTATATCGGCTTGTTCTTATGTTGCTTCTTGTGCCTGTATCGTATAGGGCGAGGTCCCACCGCACCGGACAGAACCGTAGCTATTGATATATTAGGCATAGTCATAGTCGGATTCTGTGGCATTCTTTGTCTCGGCACCAAAAAGAGTTTTTGTCTTAACGTTGCTCTTGCCTGGGCATTGTTAAGTTTTATTGGAACGATAGCATTGGCCAAGTTTCTGGAAGGAAGAAGTTTCGATGACTAACATAATAGGGCACGTACTCGTAACAATTGGAATCTTGTTTAACATATTCGGCTGTATAGGGCTGGTTCGTTTTCCCGACATTTACAACCGTCTGCAGGCCTCGACAAAATGCGTAACACTCGGCACCATCCTCGTGCTGACCGGTGTTGCGTTCATCCACAGTTGGGGCCCGATAAGCGCAAAAGCAATAATCTGCGCCGTCTTTATATTGATAACTTCGCCCACAGCGGCACATGCAATCGCCAAAGGCGCTTACGCTTCCGGCGTGAAACTGTGGGAGAACAGCGTCGTTGACAAATACGCAGAAGAAGTCGAAAAGAAAACTGAATGAAATAATCCATTGATGGCGGGAGTCTGAAATTGCGTTGGCCAAAGTTGAGAGAGTTGAAAGAAGCTGTTACTGCGGTGCTGTCACCGCGGTTTACCACTCGGTTCCCGGCTGAACCGTGTGTTGTGCCCGAAAGGTACAGAGGCAAGCCCGAATTCGATACGGACACCTGTATCGGTTGTGGTGCGTGCGTGAACGCGTGCCCCACCAGCGTGTGCCTTATACAGGAGGACGACGTTGATGCGGACCCGCCGGTAAGGAGAATCACGCTCAATTATGACACGTGTATTTTCTGCGGCAACTGCGAGGCGAACTGCACGACCGAAACCGGCATAAAGCTGTCCAGGCAGTGGGACCTGGCCGGGTTCGACAGAGAAGCTATGACCGAAATACAGGAGTTCGAACTTCAACTATGCGAGAAGTGCGGCGCCGTGATAGGCACGAAAAAGCACCTCGTGTGGCTTTATGAAAAACTCGGCCCGCTGGCCTATACCAATCCATCGCTGCTATTGGCAAAAGATGGGGCGTTGAGCACAAAACCCCAGGACATACCGGTGACGAAGCCCGATGAGAAAACACGGACCAGCGACTTTATGAGAATTCTGTGCCCCAAGTGCAAATGTGAGCTGAACATCCGGCTGTAAAAAACTATGGCCGACAACCAACAGCTACTGGCCAGGCTCGACAAACTTCGCGGTTCAAGAACCGTCATCGTCGGAATCGGCAACATTCTGAAAGGCGACGACGCAGCCGGGCCGTTGATTTGCCAACAACTGACTGACGCCGTTATCGATGCCGAAATCATAGACGCCGGAACCGTCCCGGAGAATTACATCGGCACGATAATAAAGAAAGCCCCGCAAAACCTTCTCGTTATCGATGCCGTTGACTTTCAGGCTCAGCCCGGGGCGGTGAAGCTCTTCAGGGCCGAGCAGCTAAGCTCATTCGCTTTATCGACACACACGCTCAGCCCGCACTTGTTCGTCGATACGATAGTGAAACAAACGAATGCAGAGGTCTATTTCATCGGAATTCAACCTGCACAAACAGGGCTTGCACAATCAATGTCACCGCCTGTAAGTAAGACATGTCGGCGCATTGCGGCTCAACTTATAGAATTGTTTGCCGAGAAAAACGACGTGCGCTGAGAATGCGAACCGACCGGTATCAGCCCGCTTTTAGGCGAAACCTCAGCTTCTCAAGAGTCTTGTGTATATTCCTGACCTCCCGCTCGAGGTTGTCAAAACGCTTCCGGCAAACGAAGGTATAGAGCGCATCTTCAGGCCGACCATTTGGACCATTGGAGTCTCCGTTCGGCTTCGACACCCCCTGCAGGATGTAGTCGTGTATCAGCCCCGCCTGCTGCCTGAGCATCTTGTGCAACATCTTGGTCGTCTCCCTAAGAACGACGGTCTCTCGTTCCAGGGCCTCAAGACGTTGTTGAGTTGTGAGTCTCATGTCACTCATCTTGTCGCTATACCTCATCACAATCATCTTTGTACAATAAAATCAGAAACAATCAGGCACATCACCAATTCAAAACCACGCTGCCAATTTCCAACTGTTTCCTCATTATATTGTACCCGATAAATGGTGCATTTGTTCTGACGCCGGCAAGGTCTGTCGTACCGTTTGCAGCGAATTGCGTCCTATCGGCCAGAAATGCGGTCCGTTTGAGGGCGCTAAGGCATTTGGCGGTATCAAATCAGGAATTGACCGGTATATTATTCTCGCTCGTCGTACGGCGTTTTGCTGCGCGCCGGGCCACGTTAATCCACACCGGCCCTCGGCAGATAAAACACGCCGCATCCTGTGCTGTCAGGATAGGGGCAGGCGCCGTCGGCGGTTATTGAGACTTTCATTGGAACAACCTGCGAGGGCGTGCAAGCTTCGACGTGTCCGTCAACGTATCCGGCGTGCAGTCGGAGATTGAGCGAATCCCGGGTTTGCTGAGAATCGAGGCTGCAAAGCGACCAGTAAGTAGATGAGACGTCGCTTCCTTCGGTGCTATTTGCTCCCGTCATCCTCTCGCAACTGCCGTAACAGCCGCTGCGGCGCCGACTTTCATACTTGCCGCCGAAACCGAGACCTCTGCTGCGGCCGCTTTGCTCGTGGCGGTCATTTTTCCGAAAAGAACCAGCGAGGTGAGCATGAAACCACCGCCAAGACCTTTACGAGAAAGTGCCTTTCGCAAGGTCCTTTTTGCCCGGTAAAAGGTCACGCGAGCGCCGAACTCGCTGCGGCCCGTCAATTGCCCAATCTCAGAATACGGCATTTCCTCGTAACACCGCATCGTGAGCACTTTCCTCTGGGCCGGCGTCAATTCTCTCATCGCCGCCAGAACAAGCGCACGCACCTCATCTGCAATCAGCCTGGAGATGCCCTGCTCGCCCTGTCCGGGGTCTGTCGGCTCGCCGATACTCGACATTGAGACCGCCTTGTGGCGATGTTTGTCTGCACGGTGGTCGCGGATTTTGTTAGACGCAATCCCCCGAAGCCAAGGCCAGAACCCCTCACCACCATCCAGCTTTCCAAGAAACTTTACCATCGCCAGCATACTCTCCTGTACAATCTCCTGCGCGGCATCGTGCCGGAGCACTATCCTGTAGACGTACGCATACAGCCGCCCCCGCGACATCTCGGCAAGCCGTTCAAGGCTATCGCTATCGCCGTTCTGGGCCTGCCTGACCAATTCAATGTAATTCTTCTGGTGCTCCATTCGGTACTAATCGTCCGCGCTGCCATCCACCACCGCACCGCTGTCCATATGATTGCCATTGGGAATGAGGTTTTGAAGTTCGAGGTGAGTAAGCAAAATACAATTACGGTACTGACATCTGGTAGAAAGGAGGTGAGGATTATGCTTGAGCTGCTGGACGGTCGGTAAAAAATGTAAATTATTGTTGATTTTGTAAGTTTCCTTGTTTAAAATTGCTTTAAGAAAAGGAGAACAATTATGAACGTCGGAAAATGGAAACTATTTTGTTTGGCCCTTGCGGTTGCGGCTCTGGCACCAGCCCTGCAGCACAGGCAGGATACAAGTGACTTTCTTATGACTGAATCAGAGATGCTCAATACCGAGGGAACGGTAGCATGTGTGCCAATGCATCTGAGAGGTTATGAAGCTTGTGCGATTGGCCAAGTAGCCCCTTGTCCGACGATGTGGGGCTGCACCGCGTATACGTGCAGGGACGTGTGCAGTGCGTGGACGAGCTACTGCAGTATCGCACTGGGATTACCCAATTACAGTGGGTATTTGTCTTGGACCACCTGTGCTGCAGTAGGCAGCACGTACAACGTCAGAGACTGCGTGGGCGTACGTTGGTGTAGCTGCACTGGTGTAGTGTATACGACGGGATGGCCATGCCCGGTTGGTAATAGTCCCAATAGGCGCTTCCCATGTTAAGAGCGTGGTTGAAATAGTTGCCTCCAAATTAAAGGAGGCAACTATTTTCGGATTTGTAGTAGCATATAAGGACGTTGCGAAACAAGGATTTATCGGCCAAATGTTGGGCAATTGCGGTTCATGAAGGAGCAAGGCTTATGACAAGGCAAGAGGCGACAATGTTCGAAAGCGGCCCGAAGCGTTTCACGTTAACACATGCCATCGCACTAATTGCTTTTGTGCTGACACAGAATGGATACTTTCAGGATTACTCTTTGGCGTCAGGCACTGTTCAGCTTGATAAACAGGAGATTCTGCTCGGCGTGGAGTCGGTCTATTCCCAAATTGAAGATATTAACGTATCTTTTTCGTTTAACGCTCTCAAGGTGCCGGCGAATAACCTGCATGCCCGGTCGCATAAGACCGCCGTGGTTAAAGCAAGCAAGGTATACCTAAAACACACCTACGGCGCCGATCCCGAATACAGCACGTCCACTTTTGTGCGAAAAGTGGCATTTAACGGCGCGGTAAGTACGACGTATACGGCCAGAAACGGCTCAGCAGTTGTTGAGACCAGAAAATCGAAGGAGGCAGATAC
>Ga0114919_10003621_pt1 | contig 12433 bp, 17 predicted proteins | sample BlataG_FD_88682 | JGI IMG/M metagenome (GOLD analysis project Ga0114919, IMG submission 88682) | Deep subsurface microbial communities from Black Sea to uncover new lineages of life (NeLLi) - Black_00105 metaG | ecosystem: Environmental > Aquatic > Marine > Oceanic > Sediment | place: Atlantic... | reverse complement strand
TCCTGGCCTGTCTTTGCGCCGCCCAGTTCGTGGTGCTGACCTGGCTTTGGTGGCGCTTTGCGGACGCGGCTTACCTGTACGCGAAGTGCAGTGCCCAGCGCAAGGCGCTGAGCATGAGGCTGAACCGCGAGCACTGCCAACAGGCGCTCAGGGAGCTTGGCTACTCGGACGAGGAGATCGAGAGGGATATCGGATGACTGACGCAAAGAACACGGATTGCGGGTCCGTCTCCCGAAATGAGCGCGACGGCACGACAACCTACGTCGCCGAGTGCGATGGCGACAGGGCCACGGTGACCGTCCGCGGCGGCGCGGCCATGCTGACCGTGTACGACGATGAGCGCAACAGCATGTCTGACATTCTGATCGAGCCCGTCGTCGCCACACTGGTGGCGGCGGGGATCGTTCGGGACACGGAGTGTAGGTCCGTCGCCGGTGATCACCGTGATTTGGCCAGCGAGCTTCGCGGGGCGTTCAACCATGCGCATTTTGTTCAACCGTGGAGGGATAGCGGGGCCAAGAAGGCGGCGTGGGATCGTCTCCGCAAGGCGGTCGAACAGGCCGCAGAGGTGCTGCGCGGCAGCCGAAAAAACACGGAGCAGGAGTCCGTGTCCGAAGGGGGTGAGGGATGATCTTCGCGCTCGCAATCATGGGCGGCGTCGTGGCGGTTCTGCTCTGGGCCCTCATGCGTGCTGACCGGGAGTATTGGGCGCTGTACAAGGCCAACTACAGGATGCGCGGCGAGAACGATGCGCTCCGCAGAAGAACTACGGAGGAAAAGTCCGAAAACGGAAAGGTCGACGGATGAAGTTCTACGCAGGAATTGGATCACGCCAGACGCCTGAAGAGGTCCGCGTGAAGATTCACGAATTCGCCATAGCGCTCAACGACAAGGGGTACACCCTGCGCTCAGGTGGAGCTGACGGCGCCGATACATTCTTCGAGGAGGTCGCTGATCGCATGGAGATCTTCCTCCCCTGGAATGGTTTCAACAAGCGTCCGAAAGCTGACCTATCCCCTGAAAAGCGCTACATCCAATCACCCTCACAGGAAGCCATCGAGCTGGCCCAAGAGGAGATCAACGGATACGACAGGCGCCCGCACGGCGCCCGCATGCTCCTAGCTCGCAACATGCACCAGATCCTCGGCGAGAATCTCGACTCCCCTGTCGATATGGTCATATGCTGGACCTACGCCGGTAATACCCAGGGAGGTACCTCGCACGGCATGAGACTCGCCCGCAGCCGGATTATTCCAGTCTACAACCTAGGCCGCGAACAGGACGAAGACATCCTTCGGGAGATTCTCGGCCTTCATCCTCAGCAGAGGCTTTTCTGATGCTCGTATACATAATCATCTCCTCATTCACCGTCGCCGTCATCAACTCCACCGGCGCCAAAAAAGGAGAGTCGAAGATTCCCTACATCCTCGAGGGTATCATCAAGGGTCCGATTTTTCTTCCCTATCTCGCGTGGGATATGTGGCGCTGGAAGCGTGGAAAGAAGAAATAGATATGCTCCGACAGCTCATTCAATTCGTCATGGCCATGGCTGCGTGCCAATCGCCGAACGCACTCCGCATCTCCGTCGACATCTCCGGTCCAGGACTCACTGACGCCGACCGCACGGCGTTCATGCTCGACGTCCACTCGATTCTCGAGGATGACCAAGGATGGAAAAAGTCGGGGATTACGTTCTGTCCAGCGATGGGCAATCACCCCGACTTCGACATCATCCTCGCGCTCCCCGACGAAGTCGACCGGTTGTGCGATCCTATTAAGACCAACGGCGAGGTCTCATGCGCCCACTACGATTCCGGAGTCGCCGTCATCAACTACGAGCGATGGACCAAGGCGACTCCTGCGTGGAAAGAACTCGAAGACTATCGGCGATACGTGATCAACCACGAGGTCGGTCATCTACTAGGGATGGACCACCGGCACCGATGCACGAAGTCTGGAAAGGCCCCGCTGATGATGCAGCAGAGCCGCAAGAAGGTGAAATGCGAGACGAACTCGCTCCCGACCTCGCACGAAGTGCTGACGGTGAAACGGGAAATGGGAGAAGTGCTCGAGGTTCAGTGATTCGCTATCTCAAAGGGGACGCGACGAATCCAATCGTCGACGAGGGCATTCGAGTCATTTGCCATGTTTGCAACGACATCGGCAAATGGGGAGCTGGATTCTCTGGAGCGCTATCCAATCGATGGAAAGACCCGGAGAAGCACTATCGTAGCCAGTGGAGATTCGCAAAGCAGAACGTGAAGCTTGGAGAGGTGCAGTGGGTGTTCGTCGACGTCAACCTTGCTGTGGTGAACATGATCGCGCAGCACAAGATCAGCCGCGACTTGCTCAACTATCGACCGCTGCAGTACGACAAGCTCGAGATCTGTCTCGACAAAATAGCGGAGGGCTCTCAAGCCCTCATGGCTGAGGGCGGGCAAGACCCGCAGCGTGTTACCATCCACATGCCGAGGATTGGCTGCGGCCTCGCCGGCGGAACTTGGGACGTGGTTGAAGGACTGGTCGAAGAAACGCTTTGGGACTTCGACGTGTACGTGTACGACCTGGAGGACAAAAAGTGATTTTCGGATCAGACGTTTCATCGCATCAAGGCACAGTCGATTTCGAAGCGATGCGGAGGGGGAACGACTTCCTCTACGCCATCGTGAAATGCACCGAGGGCGCCGAGGTGGGCACCCCTTTCGTTGACCCCAAGTTCGAAGAGAACTGGAAGAAGCTACTCGAGCTAGATCCCTCCGACCCCGATGTCGGCATGTATCGAGGCTTCTACCACTTCGCTCGCTACGACAACCGTCAAGGCCAAGGCGAACAAGGCGGAGAGAACGAAGCGAAGTGGATGTGCAAAGTCATCAAGCAGGCCGGCGGCTATGGCGAAGGCTGCATGCCGCCCTGGCTCGACCTCGAGAAGTGGGAGGGCACGGCCGAGAACAACTTAGCCTTCATCCGCGGCTTCATTCGCGTGACCGAAGGTGAGCTTGGTCGCAGCCCAGGCTTCTACACCGGCGTCAACACGTGGGCCTCGAGTCACTTCAAGGATTCGGACGAGTTCACTGCCTACGACTTGTGGGAGGTGAAGTATCGATCGAATGGCTGGCAGGAAGATGCCGAGCCGCCCGTGATGACGAAGAACAACGGACCATGGCCGTGGATCCTCTGGCAGTGGTCCGGCGGGGGAGAATGGGACTACTACCGTCAGAAGTACGGACCCATCGCCGGCGTGCCCTCGGGTAACTGCGACGTGAATCGATTCAACGGAACCTACGAAGATATGGGCCGCCTGCTTGCGACGCCACGCATCGTCGGCGAAGATCCAGAGCCCGTGGTGCCGCCGTCCTCGGTGCCCCTCACGGTGCCGAACGAGATCGATCTCAACACGCTCAAGGGGTTCGAGAGTGACTACGTCGCCCGCGTCCAGGGTCTACTTCTCGCTCAAGGGTACGGACCGGATGGCCTCGTCAACTCGAGCGGATTGCCCGACGGGCTATTCGGACCCAAGACTGAGGGGTATCTCGAGGCCTTCAAGAAGTCGCAGGGGATCCCCGGCCCCGCGAGCCTGATGACGCTCGGGACCTGGCATCGCCTCGTCGTCGTGGACTTCGAAGAATGAGCTGGACCAGAACAATAGAAAACCCGGTCTGGATGAAGAATACTCCAGGCTCACTGCTTCTCGAGATCAAGAACATCCCTCCGGGTGGAGTTCGATGGATTCGATCGGGTGAGCTTGGAGAGCAATGGTCTCAAGGCGGGGTATTCCTGCCGACGCATTTCATCTACGGCGGCGGGCCAGATATTTGGCTCGTGCGTCAGCACGAGCTTCAGCCAGGGATGGGGCCAGATCGGAAGCCGGTCTCCGACAGTCCCAAAGGTCATCCATATCGAAGCGGCCACTGGAACCATGTGTGGACAGGTCCGCCGCAGATGCCGGTATTCGGATGCGACATGCCATGCCGCTTGTTTTCTGTCGGTACAGAGAACGGAGTCAACTGGCCGGTCATCTCGATTCACGATACCGATTCATTTACGTGGGTCGTGGAGAATCGAGGCGACCACGAGCAGGACTTCCTCGCCCGCGTCGCCGGCGAAGTTGACCAGATGATGACGTGGCCGCCTAGATGAGTTCGAGGGCGACCGCATCGACGCGGTCGACCCACAGTCGACCTTCGAGGTCGTAGTCGATCAATGTGTCGCGGCTGATCGTGACCGTCGTTCCCTTGATTCTGAATACGACCTCGTGGTCGCTTATCCGCACGATGGTCTCGTACTCGATCTCGAGCACCTCAAAAGATTCGTCGCTCACCGGCTTCCAACTCCCGAGAGAAGGGTGAATCTTTTTGTAGCCGGCTTTCGATCACCCTCCAGCTTCTCGACGAGTCCGCCGGGGAGACGCCGAGGGGGCTTGATCTCGTGACCAGAGACCCGGATGAGCCCCTTCTTCTCGAGCGCCTGGGCCCACTGGGCAACAGACTGCCTCGTCGCGCGCATCGATTCTCCGATACCCGTGAAGCTCGCGTCGACATGAGGCGGCCCACCGGATTCAGCCCACAGAAACCAGAGGAAGAGGAGCAGGTGATGCTCGCTCCTCGTCAGTTCGGTGAGGAGGAGGTCGTTCCGAAGCCTCGATGCGTCGGGGAGAGGGTCTCGACGAAGGATGTGTGGCGCCTCGCTCATGTCAAATAAGCTTACGCCGACGACGCGTTCTTGTCAAAGGATCTGACGCCGGCCGCCTTCGCCTCCGGCAGCGTCAGGCGTTCATGACCTGGATGCGGCCGACGATCGCCCGGGGCTCGACGGGGTCCTCGAGGAAGTCGTCCTCGGACCAGCCTGCAGCGAGGATGGCCTCGTTGAAGTGGTCGCGCAGCATCTCCTTGGCCGCCCGCAGCGAGGCAGCGACGCCCACCTCGTCGACCACGGAGGCGAACTTGCCGCTCGCCGACATGAGATTCGCGTGGTACCCGTCGGCCTGGTAGTCGATCTGCCACGCATGTGAGCCGAGCCGGTCTCGCCTCACACCCGCGGCAACAGGGCCGTACTCGCTCGCAGTCTGCGTCGCGGGCCCACCGCCTTCGTCCGCTTCCTGCTCATCCGCCTCCATCGCCGCGTCCCCGGAATCCTCTTCCTGGTCCGTCGGCGCCGCGGACGGTTTTTTCTTTTTCTTGCCGCCCATCAAAAGGAGGGCGGCACCGCCAACAGCGAGAAGTGGAAGTGCGCTCTTCATGTCGAACCCATTGTATCAGGGTCCGTCGGCGACGTCTTTTTTGGGCCGCCACATGTCGTCGGTGAGCAGCTCCGGAAGCACGCTGTCACCCGGCGCCTCGCCCACGCGTTCATCCTCGGCAGCGATGTGCTGCAGCTCCTCGGGGATCGGTCGATTCATCGAGCCGAACGCCTCGCAGTTCGTCGAAGCGAATCGCTTTCCGAATCCGCCTGAAACAACCTTGGCCAGGAGGAGGTAGTAGGTCGGATTGAGAAGCGGCCCCGCATCACCCCCGCGGTAGCGATGGTTCTTCTTCGTCGGCGGCATGTACGTCTCGAAGTGGCACATGTGACTGCCCCCGCTCATCAGCCCGACTCGAGCAATCGGCCGACCCTTCTTCACCTTCGATCCCTTTGCCAGACCGAACTCCTTCCACGAGTTCTTTTTGACTTCGCCGTAGTTGATGACGAGTCCGGAATCGCATTGAACGATGAGCGCGTACGAGCCGTGGTAGAAGTGGTAGTGATTGACGATGGTCCCGTTCTCCATCGCAATGACGGGGTCATCTGGATTGCCGTAGAGATCGACGCCAGCGTGGTACCGACCTTCGTTTCCGCGGTCGGTCATGAATCGTCGAGCGCCGTTCCCGATGATCTTCTTGTCGATGGTCCTGTATGAGACCACGAACTTCTTGCTGTGATTTGTGACGATGGGCCAGATGGGATTCGAGATGCCGGCTCCGAATGGGATTTCGAAGACCATTTCGGGCCACTCGTTTTGCGGAATCTTCAGGGCGGTCAGAGCCTGGGCAGGGTTCATGAGCGTGGCCTGGGGGCTCCGCTTCTGGAAGCTGCCGCCCCCGCTGCTGCGCTTCTTGCCGGACGACATGGCGACGAGTCCGACGGCAGCGGCTCCGAGGAGAAAACGAGGATCCATCTCGCGAATCTTACCACGACGCGCTAGAAGCGCGATTCGAAAAATGGTAGCCTTGTCCCATGCGACACACGGTCTTCGCGCTCTCGCTGACCCTCCTCACGGGATGCGCCGGCGCGTACAAAACCTCCTACGTGACCGGTGCGGTGACCAAGCAAGTCGCCACCGAAGCGTACAACCCCTACAGCGAGCTATTCAACGACAAGCTCGACGAATGCTGCGCGAACGATGCCTGCAATCCGGAGAGCCCGAACGTCATCACGAAGACGCAGCTCGACGAGTGCATGGGTCCGGCGTACGAGAAGGCGACTCACGACAAGATCGAAACGGCGTCGAAGGCCTACTACGAGATTGCCGAGATCCACACATCGGTGATGAAGTCGGTCGATGCGTCGCCGGAAGAGATGAAGGCCGTCACGAACGAACTCGTCGCGTCGGCCATCGACCTCATCGCGCTTCTCCCCGACGGGGACAAGCTCGTGGCCAAGCTGAAGATGCTGATCGGGAAGAAGTAGAACATGGGCGCAGCAGAAATCACCACCCTCATCACCTCCATCATCACCGGAATCGCCAAGGTCACGAAGGTGACTCGAGAGGCGCTCGCCAAGAGCCTCGAGGACATGGCGGCCGACGTTCGCAAGGGCGGGCTCATTCCCGATGAGCTTCTCGCCAAGGTCGAGGCTGACAACGATCGTCTCAACGACATCCGCGACAATCTCCCCGACTGATCTGCACCGAGTAACCCATGGCCCGACGCAATCCTGACAAAGCCAAAGAACTCTTCTACGCCCTTTCGAAGGAGATCGCCACGACCTATGGCGAGGAGGGGAAGCAGGAGTTGGAGGAACTCTACGAGAGCCTCCCGCCGACGGCCATCTTCGCCCTGCCCCTGGGGCCGGACCGAGACGCTCGAATCGCGCAGCTCATCACCAACATGCGGGAGATTTCCCGCGAGCTGGCCGAGGCTCGAGCGGCTCGTGTGTACAGCGATATCGAGCGCAGGGAGCGTGATCGTTCGAAGCCGAAGAAGAAGGAGCCCAAGAAGAAGCCCCAGAAAGAGAAGCCGACCGACGTCGTCGGGAAATCCATGGGCCAAATCGAGGGCTTCAGCTTCGCGGTCTACAAGCTTCGCAACGGACTCTTCCTCGCCAAGGTCAGCCGCAAGGGACGGAATGTCATCGAGGACGAGAGGGCTCCGTCGATCTACGACAGCCCTCGATTGCGCCGAGCATTCAAGTCGAGTGACGAGGCGGAGTTTGCCATCAAGCGGGTCATCAACACCGCGCTCATGTGGTACGACGAGCGCGGTGTTCCGCTTCGAGACAGGGCTCGGAAAAGCAAGAAGGCTGCGGCTCGAGTGGGTCGCCGCACGCCAGAGATTCGCGCGGCCCTGAAGGCGGAGGCGAAGGAGTCTGCGACTATTCTCCGGAAGAAGGCGCGGGCTGAGGCACGGGCTGAACGGCTTCGTCAGGAGAAGGTGTCTGGTCGTCGTCGGGGGAATCCGGAGCGGAGTCTCAAGCACATTCCGCGTGCGAATCCTTCGAAGATGTTCGCTTTCTCCCACTCCGAGAAGGCGGCTGAGAAGCAGGCGGGCAAGTCCCTCGAGGCCTACGTCAAGCACCGCGACAAGTGGAAGGAGTCGCTGGATGCTGGCGGTCGACCGCGTTTCATCCAGGTGCTCAAGGCCTACGACGCGCTCGAGAATGCTCGAGCGAACTTCGTGCTGGCGGGTCGGCCCGATGAAGCGAAGCGCGTGGATCAGATGCACGCCGATCTTCGGCAGGAGGTCGTCGACATCTTCAACACGTGCTACCGACATCTGTCGAACTCGTCGCGGGCTCAGAACCCTGGACCCGAGACGCACGAGAAGATCGGGCTCGAGATGCTCGCCAAGGCGGAACATGCCCGTTCGAAGCACAAGGAGTCTGGCTCGAGCGCCCAGCTCCTCGACGCCTACAAGTACTACGAGATCGCCAAGAAGGAACTCAAGTACTCGGGCGATTCAAAGAATCTCAAGAAGGCCACTGAAGGCGCGAAGAAGATTCGCGCCGAACTTCGAAAGGCGATGCGAGGCTAACGATGGCCAAGCGAAGAAAAAAGAATCCCGAACAAGAAGATCTCCTCGGCGACATCGACGCCGCCATCCGCGGCTCGGGGAAGGTCATTGACGCTCGCTACGAGGAGTACGAGCAGATCCACCGCGACCTTTCGGCGATCGATCGCATCGAAGATCAGATGCCTTCGGGTACTGGAATTCCTCGAGAGATTCGAATCCGCAAGCGTGCGCTGCAGATGCGCGAGCGCGAGCTGGACAAGTGGATCTCCACGTACGCTCGGGTCGAGGCCAAGCGTCTGTCCAACCGACTCGACGAGATCGAGAAATCTCCGCTGGCGAAGCTTCGTCGGCAGGAGATTCGGAATGTCCGCAAGGAGATCTTCAAGATCGAATCTCTCGCCAAGCGCAAGGGCACAGACGTTCGCCCCGCGGTGTCGAGGGCCAAGGGGGGTGTCGTGACGCTCGAGCAGGAGGTCACGATCGACATCCCGGTGGAGAAGGAGGCGCCGAAGGAGAGCGCGAAGGATCGCTCTCAGATGCAGCTTCAGATGCTGCTTCAAAAAGCGATGCAGCGCTGGGCTTCGGTTCGCAAGCACTCGAAAAATCACGAGCGCTTTTTCATTCGACGATCCACCGTGCACCACAAGAAGTACGGTCCGGGCATCGTGATCAAGTCCGACAACCGGCGTGTGACAATGCGGCCGGAGAGCGGTGGAAGCGATGTCACCGTCGCCATCACCGACCTGACGCCGGGCCCGGTGTTTGCGATCGACACACAGTTCAAGGCGCTCGACGAGAAGTTCAAGCGCGGTCGAGAAATCACCAAGGGCGAGGTTCAGCGCCTGGTGAAGAAGATCGCCGACATCCACAACATGACCAAGCCGCGTCACAGTCTTCGGACGTACGCGGAATCGAAGCGAGCGCTCGACGCATTCGTTGGCCGAATCCAGACGAAGCTGGTGAATGACAAGATGGACAGCGAGTCGCTCGAGCAGCTCATCGTCGAGCTGGACGAGTTGGCCAAACGCGTGCCATCGACGGCGAAGGCCGAGTGGTCTCGGGCTGACCAGCGGCAGTGGGCCAACGACATCCTCAAGGTTCGCAAGGGACTCGTGAAGCTACGACGCAAGGCGAACCCGTGCGTCGGATTCCACTTCCACAGCAAGGATGCTGACGAGCTTCTACGCGCCATCGAGGCCTCCAACGCGAGGCAGCGCAAGTCGGTGAAGAAGAACCCGGGCAAGAAGAAGGCTGCCAAGAAGAAGGCGACGCGCAAGAAGGCGCCCGAGTGGAAGAAGCTCATCAACAAGTGCCAGAAGAACTGGGACCACTACTGCGAGCGTCCTGGCAAGAAGCGATTGAAGGAAGTCTTCGCGCATCTCGAGGAGATGAAGAAGTCGGACTCGAAGAGGGTCAAGGAAGAGCGAGCTGCATGCCTGCGAATCGCAAACAAGGAGGCCAAGCGCCTCGGGATGAAGAAGTGATGGACTGGATCGAAGTTCCTATTCCCGTGAGCCTCGCCAGCGGCCCCATTGCTCAGATCCTCCACTACTTGGAGGTCGACGAATCATGGTCGGTCTACGTCGTTGAGATCGACACGGAAGATCCCTCGTCTGCGATGATGATGGGCCCGAACGGACCTGTCTCCGGGCAGGCGAGGTGGATCGTCATCCTCAACGGCAACGAGGTTGCGACCGGCACTCTGAAGAAGGCCTCTTCGGCAAAGCAGGTCGCCATGACCGTCCTCGAGTCGCTCATGAACGGGCCGAAGCCGGAGACGGTGGAGAACTCGAGCGGATTCGCCATGCCGCCTGGACGCGGCTCAGGAAACTGACATGGCGAAGAAGAAAAAGCCGACCGTCAAGCAGCGCGCCAAGAAGGCCGGCAAGAAGGTCAAGAAGGCGGTCAAGACAGATGTCGGCCGCGCAGGAATCGGGGCGGGCGCCGGCGCGCTCGTCCTTGGCCCTGTCGGGGCTGTAGCAGGAGCAGGAATCGCCATGGCAACGAAGGACAAGAAGAAGAAGCGGAAGAAGAATCCCGGACCGACAGCCAAGCTGTCGACGGCGATGGGGAACCTGCTTCTCGATTACCATCGCGCATCCGATGCGGTCGAGCACGTCGCTGCGTCTGCGCTTCGTGGTGAGCGGGTCGAGCTTCGCCACCTGAAGAAGGCTCGATCGGACCTGGCCAAGATCAAGAAGATCCAGGTGAGCGCGGGCGAGAAGGAGCAGATTGGCCATCTGGTTGAGGCGCTCGACCGCGTCATCAAGAAGGCCGAGCGCAAGGGGAACCCGGCGCGCGCGTACTCGCTCGAGACGGAGGTCAAGCGCGGTCGCCAGCGCAAGGCGAAGCGTGCGGCTGGAAGGTCCTCTGCCGCGAGCGCTGCAGCCCGCGACGCTTCTCGACTCAGCCTCAAGAAGCGGCTGGCGAAGCTCAACCCCGGGACCTATCGAGATCAGGTCAAGGGCATGAGCGCATCCCAGCTCGACAGCGAGCACAAGGCGATCAACAGCCTCATCGCTCGAGCCCGGCGCCACCCCGAAACGAGCAAGCGGATGGAGGGCGACCTCGTCAAGATCCGCGGCTACATCGTCTCGGAGAAGAAGGCTCGCCGCGCCGGCGGACATTCGGTCCCGATCTCCAATCCGAGAACCGTCTCGCGCAAGAAGGGGCGCTACCACAAGACCTTCACGCCCAACAAGGAGGAGATGCGTCTCCTTCGCAAGTACGGGATGATGGACAAGCTCGAGGACGTCGGGCCCGAGCAGATCGAGCGCATCGTTGCTCGGCTCCAGCGCCAGGAGAAGGCGGAGCTGGCCAAGGAGGACACGACGGCGATGAAGCTGGCGAAGTCCTACCGCAAGGCGCGTGACGAGTACCAGCTGCTCGTCACGACTCCTGGCAGCACCGAAGGGGAGATCGCCCGCGCCAAGCGGAAGCTCGACAAGGCAGAGGACGCCATCACCCTGTACGCCGAGATGCGCAACATGGACCCCGAGCGCCTGGCGCTCTTCGTTGCGCATGCAAAGTCCAAGCAGCGGCAGGCGAAATCCCGTCGCTCGACCGCGGCTTCGAATCCGCTCAAGAAGGTCACCGAGCGAACGCCGGAAAAGAAGTTCCGCGATGCGGTGAGCCAGAACATCGCCACCGAGATGCGGGCGGGCAAGAAGCAAAAGCAGGCCGTCGCCATCGCGCTGAGCCAGGCTCGCAAGCAGGCGCCGAAGAAGACGAAGAAGCTCTACGGTCCGAAGCCGAACCCGAGCACCCTCGAGGGCGATTTCCGTGACTACGTCGACTACGCCAGGTTCCTCGGCGGATCATCTGCGCATGGCCTCAAGGGAAAGAAGCTGACGAAGAAGGAGCAGCTCGATCGACTCGTCGATGCCTGCAAGTTCGAGGAGCTTGGCCCCTGCACCGCCGCTCAGTTCCGCAAGGCGAAGGCGGTCATCATGCGGGATTCAAATCCGCGATCCATCGCCCGCAAAAAGGGCGGAGGATTCGTCACGACCTTCACGCCTGATGCGGAAGAGATGCGTCTCCTTCGCAAGTACGGGATGATGGACAAGCTCGATGGCGTTGGCCCAGATCAAATCGAGAGCATTGTCGAACGACTGCGTCGCCACGAGAAGGGGAAGGCGCATGGTCACGTAAAAAAGATGAAGGTCAAATACATCGTGGTCGGAAGAGGCCGATCACAAAGGTTTGGCTCAGAATCTGCACTTCTGGCCAAATACAAGAAGGTAGGAACTCGGCCTGCAAAGATCGCTGGAAGACCTGTAAAGAAGGAGCTTGCCGGACAGCCAGAGCTGGAGGGCCTCATTGGGCCGATGTGGGATGGGGATAGGGTCAGGTACGAAACCCAGGAAGCGTACGACGCGATGTCCAACCCGAAGAAGTCGAAGGCCAAGAAGAAGGTTGCATCGAAGAAGAAGGCTCCCGCCGCCAAGGCGCTCATCAACAAGTGCCGGAAGCTCTGGGATCACTACTGCGAGCGACCGAGCAAGAAGCGCCTGAAGGAAGTCCTCGAGCACCTCGAGAAGATGAAGGCATCCTCGGCCAAGTCGGTGAAGGAGGAGCGCTCTCGCTGCCTCCGGGTCGCGAACAAGGAGGCTCGTCGCCTCGGGATGAAGAAGTAGTTCATGGCTCACAAGTCGCCTGCCGAATGGGCGATCATTAACGTCCAAGAGTATGAGCGCTGCCTCGATAAGTGGGAGCGATCTCTCTCGCAT
>Ga0114919_10003617_pt1 | contig 12438 bp, 8 predicted proteins | sample BlataG_FD_88682 | JGI IMG/M metagenome (GOLD analysis project Ga0114919, IMG submission 88682) | Deep subsurface microbial communities from Black Sea to uncover new lineages of life (NeLLi) - Black_00105 metaG | ecosystem: Environmental > Aquatic > Marine > Oceanic > Sediment | place: Atlantic... | reverse complement strand
CCCGACAGTCACGCAATTTACTGGGCTGTCAAAGGCCTGCAAATAGCCGCCAAAGAGGAATCCCGGGAGACCGGGATGGCTGAAACTAACACCGACCGTATCGTGGCACATAGTTTGCAAAACCTTTTCCGCAATGGGAAAATATTTATCTATAATCTACCCCCTGAAACATCATCGGAACCTTCTTCGGCAGGAACGCAGAGGAAGGAGATATTTTTGCGGCCGGATTTGAGAATGTTTAAGCCGTGCAACGAGACCCGGCTGGCGAGTCTCGAAAAATACAAAGACCTCAGCAAAAGCGTCTACGCTTCCCTCCAGGACGGCCATCGCAATATGCTCAAAAACGCCGTCCTCTCTTTCTATCAGGCAGGCCATAGACGCCAGGCTCAAGAGATTTATAAGCAATTGAGAAAACTATATCCCTTAGACGACCTTAAAGTGCCGCTTGTTGTTTTTGCAAGGAGGCGTTTCCTCGAAGAGCTCCAGAACATGGGCGTAAATGACGCAAAAGAAATGATACTATTGATGCTGCGGGAAAGTTACTTCAGATATGCAATGCGTGACGACGACGAGGCAGCCGGCTTAGAAAATATGGCGAAAGAAGCTTATGACCTTTACGACAAGTCGATAGACCCCGAGGAAAGGATTGCCTTGCCTGATTTTAAGTTGTTAAGATACCTTGCACTTTTCGATTTCTTGAATGACCAGCAGTATCCACCTGACTTGAGACGCAATTTGCTTGGACGCATAAAAATTGAAAAGCCTGACCTTTTCGAGCAATTGATGGGGCAGGAACAAGAAATACTCAAAAAATTAAAATGACGCACACAGCCGGACACGCAATGTGCAATACCAGATATGACCAACTGACCCCTTCGCAGAAAAAAGCTGTCTTTCACGTTGAAGGCCCGTTGCTTGTTATTGCCGGCCCCGGCAGCGGTAAAACCCGCGTCATCACATATCGAATCGCCGCGCTTATCGATTCAGGCGTCCAGCCGTACAATATTTGCGCAATAACTTTCACCAACAAGGCCGCCGATGAAATGCGCCAGAGGGTCCGCCATTTTAGGCGGACTCTTGGTGTTTCCGCCGGCGCCCATATCAGCACCTTTCACTCTTTATGCGTCAGAATCCTCCGCCGGTATGCAGATAAGGCAGAGATAAACCACAACTTTAGTATCTATGACGAGTCCGACCAGACCAGGTGTATCAAGCAGGCCGTCAAGGATTGCGAGCTTGACACCACTGACTTCTCGCCTGCTCGAATGCTCGATAATATTTCCAAGCTGAAAAACAGGCTTATTGATGTGGATTCTTTCAAAACAGAAGCCAATGATTTTCTTCGTAAAACATTAGCCAAAATATATGCCCGCTATCAGCATATCTTACGCGAACATAACGCCCTTGATTTTGATGATTTGCTGGCCGAGACCGCTTTTTTGCTCCGGAACTGTCCCGATGTTTGCTCCGAGCTTGGTAATCGTTTCAAATTCCTGCTCATCGACGAGTATCAGGACACTAATCACGCCCAGTATAAAATCGCTAAAGCCCTCGTTTCACAGCACAACAATATTTGCGCAACCGGCGACCCCGACCAGTCCATCTACCGCTGGCGCGGCGCCGACATCCGTAACATACTGGCCTTTGAAAATGATTGGCCCGATGCCACCGTTGTCAAGCTCGAGGAAAACTTTCGCAGCACAGCCAATATTCTCGAAGCTGCCGATAATTTGATTACATTCAACCAAAATCGAAAACAAAAAAAACTTGTCCCCACCAAGTCTGGTGCCGGGAGTATCGTCGTAACGGCCTTCGAGGATGAGACCGAAGAGGCCGAGGCCGTCACCCGGCAAATCAAAGAGCTAACTGAGGAAAATTCATCTCTGAACGATATAGCTGTATTCTATCGCGTTAACGCTATGAGCAGGGTGCTCGAAGAAGCGTTTATCCGCAATAAAATACCATACCAGATTGTTCGTGGCGTGGAATTCTATGGCAGAAGGGAAATCCGCGACCTGCTCGCCTATCTGAAAATCCTTGTCAATCCTGATGACGAAATTGCACTATTGCGCATCATCAACACGCCGCCCCGCGGCATAGGAAAAACCACAATGGCTAAAGTCCGCGCTTATGCCGCTCAGAATAACATCACCTTTTTCGATGGGCTCAAAAAGGCAGAGCATATCGATTCTCTCTCTAAAGCTGCAAAAGCAAAGCTCGTCGCCTTTGTCAATATGCTCGAACAGTTCAAAAAAGATATTGCCGGCAAAGTCGCACCGCTTGCCGAACGCGTCTTTGCTGAATCCAGCCTGGAAAAATCACTTATGGACGCCGGCGACCAGGGCAAAGACGCATTGCAAAACGTCAACGAGCTGATAAATGCCGCTCGCATATATGACCAGCAGGCAGAGCAGCCCTCACTGCTCGATTATCTTCAGCAAATATCGCTCTTCAGCGATGTCGATGCCTATGACGCCTCCAACGACCGTGTCGCTCTGATGACCTTGCACAGCGCAAAGGGCCTCGAATTTGAAAATGCCTTTATCGTCGGCCTCGAACACGGCTTATTGCCCCACGAAAGAAGCAGCACCGGCGAAAATGATGATGAGCTGGAAGAGGAACGCAGGCTTTTTTTTGTCGGTATAACCCGCGCCAAGGCAGGGCTGTACATAAGTTGTGCCCGATACCGAACAGTGCGAGGCCAGTTGCTAAGGACAATACCGTCGCAGTTCCTTTTTGAACTCGGCCTGGACTTCACCGAACGCCCTCAGGAAAATATCGCTTCGTCTTGTATTACGCAATACGCAATACGCAATACGCAATACGATTTTGCTCCAGGTCAGCGGGTAAAACACAACTCTTTCGGCCCCGGCACAGTCCAGGAGTTTATTGATATGGGCGAAAACAGCATCGTCGTAGTCAAATTTAACTCTGGACAGACAAAATCTCTGATGGTAAAATACGCCGACCTCTCGAAGATACGAAGTCTTTAATCGACAGCAGTTTGAAACACTGACGCCTGAGCACGAATAAGACTTCTGCAAGATAACTGTATTTGGTAAAGGGCTCGATAAAAAGTAAGAAAGGAGATTGCGATGAAAAAAGAGATTAATCGAAGAGAGTTTCTGCAACTGACGGCAGCCGGGAGCGCTTTATGCCTCGCCGGTATCGGCTGTCAAAGGCAAATGGTCTTGAGCAGGAAAAGCCCACAGCTTATAAGCCCCGGCTGCAGAAGAACAAAGGTTAAAGTCGCCAGGATTTACATGGGAACCTCACATGGCCTTTGGCCCAAACCAAAATTGGATTTGGAAAACGAAGTTCGGTTTTATGAATCCAGGTTTGCGGAACTAAAAGACGAATTGTCTGACGTGGACTTTGTTGTCGATGAGTTAATCACTTCTGCGAACCAGGTTGGCAGCATTAAAGACAGATTAAAAGATGTTGACGGTATCCTGGCGATTCATTTCAACATCGGAGTAAGGTCGATTCTAAATGAAATTCTCAGCGTAGGCAAGCCAACAACGGTTTTTGCCGTTCCATATTCCGGGCATGGATGGACCGGATTCGGCGGATTACGTAAGCAGGAGCTGGGAGCCAAATTGGAATGCATGCTCACCAGTGATTATAAGCAGCTTGCCGCTGCAATAAGACCCTTCCGCGCGATTCATCATTTAAGAGAAGCCAAGATTCTTAACCTCACAACCCGGTCGTTTGCCGGATATGCTGACAGTATAAAAAATAAATTCGGCACAGAGATTAAAAAAATCGAGCTCAAACGAGTGCTCGATGCTTGTGATGCTGTTGACGATAGCCAGGCACAGGCAGAGACCGAGAGGTGGATCAGAGGAGCCGTCAAAGTTGTAGAACCCTCCAGAGAAGAAATATTCAAGTCCTGCAAACTGGCGCTGGCTCTTGAAAAGTTGCTGGATGAAGAAGATGCAACCGTTATGACCGCTGATTGTTATGGCACTATGCACCGTCCGCTCTGCCAGGCTTACGCCTACCCCTGTATTGGTTTTATCAGACTCAATGACATGGGTTTAGGCGGTATTTGCGAGTCGGATTTACGCTCTGCAATGACTCACATTCTGTTCCAGGGATTGGTGGGAAAGCCCGGTTTTATCAGTGACCCTACGGTAGATGAATCCAACAATAGTATCATTCTGGCTCATTGTATGGGGACAACAAAAATGGATGGCCCGGATGGACCGGCTGCTCCGTATAAGTTGCGCACCATTATGGAACGTCAGGAAGGGGTTGTCGTCCAGGCGAAAATGCGCATCGGTCAAAAAGTCACTCAGGCAATATTGATTGGCACAGACCTCTTGTTATACTTCACAGGTGAAATTATCGATGCGCCGGTCTCGCTTAAAGATGACAGGGGCTGCCGTACCAAGATTACAGTCAAAGTGGACGGTGATGTGGAAGAATTATGGAAAAACTGGTCGCATGGACTGCACCGAGTGACATGCTATGGGGATATCACCACAGAACTTCGGCATTTCTGCAGATTTAAAGAAATTGAAATGATAGATGAACTGGTAGGAGCAAGCGCATTACTTTGATAATCTGCCTTAACTAATAAATACGGATAAAGTTTGTTACGGGACATTCTTGAATTGTAACCGTTCACGGGTTAGCATACTGAATTTTGGCCATTTTATGTCATTGCGAGCGAGGCAGTCCGTAAGGACTCCCTAGGAGAGTCGAGCGTGGCAATCTTTCTGATGCGAAGATTTGAGATTGCTTCGGCCTAAAGGCCTCGCAATGACACAAAAACGCCGTTTTGCCCCCGTGAACGGTTACAAAGTGATGAGAACGGAGGGTGAACGTTTGGAACCGAAAGGCACAGCCGGAATTAAGTTGTGCCTTTTTTGTTTTAGATATTGAGTGATAAAAAGGACTTCTGTAGAATGCCTCCATTTGGCAGGCTGCTTTCAAAACTCTTGTAAAGGAGGATTTCTAACGGGATGAATCGGCGTGATTTTTTCAAATCCACCGGCCTGGGTGCGGCGTCTCTGGCAATGCCGGCATCCCTGCTTGCCGCACAGCAGCAAGACACCGGCGGCAAGAAGACCAAAGACCAGATTCTCGGCCAGGCTGACGCCCGCATTGAAAAGCACCGCAAAGGCAATGTGGTACTGAGATTTCTCGGGCCGGACGGCAAACCCCTTCCTGCTTCTCTGACTGCCAAAATCGCCCAGACACGCCACAAGTTCCTCTTCGGATGCAACATCTTCAAACTGCACCGCTGCAGGACGGCTGAGGACAACGCTGCCTACGAGAAGCATTTTGCTGCGCTGCTGAACTACGCAACGCTGCCTTTCTACTGGTGGAATTACGAGCGGCAGCGCGGCAAACCCGATGACGCCCGCACCGAAGAGCTCGTCCGCTGGTGCAAGGCCAACAACGTAACGACCAAGGGGCATCCGCTCGCCTGGAACTGGGGCGAGCAGAAGTGGCTGCCCGAAGAACCCGAAGAAGCAATGAAACTGCAGTTCAAACGAATCGAACGTTGTGTTAGTCGGTTCAAAGGCGATATCGACATCTGGGACGTTGTCAACGAGGCGACGCATTACGACCGGTCTCACGCCAAGCAAAATGCACCGAAGTTGACCAAGGCCATCCGCAGAATGGGCGTCGGGGCGTACGTCCGCCAGGCGTTCAAGGCCGCACGCAAGGCAAATCCCAAAGCCACGCTGCTCATCAACGATTATCGAACCGACCCCGCTTATGCCGACAAAGTAATTTCCCAGCTCGTTGACGACGGCGGCCAACCGCTTTACGACGTTATCGGCATCCAATCGCACATGCACGGGGGCTGCTGGCCCGTTGAACGAACCTGGCAGGTCTGTCAGTCGTTCGCCAAATTTGGAAAGCCGCTGCATTTCACCGAGACTACAATCGTCTCCGGCCCAAGGACAAGCCAGGGCTGGAACACAACGCCGGAGGGTGAGAATTATCAGGCCGAAAAAGTGCCAGAGTTCTATACCGTTCTTTTCTCGCACCCCGCCGTCGAGGCCATTACCTGGTGGGACTTTACCGACCAGGGTGCCTGGCAGCGAGCGCCGGCCGGATTTGTGCGGGCGGATATGACGCCAAAGCCCGCTTACAATGAATTACAACGCCTCATCAAAGACAAATGGTGGACGCAAACCAGAACAACGCTCACACCCGGCGGCAAAGCACGCTTCCGCGGCTTTTTCGGACAGTACAACGTAACCGCACGCATCGGAGACCGCCGACTAACCGGCACCTTCTCGTTCGATAAGAGCACAAAGGAACCGATAGATGTCAAATTAAGCTGATTAACTCAAATTGACCGATTTTGAACTCCAGTGTTTTACACAGGATTTTTATTTGTTGAGCCGTCGCCGGCCCGGCGACGTTATATGCAATACGATATACGATAATATTTTCACAGGAAATTTCAATTGCATATCGACTCCTGCAGGTTATAATGAAAGGACGGTTACGTAACAAGCAAAACGAAGCAAAATGCAGTGGAATAATGAGCGCAAGCCATTATTTTCTATGACTTATGTATTTTAAGAAGAGTTAATTGGAACATTACATTTTAGGAGGAATCACAATGCAAACCAACAAAAACCGTGCCGCATCCGGCTGTCCCCTCAAGCTGAGTCGGCGAAGTTTCCTGGCAACCACAGGCGCCCTGACGGCGGCTACGAAGATGGGCCTGCTCGACTTCACCTCATCGCTGTTCGCCGCGGAGTCGAAGTCCGCTAAGAAGCCCCTTGTCCGCGCCGTGTTTGTGCGCCCGAACGTCGACAAATACTGGATGGGCTGGCCGGGCGCCGCCTACGACATCAAAGCACGCCAGAAACAGTACACTGATGTACTTGAAGATGCCGCAAAAAAGTTTGGAGTCAACCTTCAGCTAACCCACGAGCCCCTCCACACTGATAACCTCGTCAGTGCATTCCTCAAAGACGTCAAAGAAAACCCGCCGGATGGCCTCATTGTTATCAGTATGTGCCTCCACCATCCCGGCTTCGGCTCCTGGAGCAAAACAAACAACATCGCCAAGAATCGCGGCGATATCCCAACGATTGTTTTTAGCCCAATGGGTACCTCCTTTACCGGGGACCTCCAGGCAACCCGTAATATACCAGGCGTCTTTGTTGCCGCAACGCAGGACGTCGGCTGGCTCACCTTCGGCTTGCGGATGCTCAACACTATCCACCAGATGAAAAACACCCGCATCTGCATCGTCGCAGGCAACAAGACCGCAGACCGTGTGCTCGACGTCATCGGCACCACCCTCCACTATATCCCCAGCAAACGCTTCCCCGAGGAATTCAAGAAGGTTCAGGAGACCGATGAAGTGCGAGCCATGGCCAACTACTACACCAGGAACGCCAAAAAGATTGTCGAGCCCAAAAAGAAGGACATCATCGACGCCGCGAAGAACTACATCGTCTGCCGACGTATTATGGCAGCCGAGAACTGCCAGGGCTTCTCGATGGATTGCTTGGGTCCCATTACTCGCCACGGGATTCAGCCACCCTGTATGGCTTTCTCCCGGCTCCGCGACGAGGGTGGGCTCGGCACCTGCGAGGCCGACTGGAACGCCGCCATCTCTACACGGCTGACGAACCTTCTCTTCGACCGGCCCGGCTTTATGCAGGACCCCGTGCCCAACACCGTTAACAACACCCTGATGGGCGCCCACTGCACCTGCGCCACCAGACTCGATGGTTTTGACAAGCCCCCCGCGCCTTTCATCCTCCGTACTCATTCCGAGTCCAACATCGGCGTGGCGATGCAGGTGCTCTGGCGCATCGGCCAAAAAGTTACCGTTATGGAGTTTGAAGGCCCGGGCAAAATTATCCTCGGAACCGGACGCGTCCTTCGCAACATTGACACACCGCCTGCCGGCGGCTGCAGAACCTCTGTCGAGCTTGAGATGGATGACATTCCCGACTCGCGTGACACAAGGGGTTTCCACCAGTTATTTATATACGGCGACCTGGAGCTTCCGTTCAAGGCATACTGCCAGCTCGCCGGAATCGAGGTCGAGCACATCGGCAGACGATAGGTGTGAGTCGGGCCACTCACTTGGCATCGAGGTCGAGTACATTTGACCTCTTGCTGGTGGGGATGTTGTGCACTTTACCCTTGCGCTCCGATTTTCCGCAAGGGTGAGGTGTAAGCAAAAAGCTTAAGAACGAATGCGAAAGGAATGTACCAGTGTCGGAATCGCAAATTAAACTCTACTACAAAAATGTTACTTCCGAGGTTATCGGCCCCGAGCATGGCATCACCGCCGAACAATTAAAACAACTTGCCGAAAAAACCTCGCCGCTGATTTCTCAACTGGATAAAGAAGGAAAGGACGGAAAGACCCCATACAGAGACCTCCCTTATAGCAAAGAAATTTCTAAAAAGGTCAGAGAGCTGGTTGCAGAGCTTAAAGACCGATGCGAAAATCTCGTTGTCCTCGGCATCGGCGGCTCCGCCCTCGGCAACATCGCCCTGAAAACCGCATTGAATCCTTATATGCACAATCTCAACGACACGCAACGCTCCGGCCCGCGCCTCTTCGTCTTTGACAATATTGACCCTGTCCAGTTTGGTTTGTTTTTGGACTGGGTTAGTAACAGACTCGACAAGACTATTTTTAATGTTATCAGCAAATCCGGCCAAACCACAGAGACTCTAAGCCAATTTATGATTGTCCGTCAACTGCTTTTGGACAAGCTCGGTCCCGAAGGCTATAAAGAACGTGTAATCGCAACCACTGACCCTGAGAAAGGGCCGCTTCGCAGAATTGCTGATAAGGACAACTTACGCCACCTCGAAGTTCCGCAGGGTATCGGCGGTAGATTTAGCGTCTTAAGTGACGTTGGCCTGTTCGGTGCGGCTATGTGCGGAGTTGATATCGATTCTCTTCTGGCAGGCGCACGGGATATGGACGACAGGGTTAGCTGCGAGGATTTTTACAAAAACCCCGCCGCAGTTAACGCTGCAATAAATTACCACTTTTACAATCGAGGCAAAAAAATCTCCGTAATGATGCCCTATAGCTACGCCCTCAAGGATTTGGCAGATTGGTACCGCCAGCTCTGGGCCGAGAGTCTCGGTAAAGCAAAGGATTTAGCCGGCGAAGATGTGCATATAGGCCCAACGCCCGTCAAGGCCCTCGGCGCCACCGACCAGCACAGCCAGGTACAGTTGTATCGCGAAGGCCCAAACGATAAATTGTTCACCTTCCTGCAGGTCAATAATTTCGACAGAGACCTTAAGATTGGCCCTGCTCCCGATTGCACCCCTGAGCTTGGATATCTTGCCGGTAAAAACCTGAGCGAGCTGCTTAACAACGAAAAGAGGGCCGCCGAGTATGCCCTTCTGCAGAGCAAGCGTCCCTGCCTTACGGTTGTGTTTGATGAGGTAAATCCTTATACCGTAGGCCAGTTTATTTATCTGTATGAGGTAACAACCTCTTTTGCCGGCGCATTATTCGGCATCAACCCTTATGACCAACCGGCTGTTGAGTTAGGCAAAGAAGCCACTTTCGCTCTCATGGGCAAATCCGGCTGTGAAAAATTGGCCCAGCTAATTCAATCCCTAACCGAAATTGACGGAGACTTTCTGGTCTGATGCACCTGGTTTTTTTCAATGTTTTGGCACATTTGTCTGCAATGGATTCTCGCCCTCGTCTTGCAAGTATGTTTGTAGTGTTAGTAGGAGGCCTGACATCCGGTTACCTCGCAAACAATCGATTTGGGGTGCCGGAGCGCCTGGCCAAAAAAATAATGACCGCCGTCCTGGTCTCCTTCAATTGGCTTATCGCTCTGCTCGTAATCTGGCGTATGCAGTTGAGCCGCCAGCTCATTTGGCTGCCGATAGTCGGCTTATGTTTAATGCTCACAAGCACCGCTCTTTCAATAGGGCTCTTTTCTTTCCTAAAGCTCGACCGAAGAAGCCAATTGACACTCATTCTGGCAGGGAGCCTCAGCAATATCGGATATACCGGCGGGGCGTTCGTCTGCTATGCTTTATTTGGGGCGGTCGGCCTCGCCCTGGCCAACATATACCTCTTACTTTCCTTACCCACTTTGTATCTTGTCTTTCTTCCTCTGCTGAAGGTGCGGGAACTTCGATTGAAGGACTCCAACGCCGGATTCAGACTCAGCCAGGTCTTGGACCCCCGTTGTCTTGCGATTCCAGCCGTAATAACAGCTATAATTCTGAATTTGACCAATGTCAAACCCCTCGATTTCGTGTCGAAATTTCATATTATTGACGTCTTCGTTTACATCGCCTCCAGCCTGTCATTTTTCGCAATTGGCCTGCGGGTAAAATTATCTCGGCTCAAAAACTATATAAACTTGTATTTTCCGCTCGCTGCGGTAAAATTTATTCTAACGCCGGCAGCGGCTTTTCTGATTATCTGGCTGCTGGCACTGACCGGACGAAACTTAGACGGCTTGGTCGAAAAAGTGATAATAGTTCTATCAGCTACTCCGAGTGCTGTACTTATGGTGACAATGAGCAATGTTTTTGATTTAGACGGCCCGTTGGCCAGTGCACTCTGGGTGGTTACTATGGCGGCCTTTGCCGCAATCGTTGTGCCCGTGTTATTTTTTGTCTTCACTTGAAAAGGGGCTGGTAATGGACTATGCGGTGATAATGGCAGGGGGCACCGGAAAAAGATTATGGCCGCTCAGCCGAAAAAAACGTCCAAAACAGGTCTTAAAGCTCCTCGATGGCCAGACACTTCTGCGCTGTTGTTTTGAGCGACTCTCACCGATATTCGATACGAGAAACATAATCATTCTCACAAACGCCGGCTATGCAGACCTCGTCCGCGAAGACCTGCCCGAATTGCCGTTTAATAACGTCATCGCCGAGCCCGCCGTCCGCGATACCGCCGGTACCATAGGATTGGCCGCAGCCGTCTTGACAAAATATGACCCCGACGCCGCGATAGCTGTCGTTACCGCCGACCAGATAATAGAGCCTGCCGAAGTACTCCAGCAGGCCGTCAAAGATGCCCTGACCTTTGTCAATAATAATCCGGATGATATGATTACCTTCGGCATCCAGCCGGCTTTCGCCAGCACCCAGCTTGGTTATATAAAATGTGCCGACGCCAGAAAGTGTCCCGATTGTGAAAACAAAATTTATTCCGTCGAAGCATTCAGGGAAAAGCCGGACGAAAAAACCGCAAAAGAATATCTCGATACCGGCCGGTACTTCTGGAACTCCGGTATGTTCGTCTGGAAGGCAAAAACAATCTTGGCCAACCTGGAAGAATTCTTGCCCGAAGCTGCCAAACCTCTCCGCAGAATTCAAGCCGACTGGGACAGCCCGAATCAGCAGAAAACCCTCCAGGAGTGGTTCGTAAAATTACCCAAAATCAGCATCGACTACGCCGTTATGGAAAAGGCCGAAAAAGTTTACGCCATAAGGTTGGACTGTCGTTGGCTCGATATGGGCTCCTTCGCCGCCCTCGCTGACATTATCAGTTCCGACAAGGACAATAACATCGTCATTGCCGGCTCAAGCGAGCTGCTCGATTGCAAAAACTCCATCCTGATTACCGAAGACCAGGGCCATTTAATCGCCGCCATTGGCCTGGAAAATATCGTCGTAGCCCACAGCCCCGATGCCACACTCATTTGTCGCGCCGACCAGACCCAGCGCCTAAAGGAGCTGCTCGAGCTGATAAAACAGCATAACGGCGAAAAATTCTTATAACAAAACCGTACTCAGTATGATATAGGCACAAAAAAATGAGATATCTGGCAATAGATTATGGTGATAAACGCACGGGATTGGCAATCTGTGACCACGCTGAAACAATCGCTTCGCCGCTCGCTGTAATACAGGGCCAAAAAGACCTCCTGAAAAGGATTGCAGATGTAGTCGAGACTGAAAATGTCGAAGCCATTGTGATGGGACTGCCTTTGAATATGGACGACTCGCAGGGTCCACAGGTCAAACTCGTCTTCAAATTCGCCGACCAATTAAAAGAGCGTCTCAGCATCCCCATCCACTTCCAGGATGAACGCCTGAGCACTTTCAGCGCCGAGGAGAAATTAGCCGCTGCCGACTTTACCAGGGGCAAAAAAAGAAAGCGACTCGACGCCATCGCCGCCGCAGAAATCTTGGAGGCCTTCCTCGAACAAAAAAACGCACGATAACCTTGTTCGCCCGTAGGGATCTCCGCTCCATAGGGATAAATTCGCTTCGAGTTTGCAATCCGCCTACGGCGGACAAGATTGGGTTTGATTGGGTTTGTTTTGTTCGAGCCTGAAAGCGGTTTCATTTTCATATTCCTTTATAACATATAAGTTTACGTTCATTTGCAATCCGCCTACGGCGGACAAGATTGGGTTTGATTGGGTTTGTTTTTTCGGACTGCGAAATCATCTTTTTTTCTGTAATCCTTTGTTATAAGTGGGTTTACAT
>Ga0114919_10003615_pt1 | contig 12439 bp, 11 predicted proteins | sample BlataG_FD_88682 | JGI IMG/M metagenome (GOLD analysis project Ga0114919, IMG submission 88682) | Deep subsurface microbial communities from Black Sea to uncover new lineages of life (NeLLi) - Black_00105 metaG | ecosystem: Environmental > Aquatic > Marine > Oceanic > Sediment | place: Atlantic... | reverse complement strand
TTCCCAAAGCAATAAGCTCCACTGACTCGCCGTAAGCCACCTTCAGATATTTTATCAGGGTTGACCCGATACCGCCGCCCTGACCATCGATGATACAGATTCTTTTCCGCAATGTGCTTCTCCAGTCCCCTATACTTTTGCGTGTGCGACAAAAAAAACGGCTCCGCATTTTTCGTTCGTTTTTTTCTCCCATAAGGATTCATATCAAAACATGAAATATCATACGATTGTATATCCTTAAAACGAGCGGTTTGCAAATTCCATGATAAATTTCCCAAATAAAAAAGCCAAGAAGGTCTTTTCCCAATTTCTGGAGCAAAATGCCTTCGTGGCTTTTTTTAATGGCAAAACCACCGCTAACAACCTTGAAAAAGGCTGTTAGCTCAATGATCTTTATATGTTGTCAGTATGTTGTAACAAATTTGATTGACTAACTATCACCTTCGGGTGATAAGTAAAAGGATAAATAGTCAATTCATAATATTGTGTCAATATTTTTTATTGTTTTCAGACACGATTTTCGCAGATTTCACGAACTAAAATTATTACCTCAGAAATTCACAGCTACGTGTCTAACAGTTAGATATTAATGTATAAATCTTATCGGGCCATTTCATCAAAAATCCGTGTTATTCGTGCAATCCGTGTCCAAAATTAAAAGTTCTCTTAAAAGCATACTTAAAACTGAATTTAAAACTTTTAAATCTGTGTATATCCATGTAATCTGTGTCCAATAAAAAGATAAAATTGGTAAAATTCCATAATTGAAAATCAGAAAGTAAACCCATGCATGATATTAATTTTACCCATGAACACGAACTTAAAGAACATGATTTTTTAGGCTGCTGTAAGGATTGCCAGGCCAGCCTGGATATTATAAAACCCCACATCATGGGATTTGCCAAACGGATTAAAAAGTATGCCCGAAAGATGCTGGCGGCACTTGAGCCCGATGATCTTTATCGGCTTTATCAACTCCTGGATGATCTGGCCCACATGGAGACCGGCACACATCTTGCGGGGCTGATCCTGGACGAGCCGGATATCCGGCGGGAACTTCCGGTGATCCGTTCCTATTATTCCGCATTTTTCCGTATCCATGAGAAACATCTGGCAGAGGAGTTACTCAAATCGGAAGCCCCGTGGAAAACTCTGAAATCTTTTCCCCTTTATCCGCGATATGAGGCCCTGGTGAGAAATCAGATCGAGGCAGTGCATACCGTGCCTGGCAGCAGGCTGGCATTTATCGGATGCGGTTCTGTGCCCATGACTCTGATTCTCATGAGCCGCCTGTATGGCATCCAGTCCATCGGCCTGGATAACTCTGCCAAAACCGTCAATTTGTCAAAAAAGGTAATCCAATGCCTTGGACTGGGAAAAGAAGTCGAAATAATCCAAGGGGATGAGTCCGGGCTTCAGGGTTCGGATTGGGACCTTGTGCTGGTTGCCGCCCTGGCGGAACCCAAGGCCCGTATCTTCCAAACGCTTCGCAAAATTCTGAAAGAACGCAAAGAGCATGTTCCTGTTATTTTCCGGACATACACCGGAATGCGCGCCGTCCTGTATGAACCGGTTCAACCCGGCGATATCCAGGGGTTTTCAATTGTTAAGGAAATTCTTCCCACCGGACGGGTTAATAATACAACTGTTTTTGCAGAGCTGGATGAATGAAAGAGAACGAATTCGAGTTAATCAAAAATGAGTTTTTGGATATTTATGCCGCCATCCAAGATTTAACGGATGATGAAATTCTTAACGGTCCTGAAGATATCTTCCGTTCTCATTTTGAAAAACTGCAACGCCTAATCGCAAGGGATGTTGAAGATCATCTGGCGGACGAGTTGCTTTGCAACCGGGAATTCCGGTCGATCACAAAACGCATCTCCCATCTGAAAACAATTAACGGGCTTAGAATGGAGATCAAGTTTGCACAGTCGATTGTCGCCGCCCCCAATCCGTGGATCGAGGTCCAAGGTTTTATCTATTATCCTAATTATCTCCGGCTGGCGGATATGGAACGCCGGGGAGCAGAGTTGAAACCCGGGGACCGGGTGGTGTTTCTGGGGAGCGGCCCGTTGCCCCTCTCCCTTATCTCCCTTTGCAAAAAATACGGCGTCGAAGGAATCGGCATCGAACAGGTTCCGGAATATGCGAAGCTTTCCCAAAAGCTTATTGAAGCCCTTGATTTAACCGAGTACATTCAAATTGTTCGGGGAAACCATTTTTCTTTGCCGCTTAATGAGGAATGCATGCTTGTGATGGTGGCCGCCGATGCAGGTCCGAAGGATGAAATCTTTACCCATCTTGCAAAGACACTTCCGAACGGAGCAAGACTTTCTTACCGAATCTATGAAAAAGGTTTAAGACGTCTTATGGATGATCAAGCTGCTTTCGACCCTCCTCTTGCGTTTAAGGAATACTTGCGCATCCGCCCGGAACCACCGGTGAATAATACTGCGGTTTTTCTGATCAAAACTAATTGAAACCGGAAACTGGGGGAATAAAGATTTGATCTTTGTTTAAACATAGAAAACCTGGTCCTCTGGTTTATGGTTCTTTGCCGATAGTTTGAATGTCTTTCCGAGTTTCAAGTTCAAATTTCAAATTTCCGTTGGAGATCAAATGCCTGAAGAATTACTGAATATCACGGAATCGGTTCCAACACCTTTTCTTATCATAGAAGAGGAGATCGTCAGAAAAAATATCAACCGCATTCATGATTATGCAAACCCGTATGGATTTGCGGTTCGTCCCCATATCAAAACCCACAAATCGCTTGGAATAGCCCGCATGCAGCTCGGTTCCGGTGCGGTCGGCCTGGCAGTTGCAAAAGTCGAAGAAGCCGAAGTCATGGCAAGGCTTGGACCTGTTGATATTACAGTGTCATATCCTGCAGTCGGATCAGCCCGCACGGAGCGTCTCGCTAAGCTGTCTCTGAAACAAAATATAAGGGTTGCGGTTGACTCCGAGTATCTCCTCAAGGAGCTCGGAAGTGCAGCGCTCAAACACGGCACCACCATTGGAGTTTTGGTTATTTTTGACGCCGGACTTGGCCGTTGCGGAACTGTCGATCCCGGGCAAATCGTAACGCTCTCTCAGCATGCAGAAACACACCCAGGTCTTCGTTTTGACGGCATCCAGATGTATCTGGGACATCTGTACGGAAATGCCGCCGGAGACCCGCAAAGTTTTGAACGCATCAATCGGTTATGGGAACCGGTATATGAAGCTCTATGCACTGCCGGTCTTCAACCTGAAACCGTCTCTTCCGGCTCAACGCCGTCCCTTGAAAACACGCATCTTGTCCTCTATGTCAACGAAATCCGGGTGGGAACCGCCGTTCTGAACGATTATTTTTTGCTCAAGTTTGACCATTGCGCCCTAAAAGACTGTGCCGCCCGTGTGGTGGCAACCGTCATTTCGAACGTGGTCCCGGGCCGGGCGATCATCGACGCCGGCTCAAAAGCCCTTTCTGCAAAACAGTTATTACGTCATGAGAACCTTGAGATGGGGTTTATTGTCGAATACCCGGATGCCAGGATAACCCGCCTGCACGAAGAACACGGCTGGGTGGATGTGAGTCGTTGCAGCCGTCCGCCAAGAATAGGGGAGCGGCTGAGTATTATCCCGGTAAATGTGAGCCTTTGCGTTAATCTGTATGATCATTTTTATCTAATCACTCCCGGCGCCAGCCTTCGAAAAGAACGGGTTGATGCAAGAGGATGCCTTGTCTGAAATCACCATCTACGCTCATATGCCCCTCTGTCTCAAGTGCAGTCTTCACCACTTCCTCGATTAATCTTTCTGTAAATTCTCTTCCCTCTCCACCAAAAGAAAATCCCAAAGATTCCGAAGATGATAGAGATGCCCATTATGGCCCTTTCGTATTTAGAAAGGTTGCCACGGATCGGGCCCGCATTTTGCTTTCTCTTTTATAATTCAGATACACTTAAAACTCACTGGTTTTTTCTCCCGGCACAGCCAATCCCATGATGGTTTGGAGCTTCTCAATTATCTTCACTGCCTCGCCCCCACTGTAGGCCAATTCTATGGGTTGTCCTTGAAGGCATGCATTAATAATCCCTTCACTGAAGGGAATCCTCCCCAAAACGGGAAGCCTTCTTTTCTCGAGTTCCTTACTCATTTTTTCATACGTCTTATTGGAACTCACCTTGTTCATCACAACCCCCTCGAAATTCGCCCCGGCGCCAGAAGTCAGGTCAACTATTTTTTCGGCTAAATTAATTGACTCCAGAGAAGGTTCTATCACAGCGATCACCGCATCGACACTTTTCTCCACCCCGCGGCCAAAGTGTTCTATCCCCGCTTCCATGTCCACAATCGCTATCTCATTGCCACCCAAACGCAGCTTTTTAAGGAATTCACGACTTAAAACACCCATGGGGCATCAGAACCTTTATGAATCCAAATGTCGAAATAAATACCCAAAATCTGCTGGTGTTATTATAACCTCGCTTACCCGCTGTATTCACACCAAATCAATCAGGATCGCACCCTTAGCTTAGCTTGCCTGACTTCAGTCAGGCCCGACTGAAGCACTTTTTCCGACGCTGATTTGCTTTTCTATCTTCTCCAGGTTGTATCGAGTATCGGCATTGGCCGGATCAATTTGTAATGCTGCTAAAAAATGCTCCCTGGCTTTTTGCAAATCCCTCAACCGGTAATACGCTATGGCCAGATTATGATGCGATTCGGCATCCCGTGGGCTTTTGGTCAATGCTTGCGCGAAAGAGTCGATCGCCTCCCGATAGTTGCCTTGCCGTAGGTATGCGAGGCCCAGCTCATTGAAGATCACCGGGTCTTCGGAGTGAAGCTGCAGCGCTTTGGACAGGTTTGTAACGGCCTGCGCCGGCTCGTCCTGGCGCAGCTTAACCATTCCCAAATATTTATAGGGGGCGGCCTTGTGCGGCGCCATTTCCAATACCCGTGAAAAACACCGGGCTGCCTCATCCAATTTTCCGGTCTGCGCCAGAAGCAGACCCAGGGCTGTGTGACCGCCTTCATGCCAGGGATCAAGACGGATCGTTGTGCGAAACTCCCGGGCTGCCTCATCCTTCAGGCCTGCTGCAATCAGGGAAAGCCCCAGATTATAGTGGTCGACAGTACGTGAACCTTCCGTCAAGAGCCTCTGCCGGATCCTGTCAATTTGCAGCTCAGCGCAGCACGCTTTCATCTCGGAATCTCCGAAAATGTCGTACGACGGGACCTGAACCTGACTGCAGTAGTCCATTACCGCATTTTTATAGCGAGCTTTCTGTTCGGAATCGAGATGATGCAGCCTCACCACATTGAAGAGCGGCACATTGGCCGATGCGGAGAATTCAATCAGATCCAGCAGAGTATCGGAATCACTGTTGGCTTCGAATATCTTTAGAGTATTGGGAGAAAACCGGTGCCGGCCTGAAACGGCAGGGTCAAGATTTATATTACCGCTGAAAAGCTTCATGGGCGCTGAAAATTCCAGACGCGGCCGATTGTCCGTATGAAGCAGTCCCGGACCGAAGAGTGCTTGCAGATCTTCTGCCAGGATCAGGTGAACGAGAAAGTTCACGCCGGGAAAAGTGACATTTTTGGATTTGCGGGCGAATGTGAGGTTTTTTTGTGCGGTTTGCCAGTCAAAGCCTTTGCTGTTCATAAATCCCAGCAGCAAATAATCGACCGGTCCGATCTTGACCAGCGCGCTCTCGGGAAAAACCTCTATGAATGTCCTTCCCAGCAGGGAAAAGGTGTCCCAATCCATTTCATAAGACTGAATCCACTGGGCAAAAAGGCCGTTTTTATTGAGGCGCCGCCGTGCCAACTGGAAAAATTCCAGGGAATAAAGATTGGCCAGACCGGCCATCCAGGGGTTGGAGGGCTCGGAAATGATCACGTCATATTTTTCGTGAGTCAGGGCCAGGTGGTTCCGGCCGTCCTGGACGATCAGACGGGTTCGCGGATCGCCCAGGCAGTCGTTGTTCCAGGGTGTGAAAAACAATCGGGAGGCGTTTACCACCTGCTCGTTGATCTCCACAATATCCAGCTTCTTGACCGGATACAGCAGTACTTCGCCTGGCGTCATTCCGCTGGCCAGCCCCAGCACCATGACGTTTTGCGCCTGGGGATGAAAAAGCAGGGGAATATGCGCCGACAATGTCTGAGTGGACCTGTCGCCATGGGTGGAGGCATCTGCTTTGCCGCTGTTGTACATGGCATATTCCACCGTTCCCAGGCTGGTGATTTCTTTCTCGACCGTCGTAAAGCCCCCAATGCCTTCACCATAGAAAACAACCTCCAGGCCCTGGCGCTGCTTGGCAAGCAGTTCCTATCCTTTCCACAGTGCACCGCCCCAGCCGGTCCTGTCGAGATCATGTTCAATGGCCCCGAAATCTCGGTACCACCCCCGTGAGAGCAGATCGCTCTGCCACGCGGGAAAATGCAGGATTAGGAGTATATAGAAAAATGGCAGGCCCGCGCCGGCAAGCAACCATAAGTTACGCCGCCGCAAGCCGGAACCCGCCGGGATCCAAGCCAGCGCCGCCATGACAAACTGGGCCATAATGACCAGCCTTAAGCCATTTTCTTTGCCCATCAAGGGAATAATCAGAAAACCCGCCGCAAAAGACCCTATTATGGCGCCCACGGTATTTAAGGCATAGGCTGTGCCCAGTGATTTGCCCAAATCGGCCATTGAGTGAACATACAGCCGGTTCACCAACGGAAAGGCAGCGCCCAAAAACAGGGTCGGTCCGAGAAGAACGCCGAACAAAACAACGGATTGAACCAGAATCAGGGTTGCAAAGCTGTTTTGAAATGTATGGATGAGCTTGGCAAAAAGGAACTGACTGTTGCCCAACAACTGGCTGACCGCCAAAGCCGTAACCGAGGCGCCAAGCTGGGTTAAAATCAGCAAAAGAAAAACCCTTTGGGTTCTGTCGGCCAACCGGCCGAAGATGATGCTGCCTAAAGCCAGCCCAATGATAAAGGTCGCAATGACGAGAGTAAAGGAGTAGGTTGTCGGACCAACGATCAGTCCCAACAGACGGGTCCACAAAACTTCGTAGGCCAAGGCACAGAATCCGGACACGGCAAATAGCCATAGGCCCCATTTCATCTTCCTCTTATGGATTCTATCCGCTAAGCGGCCGTCCACGGATCTTGCGCCTGAACGGGAAAACTCGTTTCTGAACGATACGGTGTCGTCAGACAAAACCGGCTCCTTTTGCTTCGAAAGCAGCAGACGCGACGCCCCGACAAGAAGATTCACGGCTGCGGCAACGCCGAGGGTTGCCCATACACCTAGACTTCTCACCAGCACAAACCCGCCCAGGACGGCACCGACGGCCGCGCCGACAGTGTTGAGGCCGTACAGCCATCCCGTGCGGGCTCCCAGGTGGCCCATGTGGTTCACATAAAACCGGCAGAGCACGGGCAGGGTAGCTCCCATGAGACCGGTGGGAACGATCAGAAGCAGTACGCATCCCAGGAAGGCAACCCCTGATAACACCAAAACTGGTACAGCAACGGGTCATAGATCAACCGATAAAAGGGTTTTGCAGCCGCAATCAAAAAAGGCAGGACCACTGCGTAAACACCGACACCGATCTCAATTTTTCCATACAAGGACAAGAGCGCGGCCTTGGAAGAGAACCGGTCTATGTATCTTCCGGCCAGATAACTGCCCAGGGCCAATCCTGCCATAAAGGCCGTCAGCACCGTGGCCACGGCAAACGGGGCACTGCCGATAACCTTGTCGATCAAACGCACCCACAACACTTCATAAATCAGTCCGGCGGCTCCGGATAAGAAAAAGCAGCAGGAGACAAGAAGAGAAATGGATCTGAAACCCATAGCGCCGTTGGCTCCTTCGGTGTGATGATGACGTTTCAAGACATTTAACATAATGAGGGCCTGGGATAAGTGTGGATCTATTCATGGATCTGTCTATCGCTATAACCGCCGGGCATCCTTTTTATTGGATGCCCTGTTTTATTCCTTTCGTAACAGGCCAGCCACAGCATACGGATTGCTGCCGGCGGTTACGATATCTTCATAATCAGTTACCGTGTCTGTGATTGCAAATCTCCTGACCGGACCTCTAATTCATAAAATCACCGACATAAACGAGATGTTCGAAGGGAAAATCATGGCCCTGCGTCTTTTGCAGGATCGTACCCAATCGGCCTCTGGTGATGTGTTCCTTATCCTTGTACCCGGCATAAAAAACAATCGCGATCGGCGTTTCCGGAGAATATTGAGTTTTCAGCTTTTCAACCAGATCCTCAAATTTGGTGTGCATGGTAAAAATAACCATTGTGGGATGGTGCTTGGAAAACTTCTCCATGTCACGAGCCGTTGTCAGTAAAGCCGAATGGCTCTCTTTTCCCGACATGATCTCCATGCCCAGCGCGGCATTGGCGGCATTGAAACAACTCACGCCCGGAATTATTTTCGGGTGCATATCTTTAAATTCTTCAAGATACCAGTGATAGGGTCCGCCGTAAATGAGCAGATCACCGCTGCCAAGGACGGAGACCGTTTTGCCTGCATCAAGTGCGTGACGAATTTGAGCAATCAGTTTTGCCCGTGTTTCATTGCTTTTTCGGCGTTTTCGCCTTTCTTTTTTATTTTTTATAGCAGCGCGATCTTTCCTGTAAGTACGCCAGCCGCTTAAAGAAGCATCCAGGATCTCTTTGCCTTTCAGGTATTTTACAAATTTATCTTCTGTTTTTTTGCGACATACAATCACCTGGGACTTATTTATTGTGTCAATTGCCCGTAATGTGATCAAATCAACATCACCCACGCCAATGCTCACCAGATAGAGCCGGGTTTCGGCCGGCTGCCTGGCAAAGACGTGGTGGGCAGCACCCAATATGGCAATGACCATGATGGCGACGGTGATCAACATCCATTTTGTTTTCGAATACAAACTAGTCATTTGAGCCTCCGTGTTTTAAAAACGAGGGAAATGATAATTTCTATTACATGATCAGAGCCGTCACTTGACTTCGAAGGTAAAGGTCGTGTTGAACATATACTCATCGCACGTTTCTTTATCCGGATACGGGGGCCTGTGGGAAAGCATAATCATCCAATAGCCGGCCTTATCCAATTGGACAACGGCCTGGCCTTGACCGTCGGTAATGGTTTCCACCGGAAAATGTCTGCCGGCATGGCGTCCCTTTTCCGGAAGTGCTTGCCCGGGGCCTTTCCGGACGTCCTTGCCCGGACGTCCCTTTTCCGGCGGCGCATGTCCGCCGATGTCTGCGCCTTCAAACCCGGCATAGGTGGCTTTCACGCTCAAACCGGGCAGCGGTTCCCCGTGATATAGAACCTTTACGGCAAATCCGTCTCCTCTCTTCAAATTCAGGGGATTTTTAAGGGGAATCAACTCCAGGGGACGATTGACCGCGTTGCCGAGGTTTTTATCGTCACCGCCGGCGATGATCACGGTTTTGGCCTCTATGTGGAAGTTTGTGCACTTGATGGGATTTTCCACTCCCTTTTTGTCGGCCCATTTTCTGCCGTCCGGTGTCTTCGTGAAGACCCCCGGCTTAATCCTTGCCGTCACGAGATAGGCACCCGCTTTTTCAACCTTAAGCTTATAAAGCGAGACAGACTCCTGTACCAGATTCACAGTTAGGCCGTCGGGGTCCACGGCCCGGATATCTTCCAAGCGACCCTCCTTCATTTCCTGGTCGGTACGATCCGCCGGATACTTGTGCCCCCAACCGATACCGATATCCACCGTCGTTCCCACCTGCGGATAATAATCCCCGGGGTTGAGCCAGAGATTGTGGGCAAAAGCCTGCGGGCAAATCAAAACTAGCGTTAAAAGATACAAAAGCGTAGCAATACTTGTCCTGATTTTCATTTTTCACTTCCATTGTATAACATTGTTATTTATTTAAACTCGCGGTGCTGTCGGCGAGAAAGTCGCCCACGTATAGCAGATATTCAAAGGGCAGCCTGTTTTCTCCCACCTTGTCGAGAATGGAACCTAATGTTGCACATACCACTTTTTCCTTTTCAGCATATCCGGCACTGAAGACGATGGCCACCGGTGTATCGGAAGGGTAGTGTTTCGACAGGCTGTCAATGAACTTCTTCAATCGCGTCCGCATGGTGAAAAGCACCATGGTGCTCTGGTGCTCAGCCATCTCTTCCACAGACCAGCCGGAGGCCAGTATAATCGAATGGGAGCTTTTGCCCTCGGTGACTCCGGCACGCAAAGCCGCATTTGCGGCATTGAAACAGCTCAACCCGGGCACTACCTCGGTATCCAGATCGCGCAGTTCCGTCAATACCCAGGAGCAGGGGCCGTAAATGAGGGGATCACCCCTGTCGAGCATGGCCACGGTCTTTCCTTGGGAAACGGCCGCTCTGACCATGGCGGCAAACTCCGCCTGCTTGCGATGGTACTCCTCACAGCTCATCCGCTCTTTTGCCTTATCAGCCCGGGTAAGCTTTGAGCAATCCTTACCATAAAAGGGAAAAAGCCGGTGATAGCCGGCAATCACCTTTTTCCCCTTAAGATATGACCCGAATCTGTCGCTGATTCTCTTTCCGGCAAAGATCACATCCGCCTTTTCGATGATCTCCAACGCCCGGAGAGTAGCCAGATCAGGATCACCGGGCCCAATGCCGACCAGGTAGAACTTGCCTTTGTCGGACGGCGCCTTTTCTCCCGCCGGCTTGTACCGGGCCCGTGCCAGGGACTTTCCCACATAGACCAAAGATGTCCGCATATTTTCAGGCAGTGCGCCGGCCATGTCACCGACCGTGCCGGTCACCACATTCTGCCTGCCGGCATGGCCGGCATAGCTGACAACAGCTGCGGGAGTGTCGGCCGGATAGACCCGTGAGAGTCTCGCAAACAGATCCTGCATATCCCGGGGCATGAAAATGACCATGGTGGCCCGATCATGACCGGATAGACTCTCGATAGTATCCTTTTTGTTCTTTGGTTTGAAAGGGGCGGTGATGATCACTTCGCCCAGACTGACCTGCAACGCTGCGTTGGCGGCATTGAAACAGCTCAGCCCGGGCACCACCACCGGGTCGAGTTCACGGAGTTCCTTGAGGCTCCACATGTCCGGACCATAAATGGTCGGATCTCCACTGCTCAGCAGCACCACGTTTCGACCCGCCGATACGGCATCGCGCAACAGACGTGCAAACTCGGCCTGCTTGCGATGGTAATCCTCGCAGCTCATCGACCGTCGGCCCTTTTCATCTTTGATTAGCTTGATCTTGGCGCAATCCTTACCGTAAAACCGGAACAGACCTCCATAGCCGTTCAGCACCTGCTTGCCCGTAAAATCCACGTAGGGCCTTAGTTTCTCCTCGGTTCGGGGTTTGCAGAAAACCAGGTCCGCATTGCGAATCGCTCCCAGCGCCCTTACAGTCAGCAGATCCGCGTCCCCCGGGCCCATGCCCACCACCTTGAAGCTGCCTTGTGGGGTCTCCTTGCCGCTCTCAGCCAGCGGGGTGTGGGCCTGGCATCCGGCCGCAAGGACCCAAAAGAGAACCAATAGCAAGCTCCCGATCCGGATGTTTTTCTTCATTCTAATGCTTTGCATGCTGTCTTCTCCTTTTTTTTAATGTTTGTGCAAGGTCATTGTTAACGCGGCAAATAAAAAAGAGTGATCCGACCCAACCTGAAAATGTTGGCCAGGATCGCAAGGTTCTCCACCTCAATAGTTTCTTGGTAGACCTCAATTTTTAGCCGGATGGCAACTGTCTGCTTCCCTGCAACAAAAAAGGCCACGAAAGCGCTTCCCTTCCGGGAGCGTGGACCTTCGTGGCCTTTTTCTTTGTTTTATACAATCTCCGCTAATACCCTGCGGAGAATCGATTTTATTCCGCCATTTGGCAGGTTACAGACCTTGCGGCTATAAACTGAAGCAAATACGAGTGGCTTCTGCCATTATTTAAAGTTGTTCCTTTACTTCAGACATCTTGAGAAGTCAAGCTTTTTTCATTTCCATTTTTATTGATATAGACATCGGTCTCACACATCTTTCAAAACCTCCTTGATATTTTTTCAACAACGGCTTGTACCAGGTGCGGCAGGGGCTCCTTGTGCACCCCTACGATCTCAACTCTTTCCTGCGAAAGCGGCAGAAGGATCTTGAGCGCGGGGCTGGACGTCACGGCTTCGGCTATTTTCGGCGTCACCTCACCGAACATGGCGTTGGCCCAGGTAACGCCAATCGGACCCATGATACACTCGGCTTGAGCGACGGCCCGGCAAATAGCGTTTTCTCCGGATGCGCCCTTATTAGCACCGGCTTTGAGCATCTGGGACGTGGCGATGGCGTTTGTTCCCAAAGCAATAAGCTCCACTGACTCGCCGTAAGCCACCTTCAGATATTTTATCAGGGTTGACCCGATACCGCCGCCCTGACCATCGATGATACAGATTCTTTTCCGC
>Ga0114919_10003614_pt1 | contig 12440 bp, 14 predicted proteins | sample BlataG_FD_88682 | JGI IMG/M metagenome (GOLD analysis project Ga0114919, IMG submission 88682) | Deep subsurface microbial communities from Black Sea to uncover new lineages of life (NeLLi) - Black_00105 metaG | ecosystem: Environmental > Aquatic > Marine > Oceanic > Sediment | place: Atlantic... | reverse complement strand
CCATACCCAACCCTATCGCTCAATAATATATTTTTTTGCTAATAGATAGCTTCCCTTAATTAGGTAAATTCCAGCTACAACCTGAACAATAAAGAAAACGATCAATAAAACCTGACCAACAACCCACTGATAAAGCAAGAGTGTTTCAATCAGTTCGTGGACTGTTCCCCAAATCATTGCTAGCCAAAAATTTCTCCATTCCTCGGGAATTGGCCTTGCTCCATAAAATTTCTTTAAATATCTGATGATATAATAAGCAGCCATCCCAAAACCGCCAACAATAGGAATGTGAATTAGTAAGACAAATAAATTAAATCCCAAGTCAGGACCAAGGTAGGTTAAAGGATTTACAGCGTTAAATTCTAAAATTGGCATTGGCATAGTATTTTTAATCTAGTTCTTTATATAAAAAATAGGCTCCGAGACCGAGTAAAACACCTCCGATAGCATGAGGGAGAACCAAAAGGAAGAACATTTCAAACATCCCAGCATTGGGCCACTCATAAAAACCAAGCATTTCTCCAAGCTCAGCAATAGCAGTAATGAAAACTCCCCATAAAATAAACTTCCAAGATTTTGGAATCTTTCTGTTTCTGTAAAATCCTTGAGTGTATTTGACAATGTAAAAAGCAGCAACTACAAAGGAAACTGCAGCAAAAACTAATCCCAAAAGAGTTGGCCACTTTAACCACCCCAAATATTGTCCCATTAGATAATTCAAATCAATATGTCTAATTCCAATAATGGGTGGTTTTGCGACGGGTGGAACAACTGCTAAATAGGGAATTATCTTTCCAAAAGATTTTTTTGACATAACCTAAATTAAATTAATTTAAATCGACCTTTTTTATATTTTATCTTTTTAAAGTTAAATAGGCAATACTCAACCATTGGATTATCTCTGTAACCATTACAACAAAGAAGATTATTAATCCATCTTTCAAAATTAGATAAATCATTAGAGGTATCTCAACAGCTTCTATCAGGGCAATTGTTATTCCGCCTTTAATTAAAAGTTTGTAAGATAGTATCAACCAGGTCTGAATTATATTAATTATAACAAAAAATAGGATTAAAAGGAATAAAAGACTATCCATTTCTCTGTTTTTACCTCTGTTTTTATTTAATCTTTAAAATATTTTAGTATATTTTATAACACAATTTAAAACCCCCTAATAAATTTTTCAAATTCTTTTTTGACCGGAAGACTAAAGTAAAAGGTGGTCCCTTTTCCCTCTTCTGACTTAAACCAGATTTTACCCCCATGAGCCTCAATAATGTTTTTAGTAATAAAAAGACCGAGTCCCGTTCCTTCTGTTTCCATTCTTATCGCGTTAGCTGCTCGAAAAAATTTACCAAAAACCCTTTCCTGCTGTCTTTTGGGGATCCCCACTCCTGTATCTTTAATTTCAAAAGTAATTCCTTCTTTATTGCTCTTTAAAAAAACCTTTATTTCCCCTCCGGTTAGAGTATAGTTTACAGCGTTATCAATAAGGTTTTCAATTGCTAAGCTTATTTTTTCTAAATCTACCTTAATTTTTGGTAGTTTTTCTTTTGGTTTTTTAAATTCGAACTTAATCTTTTTTCTTTTAATTTTTTCTTGATAAGAATTTATTACTGATTGGGTTATCTTTTCAATTTGGTGAAGGGTTGGTTTATAAAGATATCTTCCTTCTTCGATTCTAGTTATGTCTAAAAGGTCATTAATTAAGTTAATCATTCTCTCATTAGATTTATAGGTTTTCTCAAGAATCTCTTTTTGTTCTGGAGTTGTTTTACCCAAATCCCCATCTAAAAGCATTCTCAGGGTCCATTTAACTGCCGAGAGCGGTGTTCTTAATTGGTGGGCTGAGATAGAAACAAACTCTGTTTTTATTCTTTCTATTGCTTTTTCACGAGTAATATTGTGTAAAACAACCAAGCTTCCTAATTTTTCTTCTTCTCTTATTATTGGAATACTGGATATTTCTAAAATTAAATTTTCTTCGAGACGTAATTCTTTTCTAAAAATTCCCTTAATTCCTTTACCTAAAAGAGTTGCTAAAGCTTCAAGAGTAGAAGTTCCAGTAAGTTCTAAAATATGTTTACCAATTATTTGGGCAGCTTTAATGTGGAAAAACTCTTCGGCCCGAGGATTAAGTAAAGAAACTTTATTCTCTGAATCAAAAACTAAAAGCCCATCAGTAAAATTGGTAATAATAGATAGTGTTTTGTCTCTTTCTTCCTCTGCCCCTTTTCGAGCTTCTTCAACGTCCTCGAGCATATTAAGTAAAGCTTCGGTGGTCTTCTCCGTTCCCTCGGTTTCTTTGATTTTTTCTAACAAAGGATCTTTGAATAAAACTTCCTTTTTTTGTTTTTTTTGTTTTTTCATTCTAAAATCATTTTTCATTTCTTTTTTGATTATCAAATTTTTCTTTTAATTTCTTAATCTCTTTTTTTAGTTCTGCCATTCTTAGTTCCCTGCCTATAGTTAGTTTATGGAACCTTTCTAGTTGCTCAATTCTTTTTTCCAATTTCTCTCTCGATTCCTTTAAGCTTTCAGTCATCCGATTAAACTCGTTAGCTAATTGCTCAATTTCATCACCGGTCTTAATATTAACTTTATAATCTAAATTACCCTTAGCTATTATTTCTGCTCCTTTATGAAGTAAATCAATGGGTTTTATTAGGTTTCCGGCTAAGAAATATAATATAAAAATTCCAAAGAGAACAACTAGAGCAGTTGTGGATAGGCCGAGAACCAATATTTCTTTAGTCTGAGTCTTGATTTTTTCTAACGATAACCCCACCCCAACAAAACCAATTACTTTCCTCGCTTCAGTCGTAGCAGGAGTTAATGTTTCACCCATGACGACGGGAGAATAAAAACAGTAAACTTCCTCTCCATCTTTGGTATAACAGCTTATTTTTAATGCTTTTTTTTCTTTCAATAGTGCTTCCATAATATCTTTGGAGATTCTTTCCTCAACCTCTATTTTTTTCTTGGAAGCAATAATATTCCCTTTTTTATTGTAAACCGTAACTAAAACAACTTCCTTTTCTTCGAAAGTTCCCTCGAAAGGGGATTGAAGTAAAACAGGATCTTCCGAGGCTATAGCGAGCTCTGAAGCATAGGACAGATCTCTTGCTAGATGGAAACCAAAATCTGTTAGTTCCTCCTTTATGAAATGATTTGATCTATAAATATAGAAAAATAAAAAAGACAGAGCGACAAAAAGAATCAAAGGAATTATATAAATAATGAGTTTTGTTTTGAGGCTTCTTAACTGCATTGAAAATTATTTAATCGAATATAATTATCTCTTTGAATGGATAAATCTCCAAGCCTAAAATTTTACTTCTTGCTTGAAGTTTCTATTTTGATGTTGCTCTCAAGTGTCTCACAAATACTCTAATATTTACCAAAAACCAATACCGAGGCGGTCACCTCTCCGTATCTGTTTCCTACCCCAGCGAAGTATCCATAAGGACCCAAATTAGAAACCCCCAATAAGGGAGCATTTCCTGCAGCCGGACCAATAAGAAAAACCATCTCGTTCCAACCAGGAAGACCTGCAGGAATACCTAACAAACTTCCTCCACATTGATCCATTACTACTCCGGCAATTTCTTCTTCGGTAATCTCTCCTCTGCTTCGGGCTAATCTGACAGCAAGAGCAGGTCTTTGAATAAACAATTCCGGATTACTCTCTAATAGGTGTAATTCTGTTCCTTCGGGAGCAGGAGCTCCAACAGTTATACTATCATCAGAATTAAAGTGAAAAGGAACTATCATCTCCCAATTAATAAATCCACCTGTTTCAGTTATCTTTTTCCCAAAAGTATGACTGACAGATTCACCCAAAAACATTTCAGAAGTGCCTAAATACTTATCGAATAAACCCTCAAGCCAATCATTATATACTCTTGCTGCTGGCATATGATTAATTTCAATAATCCGAGATTCGCCTTCTACTGTCTCAAATTTAGTTACCTCACCTTTATCGCCAGTCGGGTTAAATCCAGACAGAAAAGCATGGCCGATTTTCAAATTAGTATAAATAGGGACCACCACCACTCCCCTTGGGTAAACTTTATCATTAGCAAACAATGATTCTCCTCCACTAACGAGATCCGAGTAACCGGCAGCAGCACCGCCACCCACCAGAGGAACTGTTTTACCTAAAACGCTTTCTATCCCACTTAGTACAAGTGCTTCTCCTATTCCAAAAGGAGAAGTGCTGATAAGAACTACCCTTGGTATATCTTCTTTGGTTTTTCCAGCATTTTCAATTGCTCTAGTAATCGCCACTTTCCCTGCTTCTTGAGATGAGGCCACCTCATCCAAATCACAAGCGCCCACTCCAAAAACCATTTCCTTGGAAGAAAAGCCCATTAAACTTAACACATAACCCTCTCCAACCTCCTCCCCAATATGAAAACCATTGTTGGTTATTATCCCTAATAATGAGGTGTAACCATAAATCTTAACCCCGGGAAGAAGTCGGTTTGCTTCTACCAAAACTTCTTCCTGATCATAACCCACTGTGGAAGTAAGAATGACAAAAATAGGTTTTTCTCCCCCCAATTGGGTCATCATTTTAGTGTAGGCATCTTGAATTGCTCCTTCTGCGTCTTTATTAGTGCTATAAGCTACCCCCATCTTTAATTTTACTTCTCTTTCTTCCTCTGGAATAACCGGGAAAAAGGGTCTTTCCTCTGCTGGTACTACTAAAAATATCCAAGCTATGACAGCAACCACAATCAAAATTATTATCGTTAAAACAATAATACTTTTTTTGTCCATAATTTATTCTCTTTTAATTTATTGTTTTCGACCTTTTGATTCCTTTTTTAGTTCCTTAATCTCTTTTTTTAACTCCACCATTCTTAATTCCCTGCCTACCGCTAATTTCTGGAATCTCTCTAATTGTTCCACTTTTTCCTGAAGTTCTTTTGTCCTTTCCCTAACCTGCTTATCCAAACTTTGAGTTAATTCTTCCAGTTCTTTAGTTCTGGCTTTAACTTTTATTTCGAGAGCTGTTTTTGCCTCTTCAAGCTCTTTAGTTCTTTGTTTGACCTTTTGTTCCAAGCTCGCTTTTTCTTTTGCCAAAGCTTCAGTTCGGTCTTTTAGTTTTTCAGCCATTTCATTAAAACCAGAAGCCAAGTCCCCGATTTCATTTCTTCTTTTAATTTTTATTCTATAGTCTAGATTGCCAGCTCCAATTGTTTTCATCCCCCCCTGAAGATCTTTAATCGGGTTTATTACTGTTATTCTTATGAAAAGGAAAAGGACACTAATAGTTACTAAGATGGCTATTGTCGTACCCAGCAAAAATTGTCTTTGGGTTTTAGAAATAGTTTGTTCTAAAAAATCTAAGGATAATCTTATATCGTAAGTTCCAACTCGTTGACCACCAACATGAACTGGAGTAATTACTCTCAGGGCTTGAGTTCCGTCAGGTTCAGTTAAAATTATGGTTAAAATCACTCCCTCTTGGTAAGAAGAAAGGCTTTCTGGAATAGCCATATCCCCCACTAAAGTAGTATCATTGGAGGCTACGACTTTCAAACCATCTTTAGTGGGTAAACTAATACTTATCTTGGTAATGTTAGGATTCAACCACATTATCTTGTAAATGTTGGACTGGAGTTTATTAAGATCGTTCAATTCAGCTTTACTGCCAATGCCAGCATCTAATGCTTGAGCTAAAGTAATAGCCAAATCTCGAAAAGAATTGTAAGAAACTTTCCTTTGGTTATTAACGCTTAAATAGGTTGAAGCCGAAAGCGTTAAAATAATTACTAAAGCCACAGCAATAAGTAGTTGAAATTGAAGAGTAAATTTAATTTTCATTTAAAATCAAAAATTATTTTAAAAAATCAAAAATATCAATTTTGTTCACTGAACCAGCCACTTTTCTTCTAATTCCTTGAGTTTTCCTTCTCTTTTAAGACGTCTAATGGTTCTGTTGATTTGGGAAAGCAATGCTTTTTGATTTTTCTGGGTAGCAACTCCATAAAACTCCTGAGTAAAGGGGGCACCCATTATTTGTAAGTCTTTCTCTTCAGCTACCATTCCAACTGCTGCCGGGTAATCAATAATAATGGCATCTATTTCTCCTCCTAATAATTCTTCTTTAGCTAAATCGTAATTCTCATAACTTTTTACTAGGGTTGAAGCGGTATATTTTTTAGCTTCTTCTTCGCTGGTAGTTTCTACTTGTACTCCTAAGGTATGTCCCAGAAGATCCTCTACTCCTTTAATAATCTCTTTTTTGTCTGTCCTGATTACAATTACTTGACCAGCATTAAAATAAGGGTCAGAAAAACTCATGGTTTCAGCTCTTCCTAGGGTTATGGTAATAGAAGATATTATCATGTCTACTTCTCCCTCCCTAACAGCAGCGAAAACTTCTTCCCAAATAATATTTTTAAATTTTACTTTAACTCCAAGGTCAGAAGCAATCTCTTTAGCTATGTCTATATCCATGCCAAAAAAGTTTCCCTCTTCATCAATGCTCTCCATAGGAGGATAGGTGGCATCAGTCCCGACAATGATTTCTCCTTGCTCTTTAATTTTTCTCAACAAGGGATCGGCAATCTCTTCCGGAAGCAATCTGTTGTAAAGGAAAACACCTGTGCCGGCAAGAATCAGCACTGTTATTATTACTAAAATTATATTTCTTTTTGCCATATTTTTTACATTTTTAAACTTAAACGACCCTTCAATTTGAGTTATTCGAGTTGTTTTTTAAGTTCTTCTTCAACCTCTTAATCTCTTTTTTTAACTCCACCATTTTTAGCTCTCTACCTACAGTTAATTTATGGAATTTCTCCAGTTGATTGATTTTTTCTTGTAACTCTTTGGTTCTGACCTTAACTTTCTTTTCCAGACTCTGAGATAATTCTTCTAATTCTCCAGTTCTAGCTTTAACCTTTATTTCTAGCACAGTTTTTGCCTCCTCAAGTTCGCTCCTCGCTCTTACAAGTTCTTTAAAAAAAACTTTCGTTTTTTCTATTATGGCACGATACAATATTACTGCCATTATAAGAAACACGTATATCAGGTAAATATCGTATGATTGTAATGGAGAGCCGATTCTTGAAAGATGAAAAAAAAGAAATCCGAACATAATAAAAATTGTAAAAAAACCCATTAAAAGAACCTTGGAATTATAAAAAATAAAACCAATCATTGCCAGCATCATTACGGGAGCGCCTAACAATATTTTAATATATTCTGGGTTTGAAAAATAAATCCACCCTCCAACCAGTAAAGGGGCATAAATTGCTAAAAGATATTTTAGTATCCAAACCTTAAAATTCTTATTCAGAGCCACAACAAAATAGCTAAAAAATATCACATTAGCAAAGAATAAAATCCAATAATGCTTCCAGCTAAGAATATTCATATGAAAAATATTCTCAGCAAAAAACATCAAAATCAAAGTGGCTAGCAAGAAAAAAATATCACCAATTATAAACCACTTAAGAAATCGTCTTTCTTCTTCTCCTCCTCTTGTAAAAACCTCAAATTCTTGAGACAATGGTTCAGTATTTTTTTTCATCCTTTTTTGCTTAATTGATCCTTTAATTTCTTAATCTCTTTTTTTAACTCCACCATTTTTAGCTCTCTACCTACAGTTAATTTATGGAATCTCTCTAATTGCTCTACTTTTTCCTGAAGTTCTTTTGTCCTTTCCTTAACCTGATTATCCAGGCTTTGAGTTAATTCTTCTAATTCTTCTGTTCTGGTTTTGACTTTTACTTCGAGTCGGGAAAAACTTCGGCCAATCAAGATTGCCACAAAAATGGTTAAAACCACAATCAATAATAAAATCAATCCTACTTGAATTTGGATATTTTGTTGACTAAGAAACAGCTCTTCTCTAATTATCTCTTGGGGAGGTAAATATTTATTAACAAGCTCTAGATAGGAAAGGTTAATAAGGAAGCTAACAATAAGTATCGGAGTAACGGAAACACTAATAAGCGCTCCTGCGATTTTAAGAAAAATATTTAATTTCATAAATTTACTCTTTTTAGTAACAAGTTATCAGAAGTAATCGATGGAAATGCTCCAGGCTAGCTTATTTAGGAGAGATATCGACCTCAGGGGTTCTTGCTGGGTAACCAAAATAACCAATCAGAGCGGCTGTCATCATTATTATCCGGAAAAGAGCTAACGGCCAACCACCAGAAATTCCTAAAGCTTCAATCCCGGCTACACTCAAAAATAAGAACATTGACAAAGTAGTAAAAAATCTGGCAGGTTCTAAAATTTTTCTTCTCATTATTGCTTTGGCTATTCTCTTAAGAAAGTCAATAACTATTGAAACAAATCCTATCGCATAAGGTACTTTAAAGAAGATTGAAGCTGATTGAGGGGGGCTATATTCCGATCCCCAGTCAGAAATCTCAGGACCAATTACTCCGTCCCTGAATGTCAAAAATAAAAAGAAAAGAGTACAAACACCAGCCATCAAACTTAATCCTCTAGTTATCTTTTCATTTCCTGTTAGCTTCCAGAATCCATGATATATTACCGGCACAAACATAAGGCTCACACAAATTTGGGTTCCATAAAAAACGAGTCTGTCTACTTTTATCAAGCCCATTCCAAAAGCTGAAAGCCTAATTACCATAAGCAAAAAAGTGATTGCTACCAATAACCAAAAAATAGCAAACGCAAAGGCTTCTTTGTCCTTTTTCCTTCGTCTAAGAATAAAAATAGAGGTAAAAAAGCTTGCCCCACTAATAACAGCAACAGAGATAATACTAGTTAATAGAGTAGAAGTCATTATCATTTTTATATTTTTTTATTAAATCTCTATATTAATAATCGACCCTTTAGTTCTATTTTAATTTAGTATTTTTATTTTACCACAATCTTAAGTTTTTCCGAATTGACCTCTCTTGCTTATTTTGGTTTCTTTTACTTTTCCGATCTAGCTCTGGCAACCTTTCAATCAAACGATTAAACTCTAGTTCCTTAAGGGTCTTTAAAGCTTCTTTTTTATTATATTTAGCCCAACTACATTTTTCTAAATTAAAATCTATGGGTACATCTCTTTTAATGGTAGCTAAAACTTTGCTAAAAAAGGCCTGTTCTTTGTATTTTAACAGCAACTCTTTTAGTTTAGGTTTGAGTTCTTTAGCTTTATCAGAATCTGCTTGGAGTTCTTTATATAAATTTTCTAAGTTTTTGAATTTATTAAGAAGCATTGTCGCGGTTTTTTCGCCAATACCAGTAACCCCAGGAATGTTATCAGAAGGGTCACCTCTTAAGGCCTTAAAATCAAGAATCTGTTTGGGTTCAATGCCGTATCTTTCTCTTACTTGGGTTTTGTCATATAAAACCGTATCCTTTACCCCCCTTTTTAAAGCGAAAACTTTGGTCTGAGGATTAATTAATTGCAAAGTATCCATATCACCGCTTAAGATTATGGTTTCTATTTCAGGAAATCGCTGTTTTCGAGGAGCAAGCTTTGAGATGGTGCCAATAAGGTCGTCTGCTTCAAAACCCTGTTTTTCAAAAACAGAAACCCCAAAAGCTTTTAAGACTTCTTTTACTTTGGGAATCTGGTTGTATAATTCTTTGGGAGCAGGAGGTCTTTTGGCTTTATATTCTTTAAATTTTTTATGTCGAAAGGTGGGCCCGGGAAAATCAAAGCAGGCACAAATGTAATCTGGTTGAAACTCGCGAATTGCTCTAAAAAAAACCAATAAAAAACCGTATATTGCATTTACTAACTTCCCTTTCTTGGTAGTCAAGGGGGGAAGAGCATGGAAAGCCCGGTGAATAATGGAGTTGCTGTCAATAACAATAAGGCGCTTTTTTTCTTTTACCATTAGTTTATTTTAGCATAATGATGATTTTTCTCTTTTTTTTATCAACAAACTCAAATTTTATCAAAATAACATGTTTTGGCATTATTTTCCTGACGCGTTCTGCCCATTCAATAGCAACAATGTTTTTTGGGTTTTGAATAATTTTTTTAAATCCTAAATTGAAAAGCTCTTCTGCCTTTTCTATTCTGTAACAATCAATGTGGTAAAAATTAGTAAATCCTAAATTGTCGATCGTGAATCGCTTCATAATGACAAAAGTTGGGCTTAGAATTTTTTCTTTCACTAAAAGACCTTTGGCAAATCCTTGCAAGAAGGTGGTTTTTCCTCCTCCCAAGTCTCCTTCAAGAGCCAAAACTTGAGCTTTTTTTCTAAGTCCAGTTTCTAAAAGTTTTTGAGCTAGGGCTTTTCCCAATTTTCTTGTTTGGGCCCTACTATTTGTTATATGCTCCTGTCTCATTTGACTTTTTCTTAAAGTTGAGATAATCTTTAAAAGTTGAAGTTTTACTAAATTATAAACTTTAATGGAACAAGTTTCAAAAAAAATTACCGCTAAAATAGAAGTTTCTTCTGATACTTTCAAAGAAATCGAAAAAAAAGTTAAGAGTATTTCTGCTTTTAAGGGGAAAATTGAAAAATCTTTAACTAAAAGAATTACTGAAATTTTAGAAATTATTTTAGGGGGAGCTATTTTGCTTGAAGCTTCTGATATCCACATTGAACCTATTGAAAAAGAAGCGCGATTAAGAGCAAGAATTGATGGAATTTTGCAAGATGTTATGAGTTTTAATTTAGAAATATATCAAAGAATTTTGAATCGAATTAAGCTTCTCTCTGGAATTAAATTAAATATTACTGATCGGCCTCAGGATGGCCGATTTTCTGTTTTATTTGGCGAAAGTCTAATTGAAATTCGAGTCTCCACCCTGCCTGCTGAACATGGCGAATCGATTGTTCTTAGAATTCTAAATCCGAAAAGTTTAATTGGCATGGCGGCCCTGGGATTAAGGGATGATTTATTAGAGGTTTTCAGTAAAGAGATTAAAAAACCAAACGGCATGATTATTGTTACCGGACCCACAGGTTCCGGGAAAACTACCACGCTTTATGCTTTTTTAAAAAAAATTCAAAAGCCCGAAATTAAAATTATTACTATTGAGGACCCAATTGAATATCACTTAAAAGGAATTTCTCAAACTCAAGTAAATCCAGCTAAAGGTTATGATTTCGCTAATGGCTTAAAGGCAATAATGAGGCAAGATCCTGATGTTATTTTAGTAGGAGAAATTAGGGACTTGGAAACAGCTCAAATTGCTCTTCAAGCTGCTTTAACCGGCCACTTAGTTTTAACAACCTTGCATACTAATGATGCAGCCGGTACCATAGCCAGATTAGTTAGTTTGGGAGCTAAACTGGCAGATATTGCACCAGCTATAAATATAGCTGTTGCTCAGAGATTAATAAGAAAGGTTTGTAAAGAATGTTCAGAGATTAAAACAATTTCTCAAAAAGATTTTGGAAAATTGAAAAAAGAATTAAGGGGAATTTCTAAAAACATAAAACTTCCAAAATTAACTAAAAGTTTTAAAATCCCTCGGGCTGTAGGATGTAAAAACTGTAATTTTACGGGTTTTAAGGGAAGAATTGGAATTTTCGAGGCATTTTTTGTTGATGATGAAATGGAAAAATTTATATTAACTGAACCTGTAATTGCTGTCCTAAGAGAAAAGGCAATAAAAAGAGGGATGCTTACAATAAAACAAGATGGATTAATTAAGGTTTTAGAGGGTATTACTACAATTGAGGAAGTAGAACGAGTTACCGGAGAATAAAACCCCGTAGAGAAATTTCAACCGCTGCTAAGCAGCAAAAAAATAATTTGTCGAAATTCTTCTACGGGGTAAAACAACCCCGGAGCTGGGGGCATAACTGAAGCACTTGTGACTCGAGTCCAGAATTCTTCCGAGGAACAGTCTCGCCTAAGCCAGGTTGCCCAACTAAGAAAAATTCCTTGCCCTCAGCTCCGGGGCTATTTCGATTTTTTATCATAGCAAATTATGTCAAATTTGTCAAGCCCCGTAGAGAAATTTCGAAATGCCCTAAAAGGGCAAATGAAAATTTTAAAGAAATTTTCCATTCGAAATTCTTCTACGGGGTCAAGAGTAGTATTTTTACTCTTTATTTTTACTTGGCTCGCAATGACTGGAACATTTTCGGTTGATTTTATTTCAGCTTTAGAAAAAATAGATATTAATACCGCTCCCTTGGAGGATTTAGTCGAAATTATCCATATTGGAGAAGTTAGAGCGAAAGAATTGATTTCTTTAAGGCCGTTCTCTTCCTTAGATGAACTTACCAAGATAAAGGGTATAAGCGAAGGAAGACTGAAAGACATCAAAAAACAAGGATTGGCTTGGGTTAACACCAATCAATCTCAACCAAAGCCCCAGTTAACAACAGAGCCAGAGCCCAAAACAGAGGAACCCAAGCCAATAACCTATGCTTTTGATATTGTTATCAACGAAATTCTTCCTTCCCCCGAGGACCCGGACACAAAAGAAGAATGGATTGAGCTTTTCAACCAAAACAGTTTTGAAGTTTCGCTTTCT